>Ga0182012_10001645_pt1 | contig 24318 bp, 24 predicted proteins | sample 612S2SmetaG_FD_120486 | JGI IMG/M metagenome (GOLD analysis project Ga0182012, IMG submission 120486) | Permafrost microbial communities from Stordalen Mire, Sweden - 612S2S metaG | ecosystem: Environmental > Terrestrial > Soil > Wetlands > Permafrost | place: Sweden: Stordalen | collected... | reverse complement strand
CTGTCCAGCCTCGGTTGAGGCCTGGGTGGCCATCCATCTATGCGGTCTACCTGGGGACTGCCCCGATGGAGCGGACGGGCCGTCCATGTCCCACGCTTGACCTTGCTCCGGATGGGGCTTGCCGAGCCGACCCGGTCACCCGGATCGCTGGTGCGCTCTTACCGCACCGTTTCACCCTCACCTGTGCGGGCCGGAGCCCGCCATCGGCGGTCTGTTTTCTGTGGCGCTTTCCTGCGGGTTACCCCGACTGGCCGTTAGCCAGCACCCTGCCCTGTGGAGCCCCGACTTTCCTCACCCCGTGTTGCCACGAGGTGCGGCCACCCAGTCGACTCACCATCCGGAGCAATTCTGACACACCTCACCAGGGACGACAAGAGCCGTAACGATGTCGTAACGAAAAGGTAGCCTCGCGACGTGAGTGACGAGGGGTCGACAGCTGAGACGGTGCACGAGGTCGGCGAGTTCTATCAACTGCTGACCACGCAACTCGAATCGGCCTTTGGTCGTCGCCATCCCCACTGGGTTCGCGGCGAGATTGCCAAGGTCTACGAGAAGAGTCACATGTACGTCGACCTGGTCGACGCGGGCTCGGTGTCGTCGGACACCAAGCGTCCGGTCCTCAACGCCCACTGCTGGGCCACGCAGTGGGCGCCGCTCAAGAGAAAACTGGCGAGCGAAGGCGTCACGTTGACGCCGGGCGTCATCGTCAACTTCTACGGGTACGTCGACGTCTACGCCCCTCAAGGGAAAATTGGCTTCACGATCACCCAAATCGATGTCCAGGGTCTGCTGGGCGACGTGGCCCGGCGCCGTCAAGAACTCATCGCCCGTCTGGTCAGCGAGGGTCTCATCGACGCGAATAAGAGGGTGGCGATGAGCCCAGTGCCCCTGCGTGTCGGCCTCGTCGCCAGTCCGGGGACTGAGGGCTACAGCGACTTCACCGGACAACTGGCGCACTCGGGCTACGGCTTTGCGATCACGCTCGTGAAGACCGCCGTGCAGGGCGAGGCGGCGCCACCGCAAATCGTCTCGGCGATCGAAGCGCTCGACGCGCACGGCGTCGACATCATCTGCCTGGTGCGCGGTGGAGGATCGAAGGGCGATCTGGCGGCGTTCGACGACGAGCGCGTCGCGCGGGCCATTGCCGGCTGTGCGACACCGGTCTTCACCGGCATCGGTCATACCGGTGATGAATCAGTCGCGGACCTGGTCGCGCACACTCGAGCCATCACCCCGACCAAATTGGGCGAGGAGATCGCGGCACTCGTCGACGGGTGGCATCGCCGCCACGTTCGCGTCCCGGCGCAGAGGGTTCTCGACGCCACCAATGGGTTGCTCGACGAAGCGACGGAATACGTGGCCGAGCGCCGTCGAACGATGATCTTCGCGGTGCGGGACCGATTGCGATCGGAGCAACGCCACCTGGGAGCGACCCGCAGCCAACTCCTGGTCCACTCCCGTCACCTGTTGTCGACGACCGGACAGGCCCTCGCCAGCACCCGTCAACTGCTCGGCGCGTACGACCCATCGAAGCGACTGGCCCAGGGCTGGTCGATTGTGACCAAGAGCGACGGCGGCGTCGTGCGTTCACTCAGTGACGTCGCACTGGGTGACACGGTGCGCGTACTGGTCAGCGACGGATCGTTTGACTCTACTGTGAATGAAAAGAATGGAGCCTCGTCATGAGCGATATCGGGAATTGGAATGAAGCGGCGAACGAACTTGACGCAATCGTCGCGTCCTTCGACGAAGGCGAGGTCTCGGTCGACGACCTTTTCGTGAAACTCGAACGCGCGACGCAGATCATTGAGACATTGGAATCACGTCTCGACGCGACGAAGATGCGGGTCGACGAACTCGCGCCGCGGCTCGCCAAGGTCACTGAGGCGGAATGACCGATCGAGATCGCTTCTACTTTCGCCAGCTGTTGAGTGGCCTCGACTTCTCCGTCGGTGACCCGGTCGCAGAACAGATGGTGAACTTCGCCTACGCCTTTGGGGACCGCGAGACGGGCGAGGCCGTCCTCGTCGACCCGGCCTACGCGCCCGAGGAACTGGTGAGCATCGTGCAGAACGATGGGATGCGAGTGACGGGAGCGCTCGCGACGCACTATCACGCCGACCACGTCGGAGGCAGTTTGGGTGGTCAGACGCAGATCAACGGCATCGTCGAACTTCTCGAGACGACCGACGTCCCCATTCACGTACAGGCGGACGAGGTGGAGTGGATCACCAAGCGCACCGGCGTCGGCGCTGACGCACTCGTCGCGCACGCGCCGGGCGATGTCATGAACGTCGGTGCATTCGACGTGACCCTGGTGCACACTCCAGGTCACACGCCGGGCAGCCAGTGCATCCTGGTCAATGGACGACTCATAAGTGGCGACACCCTGTTCCTCGATGGCTGTGGCCGAACCGACCTACCGGGCTCGGACCCCGAAGAGATGTATCGCACGCTGACCCAACGCCTCTCGTCGATATCGGATGAGACGGTGCTCTTCCCGGGACACCTCTATTCGGCGGACCCGAGCGCCGCGATGGGCGACGTGCGACTCCACAACCGTGCACTCGTGCCGGCGAGCGCCGACCAGTGGCTCGCGATGTTCGCGCGTTGAGTGTGCTCGAGAGTTCCGATCACGTCGTCATCGTCGGAGCGGGCTTCGGCGGTTGGCGTCTCGTGGAGGCGTTGCGTCGAGAAGGATACGACGGTGCGCTGACGCTGCTGGGTGAGGAGACCCACGCACCCTACGACCGACCGCCGCTGTCGAAGCAGGTGCTCGCTCTCAAGTGGGACGTTGAGAAGGCCACCCTCGCCACACCCGAACGAATTGCCGATGCGAACGTCGACCTGCGCCTCGGGGTTCGGGCCGTGGGACTCGACGTCGATTCGAGCACGGTGCATCTCGAGGATGGTTCGAGCGTCACGGGCACGCACATCGTCATCGCCACCGGCGTGCGAGCGCGTCGCGTGCCCTACAGCGCTGACGCGTCGGTCTTGGCGTTGCGTAATCGAGACGACGAAGTACGACTTCGTGACGAACTCGAACGGATCGATTCCGGCAGCGTCGTCGTCATCATCGGTGGCGGCTTCATCGGCGCGGAGGTCGCGACGCAACTGCACGGGCGCGGCTTCGCACCCGTGGTTCTCGAAGTGGCCATGCGGCCATTGATCGGCGTCGTCGGTGATGAGGTCTCGGCGTGGTTGGAACGACTCGCGAGTGACGCCGGCGTCGAGCTTCGAAGTTCTCAGCACGTGACCGACGTCGTGCGTGACGGTGATGGGTTCTCGGTCGTCGTGCGCGACGGGGAAGCCCTCCGCGCCGCCCTCGTGATCCTCGGAGTCGGCGCCGAGGTCAATGTCGAATGGCTCGAAGAGTCCGGTCTCGTGATCGATAACGGCGTCGTCGTCGACGCGAATCTGTTGGCGACCGAACGCATCGCGGCGATTGGCGACGTGGCGCGCTTCGGTTGGCCCAACGTCATGGGTGAGGACCTCGTGCGGATCGAGCATTGGGAGGTCGCCAACATGCACGCGCAACGCCTGGCGCACTTCTGGACGACCGGAGAGAGTTCGCCCGACTACATGGTTCCCTATTTTTGGTCCGACCAGTACGGCAAGAAGATTCAGATGCTCGGTCACGCCCGACCCGATGATGACGTCGTTCGCGTGCACGGAAGTCCAGAGGAAGGCAAGTGGATCGCGCTGTTCTCTCGCGTCGGAGTGGTGACGGGCATCATCGCGCTCGCCCAACCCCGCGCACTGATGCTGTCCAAGCACTTCCTTGAGCGGCCGACGACCTTGGGGCACGCACTCGAGGAAGCGCCCTGGACGAACTAGAACGCGACGGTACTCAGTTCTGGAATCGTCTTCTCCACTCGTTGCACGACCGCTGACCACCGGACACGTTCCGCGTGGCGTTGCTCGTCGGTCGTCACTGGGATGTACACGTCCTTGGGTGTCCATAGGGCTTCAACGTCCGCCAAGGCGAGTGCGCCGATGGTGACGAGCGCCATGAGCCCAGCTCCTCTCGTTGTCGCCTCACGCTCGGGCGACACGTCGACGCGTAGCCCCGTGAAGTCAGCCAGTCGTTGGACGAAGAACCGGTTCGCACTCATGCCACCGTCCACGCGGATCTCCTCCAGTCGAGTTCCGGTCTCTCGCTCGGCGGCGTCGACGAGGTCGGCACCTCGATGGGCAATGCCCTCTAAGACGGCGCGAACGAGATGGGCCCTGGTCGAGCCTCTCGTGATGCCAAAGAAGCCACCACGGGCACCGAAGTCCCACTGCGGGGTGCCGAGTCCCGAGAGCGCAGGGATGAAGGTCACGCCGTCGGTGCTCGCGACCGACGTCGCCAGTGACTCGGTGTGCGCGGCGTCGTTAATGAGGCCCAGATCGTCGCGCAGCCATTCAATACACGCGCCCGCGGAGAGCACGATGCCCTCGATGCCCCAGGTCACGACACCATCGTTGCTGTGGGTGACGACGGGGAAGCAGCCCGAGGGGAATCTGTTCATCATCGCCGGCCCCTCTGGTCCGCGAACCATGTCGAGCATCGCGCCGGTCCCGAAGGTGATCTTGGCACCTCGGGTGACGCAGGACTGACCGAAGAGCGACGCCTGCTGGTCCCCGACGAGCGCGGTGATTCGTGGTGCGCCGGGCAGTGCGCTCGCCACGCCCACGTCACCCATCGTGTCCACGATGGCGGGCATCATCGCGACGTCGAGCCCGAGCGTCGAGAGAATCTTCGCGTCCCAGTGGTTGACGTCCAACCCCACCAGACCGTTGACGGCGGCGTTCGATCGGTCGGTCACGTGCACGGAGCCCTCACTGAGGTGCCACGCCACCCACGTCTCGATGGTGGCAAAACGTAGTTCGCGCGACTCGCGGCCGGACTGCGCGACCAGCCAGCGGGCCTTGGTCGCCGACTGATTCGGAGCGAGGCGAAGGCCGTCCCCCTGCAAGACCAGGCAGTCGATCACGGTGCGAAGGTCCTGCCAACCGAGCGCCGGACCGACTGGCACGCCCGTCGCGGGATCGAAGACGACCGTCGTGGCCCGTTGGTTCGTGATGCCCACGACGTCGGCACCGCCGCAGGCTTCCAACGTGGACGTCGCGAGTTCTCGAGCTAGGCGGACGATCTCCACTGCGTCGAGTTCGACCTCGCCGGGATTCGGGGTCGTCACCGTGAGCGGCTCCTGGCGAATGTGCGTGACCTCACCACGGACATCGACCATGCCCGTTCGGATCGACGTCGTACCAACGTCAATGGCGAGGGCCTTCACCACGGCGCACCGCCAATCCCGAGGGCACCGGGATTGAGGATGTTGCGCGGGTCGAGCAGCGCCTTGATGCCAGCGAGCACCGGGTAGGCGTCACCGAGGGCGCTGGGCACGAAGCGAGCCCTATTGCGTCCAATGCCGTGGTGGTGGCTGATGGCGCCGCCATTCGCCATCACCTGGTGGGTCACGATGTCCCACGCCGCTCGGTAAAAGGTCGTCGGGTCCGACGTCGGACGCCCGGCGAAGGTGAAGTAGAGGCAGGCTCCGTCGAGGTAGGCGTGTGATTGATGCACCGATGCCACACTGAGGTCGGGGAGTTCGCGAAGTGCGGCGATGACGTCGCGGCGCATCGACGCGAGAGTCGACCACGACCCGGCGACCTCAATGGTGTCGACGACGTAGCCACGTTCCCACAGCGGTCCGAGGGCGCCGACGTCGTTGCGATGGTCGAGCCACGTCTCCACCAACGAAGCCGCGAGCACCGTCGCGCTCGCGCACTCGCTCGCGACGATGTCCATGGTGGCGTCGACGAGGAGCTCGTCACCCTCGTCAAGGACGATGAGCGTGCACTGATCCTGATCAAAACTGCGCTTCGACTCAACTTCGTCGTAGAGACGAAGGACGGCGGGGCGCGCGTCGCGCTGGAGGATCCGCCGACAGGCATCGAGTCCCTCGTCGAAGGTGGCGAAGCCGTAGGCGGCCGGTCGTCTCGACGGTGCGACGCGATGCATCACGAGTGTGGCGCGCGTGATGATGCCGAGCGTGCCTTCGGAGCCGACGAAGAGTTGCAGGAGGTCGGGTCCCACGGCCTGTCGCGGTGCGCGACCGCCCACCTCGATCACGTCGCCGTTGGCCAGTACGACGGTCAGACCTCGCACGATGTCTTCGATCTTGCCGTAGCGGTTGGAGAACTGGCCGGCGCCACGACAGGCAATCCATCCCCCGACGGTGGCGAGCGCGAAGGACTGCGGGAAATGACCCACCGTCCAGCCCACGTCGCCCACGGCCCGTTCCAACTCTGGACCAAAGACCCCCGCGTCGACGCTCACGAGCCCTGACACCGTGTCGATCTCGTGGATCGTGTCGAGTCCCGTCACGTCGAGCGCGATCGTGCCCGGCTGGGCGAGCGCGCCACCGACGACGCTCGAACGTCCGCCCTGCGCCGTCACGGCGATCCCATGCTTGGACGCAGATGCGAGTACCCGACTCACCTGTTCGCTCGACGTGGGCCGAACGACGATCCCCGGCCACGAGGGGACCAGACCCTTCGCGACGTCACCAATGGTGAGCGGCCACCAGTCGCGTCCGTGCTCCGCACGGGTCGTGTCGTTCGTCTCGTAGTCGATACCGGACCGGTCGAGGTCCTCGAGGAGCGGGCCGCTCAGAGCATCGGGAATGGGTCCGACGACGCCGCTCGCGGGATAGCCATTGGGCATCGACGGACGGGTCATCGTTGCACCTTACAAAGCAATGCCGGCGGCTTGGAACTCGCGATGCACGAGCGCTCGGTAGGCCTCGACCTCAGAGGCGACGTCGGCGTCGTCCCATCCCAGTTCCGGGGCGACGAGTTGCGCGATCGACGAAGCGGCCGCCAGCGTCGCTCGTGCGTCGTGAAGGTGCGCTCTGGTTCGACGAGTCAAGAGGTCGATGAGCGACGTCACCATCTCGAACCGGGCTGAGAAAAGGAATTCGGCGCCGACGTAGGGCTGGCCGGCAATTGGACAGGTCGCGAGCGACTCGTCGGTGCGGATCATCTCGAGCAGCGCCGCGGCGTCCTCGCCGAAACGCTCATAGAGATGTGTCTCGAGCGGCGTCGAGGGGCGCCAGCCGCCGACCCCGTGGAATCGAAGGTTCTTCGTCTTGGTGCGAGGGAGGTTCTTCGAATAGGGGCGCAGGGCGTCGACCGTGTCTTGTGCCATCTTGCGGTAGGTGGTCCACTTGCCACCAGTGATGTGCACGACGCCGTCGCCCGAGTCGGTCACGGAATGACGCCGCGAGAGATCGGCGGTCCGTTCCCTCACCGCCTTGCCCTCGACGGGAGCGAGCAAGGGTCGAAGTCCGGCCCATAGTCCGGTGACGTCGCCCGTGGTCAGCGCCGACGACGTCGATGCGTTGACGGCGTCGAGGAGGTAGGCCACGTCCTCGGGCGTGCAGTGGGGCTCATCGAAGTCACCGTCGTAGGCGGTGTCGGTCGTGCCCACGTACGTGAAGGGCGCCTCTTCGAACGGTACGACGAAGATGCTGCGATGATCGCCGGCGACGTTGAAGACCGCCGCGACGTCGGCGGGGAGCCGTTCACGCGGCACGCTCACGTGGATGCCCTTCGCGGGCGTGATCCGATGGGAACTCTCGTGTTCGGCCATGGCGAAGAGATCGTCGGCCCACACGCCCGTCGCGTTGACGACCGCCTTCGTGGCGATCGTCAACGTCGCATCGCCCCGCTCGTCATGGACGACCACCGCGTTGGCACGGCCCGAATCGTCGTGCGTGATGTCGCACGCCCGCACGTAACTGGCGACGTCGGCACCGAAGTCGAGCGAGGCGGTCTTCGCGAGCGCGAGGGCGACTCTTGCGTCGTCGCCGCGGGCGTCAAAGTAGAGGAATCCCGCGACCAGGCGATCGGCGTTGAGCGTGGGCAGATGTGCGAGGGCCTGTTCGCGGGTGATCTTTCGATGACGCTGTCCGATGCGCCAACCACCGCTCAGGTCATAGATGCGTAGGGCGGTCGAATAGCCCTTCACGAGGGCCTTGGACGCCACACCGTTGCGACCGAAGAGGGGCACGAGGAAGGGGAGGGGGCGAACGAGGAACGGGGCGTTGTCCAGCAGGCGTTGGCGTTCTCGCAGGTTCTCGTACACGAGTCGAAACTCACGCTGTTGGAGATAGCGAAGTCCGCCGTGGGCCATCTTGGATGATTTGGAACTCGTGCCCGATCCAATGTCGCCACTGTCGATGAGGGCAACGCGAAGACCGCGTGACGCCGCGTCGAGTGCGACCCCCGCGCCCGTCATTCCCGCGCCGACGACGACGAGGTCGTAGGTCGTGGTGGGGAGGGCCTCGAGCACGCGGTCGCGTTGGAAGGAGGCCACGGGTCAATGTTGGCACAGGCCCGCGTGTACCTTGAATGGTATGGACTTTCACCTCTCTGAGGAACTGCTCGGGCTGCAACAGAGCGTTCGCCGACTCGCCCAGGACAAGATCAAGCCGCGGGCGCGCGACATTGACACCACGGGGTCCTACCCCCAGGACATGTTCGACGAGTTCCAGAAGGCCGATCTCCTGGGACTGTGCATCCCCGAGGAGTACGGCGGCTCTGGCGCGGGCATCATGGGTCTCACCTTGACCATCGAAGAGGTCACGAAGTACTCCAATGTGCTCGGTCTCATGCTGTTGCTGACCAGACTGACGACGGGCCCGATCATGATCGCCGGCACCGAAGAACAGAAGCAGCGTTACCTGCCCGGGATTGCTAAGGGGACGCAACGTGCGGCCTTCTGTCTTTCCGAGCCGGGAGCGGGCTCGGACGTCGCGGGCATGCAGAGTCGCGTCGTCGAAGACCCGTCGGTGCCGGGTGGCTTCGTGCTCAACGGCACGAAGTGTTGGATCTCGGGAGGGATGCAGGCCGATTGGTTCGTCGTCTTCGCCAAGACCGGTGATCCTTCGTCGCGCTTACACACGAACATCGGTGCCTTCATCGTTGACGCGAACAGTTCGGGGGTGACGCGACCACGAGTTGACCGCAAAATGGGCGTCAAGGGCATCGACACTACCGAGATCGTCTTCAACGACGTGAAGGTGGCTGCGAATCAGGTCATTGGAGGTGGCTTCGCGCTGATCATGCAGTCGCTCAATGCCATGCGACCGATCGTCGCCGCGCGGGGACTGGGACTCGCCGAAGGGGCGCTGATGTACGCGACGCAGTACGTGAAGAACCGTCAAGCCTTCGGAAAGACGATCGCGGAGTTCCAAGGGATTCAGTGGGAGATTGCCAAATGCGCGACGGAGATCGAAGCGGCACGATTACTGACCTATCGCGCGGCCAGCCTCGCTGACGAGGGCCACTTCACGAAGGAGTACGTTCCCTACCTTTCGATGTGTAAGTACTACGCCTCAGAAGTCGCCGTGAAGGCGTCGGGACTCGCGGTGCAGCTTCTCGGCGCTGCCGGCTACATGGAGGATCACCCGGTCGAGATGTACTACCGTGATGCGCGCCAACTCACGATCGTCGAAGGCACCAGTCAAGTCCAGTTGGGTCTCATTGCGAAGGGCGTTCTCGGTCACGACCTCTGGTGGGACTAGGACGACGTTCGTCGCGAACCTACACTGACCATGTGAGTGGACCACTTGACGGGCTCAAGGTGATTGAGTTGGCCGGCATCGGACCGAGTCCCTACGCGTGCATGTTGTTAGCCGACTTCGGTGCCGACGTCTTGCGTATTGAACGTGGCGACGTGGACGCCGACCAGGAACCGACGTGGGACTTGGTCAATCGATCTCGTCCATCCGTCGCGGTCGACCTGAAGAGTGACGCCGGGCGCGAATTGATCCTCGAACTCTGTGAGCAGGCCGACGTCCTGATCGAGGGCTTTCGCCCGGGCGTCACCGAGCGACTCGGTCTCGGACCGCTCGACGTGGCTACGCGCAATCCCACCTTGGTCTATGGCCGCATGACGGGGTACGGTCAGGACGGACCGTTGGCGCAACGCGCTGGTCACGACATCAACTACATCGCCGTGTCTGGTGCGCTCTGGCCCATGGGCCGTCGCGGGGAGCGGCCGCTACCGCCGCTCAATCTGGTTGGCGACTTTGGCGGCGGTTCGATGTTCCTGGTCTTTGGGGTCCTCGCGGCGGTGCTCTCGGCCCGCGCCACCGGCGAGGGTCAAGTGGTCGACGCGGCAATGGTCGATGGCTCCGCGTCACTGCTCACGATGACCCACGCCATGATGAACGCCGGCTTCTGGCACGACGAGCGCGGAACGAACCTGCTCGACTCGGGTGCTCCCTTCTACGAGGTCTATGAGACGAGTGACCGCCAGTACATGGCGGTCGGCGCCATCGAATCGAAGTTTTACGACGCGTTGCTCCAGGGTCTCGGGCTGAACGGCGAGGAGTTGGCGGCCCAGTTCGATCGAGACGCGTGGCCCGATATGAAGGAACGATTCGCCTCGATCTTCCGCCAGAAGTCCCGTGACGAGTGGACGGGAATCTTCGCCGACGTTGACGCGTGCGTCACGCCGGTGCTGAGTTCGCGTGAAGCGGCCCACCACCCTTACAACACGGCACGAGAGGTCTTCATCGTTGACGGGGTCGTGCAGCCCCGTCCCGCTCCGCGACTTTCGAGGTCACCGGGGGCGATCGGCCAAGCACCGGGGAAACCGGGCTCGGGCACGCGAAGCGGCCTCGCGAGTTGGGGTGTGGACGAACGTCGACAAGAGGCGCTGCGCGCGCAGGGAGCCTTCGGTTAAATATTGACGACGGGGCAGGTCAAGGTCCGGGTGATACCGGGCACCTTTTGGATCGCCCCGACGATGAACTTGCCTAAATCGTCCACGCTTTCAGCCGAACAACGCACGATGACGTCGTAGGGACCCGTCACTTCAAAGGACTCCAGGACGCCCGGCACGGCGCGGGTGGCGACTACCACGGCCTCGCTCGAGCCGATTTCGGACTGAATCAAGATGTAGGCCTGAACTCCCATGGAGAACCTTTCGTTTCGAGTCCCTCCATATTGCCCGATGTTGCTCGTCGGGCGCTAATCGTCACGCCAACGCTTTCCCATGTGCCACTGAAAGCAGTAGTCGCATCGGTAGGTATCGAGGTCGACGCCGTTGAGTGTCCACGCCAATTGTGCGGCACTCTGCGCTTCGCTCTGGGTTCGGTAGGCGTTCTTGGGCAGGCCTTCTCGAGTGAAGTGCGACGCCACGCGGCCGACCGGTTTCGTAGGTGGCGTTCGCCGGCGACGTTTCATGGTTCATTGAGGTTACCCACGTCGGTACTCTTAGAAACGTGAGCAGCCAGATGGAGACCGAGCTCGTCGTCACATCGACGACGCAAGTGGACGAGGGCGATCACGAGCGTTTCACGCATATCGTCCTCGAGGGCTACACCCCCAAGGACGGTGAGTTCGTCCCGCTCGACAATTCGGTCGTCGGCGCGATGATCAACGCCACCCCGGTGCGTGCGCTGTGCGGCAAGGTGTGGGTGCCTGGTCGCGATCCCCAGAAGTACCCACTCTGTCCGACGTGCAAGGAGATCGCCGAGTCGATGGGTTGGTCGCTGCCCGCGAGTTGAGGTTCGTTGCTGGCGACGCACGTAGGCTCACGACCTATGAAAACCATTCTCTTTCTCGTGGGATCGCTCCGCGTTGCGTCAATGAATCGACGGATCTCTTTGATCGCCGAGCGAATGTTGCCCGAGGGATACGAGGCGTCACGATTTGACCTCATCGACGTACCGATCTTCAACGCGGACCTGCGGGCCGAGCGCACACCGGAATCGGTGAGCGCTCTTCGCGGCGCCATCGCGCAAGCCGATGGTGTCTTTTGGACGTCGCCCGAATACAACTTCGCAATTCCGAGCGTGGTGAAGAACGCCATTGACTGGGCCTGTCGCCCGATGTTGCCACGCAACCCGATCGTCGGTAAGCCAATGAACGTGGTGGTCGCGACGGAGTCCCCTTCCTACGGGGCGCGTTCTCTCGCCGACATCAAGCGAATCTGGGGAAACTGCGCGGGTGTTCCCGTCGGCTTCGATTACGTGGTGCACGAAGCGCCCGGCAAGTTCATGCTGGAAGAGGGCGTGGAAACAGTCGAACCCGTGACTCGTAAGCAACTACAACTGAACGTCGACAATCTCGTGCGAGCGATCGACGCGGACGTCGGTGCGGTGGCCTTGGCGAATTGGGACGCGTGGGTGGAGTCGATGTCGTCATGACCCGAGCGCTCGTACTTCGACACCACAAAGAAGACCACTCCGGACTGATAGGCGAGGCCCTCGAAGCGAGGGGTTACGAGATCGACCTGCGAATGATGGACGAGTCGAGCGTGACGCCGTCGCTCGACGGCTACGACATCTTTGTCATCCTCGGCTCCAAGAGTGCCGTGTACGACAAGGAAGTCGAGGCGGCGTGGTTCGGTCGTGAGATGGAACTCATCGCCGAAGCGGGGCGTCGTGACCTGCCGATCTTCGGTATCTGTTTCGGCGCGCAGGCGCTCTGTCTTTTTCACGGTGGCGTCGTCGAGCGCTCACGTGAACCGGAAATTGGTTGGTACGAGATAGAGGCCGTCAACGGTTCGCGGCTGTCCAGTGGTCCTTGGTTCGAGTTTCATTTCGACCGTTGCAGGTTGCCCGACGGCGCCGAGCTATGGGCGACCTCTCCGCGATCGATTCAGGCCTTCGCGGTGGGAAGGAACGTCGGCGTCCAGTTCCATCCCGAGGTCGATCACGTGCAACTCGCGGACTGGTTCGCCGGTGGCGTCGAGGAGGCCCGCAACTTCGGAGTCGACACCGACGCGCTCTTGGCCGAAACGAGGCGCGAGACGCCGGCCGCTCGCGTGCGAGCGGCCGAGCTCGTCGACCTCTTTCTCTCGCACATCGAGGCGTAGGCGGAGTCGGACGCCGACGATGAACAGCCGTAGGTGCGACTGCACCAAAGGTTGAAGAAATTCTCCGTCAGTAGGCTGCAGTGGTGAAGAACGAGATAGTTGACCAGATTGTCGGGCCGATACGCGTCGAGCGTCCGGCGACTGGCGGTGGCGTCGGGCGCGCTGACGACGGTCGAGTTATCTTCGTGCGCCACTCGTTGCCGGGCGAACTGGTGATGGTCGAGGTGACCGATCAAGCGACCAGTTTTTCTCGCGGTGACGCGGTGGAGGTGCTCGAAGCCAGTCCCGAGCGCGTGACGCCTCCGTGTCCCTACGCCCATCCGGGCGGCTGTGGTGGCTGTGACCTCCAGCACGCCTCGTATTCGGCGCAACGTTCGTGGAAGTCGGCGTTGGTTGGCGAACACCTGAAACGCATCGCCGGCGTTGAACGCGACGTCACGTTGATCCAGCCGAGCGGTGACCCAAAGGCGTCGCGGACGCGACTTCGTTGTGCGGTCAACGAGGAGGGCCAACTCTGTCTGCGAGCGGCGCGTTCGCACGACCTCATCGCGATCGACCGCTGCTGGGTGGCGAATGCCGCCTTTGCGCCCGCCTTCGCCACGTCGTGGGACGGGGCCCAGGAGGTCGAACTACGCGGTATCGGAGCGGGCGAGCCGTTCGCCGTCGTTCGTCGCGACACCGATCGCGGGACCCTCTACGAGGTCTGTTCGCTACGCGGGGAACCGCTCGAGCCCTCCACGCAGTCGCGAGTCGACGTCAATGGTCACGTCTTCTCGGTCGGTCCGCGATCGTTCTGGCAGTCGCACCGCGCCGCGCCCGGGCTGTTGTTGGACACGGTCCTCTCGTTCGGCGACGCCAAGGAGGGGGAGCACGTCGCTGATCTCTTCAGCGGCGTCGGGCTCTTCGCGGTGCCGATGGGCAAAGCCGTCGGACCGGGCGGGAGAGTGACGGCCGTTGAATCGTCGCCGTACGCGGTGCGTGACGCGCGACAGAACGCCGAAGGACTTCGCAACGTCAAGGTTCGCGAGTGGTCGGTAGCGCCGAGGGCCGTCAATGACTCGGTGGGCGAGGGGGACCTGGTCGTGATGGACCCGCCCAGGGGCGGCCTCGCCAAGGGAGTTCCCGAGGCCCTGATTCGCCGCCGCCCTCGACGGTTGGTCTACGTATCGTGTGATGCGGCGACCTTTGCTCGAGACCTCAAAGTGCTTCGGGCGGGGGGCTACGAAATCGGTGAATTCGCCGTATTTGACCTCTTTCCCATGACCGAGCATGTGGAACTTGTCGCAAGCCTTGACTTGACGCCCTAGAGGGGGGAGAGTTTGAGGGAGGGCGAGATGACCTCGACCCTCTTGAGGGGGTTGAGCATGTCATTCAAGTTGGACCATCACCACCGAATCACAGCTCAGAAGATTTTCACTCATCCGCTCTGCCACAACATTCAGTGGCACGATGTCGCGTCGCTCCTCGGCCGATTCGGTGAGGTGTACGAGACGCATCGCGGCAATTGGGCGGTGATGATTGACGGAGAGTCGACGTCGTTCGGCTCGACACGCACTCGCGATCTGACCGAGGATCAAGTCGTCAAGGTTCGCCACTTCTTGCGCTCCATCGGCCTCACGAAGGATCTCTTAAAGGCGGCGTAACCCACTCGCCTGTACCGTGGTGGGTCGTGGCCGCCAAACCCCTTCTCCTCGTGCCACCATCGGAGGCGAAGACGCCCGGTGGCTCGCGGTCTGCTGCAGCGAAGGGCGTCTTTGACGAAATCTTGGCCGACGACCGCCTCGAAGTGATCGCCACTCTGGCCGCAACCCTCAAGGGAGCGCCGCTTCGCCGAAGAGAGATCCTCTTGAACGCGAGAGGGCCGTTGATGGACCGAGCATTGGTCGCCACCCAAGAACTCGCCGCGGGCACCGCACCACTGCGCCCGGCGTGGAAGCGCTTCAGCGGGGTCGTGTGGACACACCTTGATCCGGCGTCGCTGTTGCCGTCATCGCGCAAGCGACTTCTCATCCCCTCGAGTGTGTACGGACTCACGACGGGGGAGGACCGGATCGCCGACTTTCGCTTGAAGATGAACGTCGGTGTGGGGTCGCTTGGGACCATGGCGACGTTCTGGCGGACGCGGCTCACGCCCGTCCTCGCCTCGCACGTGAAAACGGCTCCCCTCGTCAGCCTGCTGCCCAAGGAGCACGAAATGGCCATTGACCTCGATGCACTCAGCAAGACGCGCAAAGTGGTGCGGGTGGTCTTTAGCGACGATGGGGGAAGCGCCACGGTCGGGCATGACGCCAAGGCGGTCAAGGGCGTTCTGGCGAGAGCGTTGCTCGTCGAGGGTCTCGGGGTGCTCTCAACCTTCGAATGGCACGGTTGGACGGCGGAGGACCGTGACGGTGTCTCGCACATCGTGGCGCCCTAACGACACGTCGGCGTTGTGAACGTGGGATTTATCAGGGATTACAGGAATTTTTACGAATGACTTGACTTTGACATCATTGTGATGTTACTTTGACATCATGTTGATATCAGAACTGCTCGATGCAATCCGACGGGATTTTGAATCCTTGGGGCAACTCGGTGGGGCAGAGACGGCAGAGATCGCCAATCGCCTGAGCGCCGCGGTCGAGCCCGCACTCCGAGCGCACTTCCTCGACGCGGTGAACAACCTCGTCCAGGAGTTCAATCTTCAAGACAGCGTGGCGCTGACGCTCAACTTAGAAGGCGACCAGATTCGAATGACGCGCGTTGTCGCGGCCGAGCCCGACGTCGCCGCGCCGACGCCCAGTGACTACTCGGCTCGCATCGCCTTACGTCTGAGCGACGGCCTCAAAGAGGACATCGAGAACCTCGCCACCGACGTCGGTTCATCAGTCAATTCGTGGATCGTTCGAACACTCGAGCGTTCAGTCCGCGTCGACCCCACCGATTTCTCGCCCCGCAACCCTCGCCAACTTCGCGGCAAGGGCCGCGCCTAATCGATCAAGGAAGGTATCGCATGAAATTCACTATCAAAGCTGACCAGCCGTCTGGCGCGGGGAAGTCTCGGCCACACTCGTCAAGCGACACCGAGCGCGTTGAAACCTTCGACTGCTCCGGTCCCGTGAAGGTGCAGATCACGACGAGCAGCGGTGACGTTACGATCGGCGCATCTGAGACTTCCACCATCGAAGTCATCCTGAGCGTCAAGGATTCAACGATGGCGTACCTGCTCGACGAAGCGACCGTGAAGTTCGACGCGCAATCGCGGGTGCTCGAGGTCCGGTCACGAACGCACGACGGTACCAGCGGACTTCGCGGTCTGAAGTCGGTGATCCGTCACAGCAACTGGTTCGACTTCGGTGGTTCAGACCCCGACGTACACATCGCGCTACCTGAAGGATCGTCGATCGAGGTGGCCACGGCCTCGGGCGAGACCGAAGTCATTGGCAACCTGGCCAAGGCGTCCGTCACGACTGCGTCGGGCGGCGTGCGGGTCAACGACGAAGTTGGCTCCCTGGATATGAAGACCGCTTCGGGCGATGTACGGACCGGCACTGTTCGCGAAAGCCTCACGTGCCACAGCGCATCGGGGAACGTGCGCTGTGAAGGAGCAGGAGCGAAGACCAAGATCCGAACGGCTTCGGGCACCGTCAGAGTGACGGCGGAGGTTCCCTCGGAGATCTCGATTCAAACCGTCTCAGGGAATGTGAACGTTACCGTCGCGCGCGGACTCGAAGTGGACGTCGACGCGACCTCGATCTCGGGCCGCCTTTCGTCGACGATGCCTCTCGATTCGGCGGAGGGCGGCCCGAGCAGTGGCGACGTCGTCTCCATCAGTGCGAAGACGGTCTCGGGCAACGTCACGATCGACTCGTCCAACTAGCGCATCACTTAATGGGAGGTGTCCTCATGACCAGCATGCTCAGCCGGTTCGAGCTGGAAAGTGGAATGGGTCAGGTCGAAATGACCGGACAGGCAGTCTTGAAGTTGGTCGAGAATCCGTGGCGCGTGGCCGTTGGAGAAGCAGGCGTCGTCAATGACAACGTGCGCCGAAAGCGCCGGAAGGCTCGACATGACAACCCACGCGTGCAGATCGTGGATGCCGACCACGTGCTCCACCGACAGGAAATGCTCATGGACCTCGGTGAGATCTATGCCCGGAGGCGCCGCTTCTAACAAGACACGTCCCGAGTTCTTCAAGAGTCCCCATGAAGTCCGCAACATCAATAGGACGACGAGCAGCGACGCAATCGAGTCAGCACGTCGATAGCCGGTGGTCACGATCAGGATGCCCGCCAGCAATGTCCCGATGAAGGCCCAGAGGTCGCTGAGCAGATGGCCCATGACGCCCGCGATATTGAGACTCGACTGGTTCGCGCGAGCGACGGCCAGTGATGCGATGACATTGACCGCGATGCCGAACGCGGCCACGACGATCATCGCCGAACCTCGAACGTGCTGAGGGTGGATCAAGCGAAGGATCGCTTCGATCGCGACGACGATGGAGATGACGAGCAGCGTGATGCCGTTCGTCGCGGCGGAGAGGATCTCCGCCCGCTTGAAACCAAATGTCCATTGCGCGGAGACCGGCTTCAGACCGAGTCGAATGACCCAGATGGAAAGGGCGAGTGCGCCAGCGTCGGTCAACATGTGACCGGCATCGGCCAGCAGTGTCAGTGAGTGCGTGAGAAAGCCAACAATGACTTCGCCGACCATGAACGCAACGATGATGGCGAGCGCCAATGCCAGCAGACGTTGATCCGAGGCGTGATCGACATCGTGGGAGTGTCCTGGTTCGTGGCGTCGCGCGGAGCGATTCGAGTTGTGCTCGTCGGCGTGGTCTTCGTGCATGGTGGTCCTGCCCAGATTGTCACATGTGGTGGTCGCACCGTCGCGAGACCAGTACTGCGACTCGACGAACGAAGAACTGACGGATGAGGGCGCGTCTACGCGGTGGATCGTTGGTGGTGCGCCCGCGTCACGTTGAGCGCGCTGCCCATGGTGAACCATTCGATCTGCTCTTGTGTGCACGTATGAGAGCACGTGAACTCAGTGATGCTGCCATCGCGACGCGTGACCGAGCAACGCACGTCGCGCCCTGGGGCCAACGTCGCCAAACCGATCACGCCAATTCGATCGTCCTCTCGGATGAGGTCGTACGTCGTGGGATCGCAGAAGGTCAGTGCGAGCACACCCTGCTTCTTCAGATTGGTCTCGAAGATTCGTGCGAACGACCTGGCGATCGCCACCTTTCCGCCGCGAAAGCGCGGCTCCATCGCCGCGAGTTCCCTCGATGAACCTTCGCCAATATTCGCGTCTCCGATGAAGCACCATGTGACGTCCCTTTCGCAGAGGCGCCTAGCAATCTCGGGGAACGGTCGTACGGCGCCGTCGAGGGGATCTCGACCTTCACCAACGGCTCCGCTGAAGGCGTTGACCAGGCCAAGAAAGAGATTGTCCGATATGTGTTCGAGGTGTCCGCGGTAGGCCAACCACTTCCCGGCGGCAGAGATCTGGTCCGTCGTGCACTTTCCTCGGGCTTTCGCGAGCACCGGCATGTCGAGGAAGTCGAGGCCATCCCACGCCGGGAAGGGCGCGAGGAGTTGCAGTCTGTTCGACGTCGGATCGACGTGGATCGTCCGCAGTGGATCGGAACTCGTAACGGCGGGCGCGGATGTCGCGACGAACCCTCCCGAGGGGAGGACCGATCCCGCCGGCAAGTCCAAACGGACGTGACGACCATCGTTCGTTTCAATCGTGTCAACTGCCGGATCGAAGTCCAGTGAACCGGCCAGTGACAGAGCCACGACGATCTCAGGGGAGGCTAGAAATGACTTGGTCGTCGCGTTGCCGTCGTTGCGCCGGGCAAAGTTCCGGTTGAAGCTCGAGACGATGCTGTTGGGTTGCGACGGATCGATCAACTGGCGATCCCACTGTCCGATGCAGGGCCCGCAGGCATTGGCGAGGACGGTGGCACCAATGCCTCTGAGGTCCTCCAAGAATCCGTCACGCTCCACGGTCGCCCGGATCTGTTCGGAGCCCGGTGTGACGAGGAGTGGCACTTTGGCCGACAGTCCGAGCAACTTGGCGCGCCTCGCGACGGAGGCGGCGCGCGAGATGTCCTCGTAAGAGGAGTTCGTGCACGAGCCGACGAGCGCGGCGGAAAGAGTGACGGGGACATCGTGTTCGCGGGCCCACGCTCCGGCCCTGCCGACGAGGTGGCTGAGGTCGGGTGTGTCCGGGCCATTGATGAGCGGTCGCAATGCAGAAAGGTCGACTTCGATGACTGAAGCAAAGAATCGTGAGGGGTCGTGCTCGACCTCCGGATCAGCGCGAAGGTGCTTCGCGAGCTCGTCGCACCGATCGGCGAGCGCGCTGCGAAAGGTTGCTCGCAGGTACGCGGCGATGTTCTCGTCGTACGGGAAGATCGACGTGGTTGCACCGATCTCGGCGCCCATGTTGCAAATCGTCGCCTTGCCCGTCGCGCTGATTGTGGACGCGCCCGGACCGAAGTACTCGATGATCGCGCCCGTTCCTCCGCTGACGCCCAACAGATCGGCCACCTTCAAGATGACGTCTTTGGGCGATGCCCACCCCGAGAGTTCGCCGGTGAGATGAACACCAATGAGTGCGGGCCAACGCAGAGTGAAGGGGAGTCCGGTCATCACGTCAATGGCGTCGCCCCCTCCAACACCGACGCTCAGCATTGCGAGGCCTCCGGCATTCGGTGTGTGGCTGTCGGTACCGATCATCATTCCGCCGGGGAAGGCGTAGTTCTCGAGGACTACCTGATGGATGATGCCGGCGCCCGGTTCCCAGAAGCCCATGCCGTAGCGATCACACACTGATCGGAGAAAGTCGTAGATTTCGGCGTTCGAATCCTTCGCCGAGCGGAGGTCGATGACCGCATCCGTTCGTGCGGTGATGAGGTGATCGCAGTGAACTGTCGTGGGAACGACGACTTCGTCGAGCCCGGCCGTGATGAATTGGAGTGCCACGATCTGGGCCAAGGCATCCTGGAGGGCAACGCGGTCCGGTTGGAACTCCGCGTAGGTCTCACCGGGAATTGGCACGGCGCCGTTCCATCCCCGTAAATGGCTAACGAGCGCCTTTTCCGCCGTCGTCAGCGGGCGATCGAACGCCTCTCGACCCGCGGAAACGCGTTGTTGCAGGCCTTCGTAATGGCGCAGTGCAATTTCAGTGGGGGACCGCCGCTCTGGTCCCTCGGGCGATTCGGTGACGTTGATTTCGAACGCGGGCTCGCTCACGCGACTCCTCCTATGTGTCTTGATGTCAAGAGAAGTGTATCCATCTTTTCTCTTGATGTCAAGATATACTGAGTTGGTCGCCGTGATATGGGGGAGTATGGAAGACGAAGTCGAACGATTGGTGCGTGGCTGGCGGCGGGTCCTCCCCACGGTGGATGTCAGTCCCCTGGAAGTGCTCTCAAGGGTCTCCCGATTGGCTCGGTACCTGGATCGACAGAGGACCGTTATCTTCGCTCGACACGATCTTGAGATATGGAGCTTCGATGTCCTCTCGGCTCTTCGGCGAGCGGCATCCCCTCCCCATCTGTCACCGGGCCAACTGCTCGCCCAGAATCTGGTTACTTCAGGAACGATGACCAATCGCCTCGACCGGCTCGAAGAGCGGGGACTGCTTCGTCGCCGTCAGGATCCCCTGGACGCGAGGTCAGTGCGCGTTGGAATAACGCCAGCCGGTCGCCGATGTGTGGACAAGGCGTTGGCCGATTTGGTGAGTCGTGAACACGCTCTGCTGGCATCGTTGAACGCCGACGAGCGGTCGGTCCTTTCGGGTCTCCTTAATCGTGTCGTCGCTCCACTTGACGAGTGAGCGACGCGAAGAGGCGAGACCACTCACGAAGGTCGGTTCGACTAGCCCCAAACCTCTGCGGCAACCTCGACAAGGAGTTGCAGTTTGGCGACCTCTTGTTGGAACGTGAGGCTGTTGCCCTCCACGGTCGATGAGAATCCGCACTGCGGTGACAGGCAGAGCTGATCGAGGTCTACGAACTGACTCGCCTCATCGATGCGCCTCTTCAGGTCGTCCTTGGATTCAAGGGCGCCGCTCTTCGTCGTGATGAGACCGAGGACGACCATCTTGTTCTTGGGAACGAATCGAAGCGGTTCGAAGCCGCCCGACCGGTCGTCGTCGTACTCGAGAAAGAATCCGTCAACTTCGAGTTCACTGAACAGTGCTTCGGCGACGAAGTCATAGCCACCCTCGGCCGCCCAGTAGGACTGAAAATTGCCGCGGCACGAGTGCGTGGTGATCGTCATGCCTTCAGGACGCGACTTGAGGGCGTCGTTGATCTGCTTGATGTAGCGCAGGTGCTGGTGCTGCGCGTCATCGCCGCGGTCGTTGATCATTTGGCGTTGCGCTGGATCGTTGAGATAAGCGAGGGATGTGTCGTCGAGTTGGAGGTACGTGCAACCCAGTTCACCGAGGCGGCGAACCTCTTCAGCGTACGCAGCGCTGAGGTCGGTCCAAAACTCGTCGACGGTGGCGTACACCGAGGGATCAATGGCCGCGGCGCCGCCGCGGTAGTGGACCATGCTGGGCGAGGGAATCGTGAGTTTGGGTGTGGCAGTCGTGGTCACCGACTGCAAGTAGGTGAAGGCGTCGCCAAAGATTGTCTTGTCCAGTGTGACGGGGCCGCTGACCTTGAGCGCCGCTGAAGTAAACGATGTCGAACCCTCGGCGTTCTTGAAGGCCACCTGGAGCTGTTCGTCGGTCTTGGAGATGCCACCGAGTTGGTAGATGAAATCCATGTGCCACGAGGTCCGGCGAAACTCGCCGTCCGTGGCCGATTGCAGGCCGATGTCCTCTTGCAGCGCGACGACCTCCGCGATCGCCACGTCCTCCACTTCGCGTAGTTCATCGGCGTCGATATGCTGCTCGGCGAACGCCGCCCGGGCATTCATCAATGCAGGAGGTCGCAACAAGCTTCCGACATGGTCGGCGCGGAATGGTGGGCTGGTTCGTCTGGTCACGTGGACGACTGTATCCGTTGGACCGGCCGCGCTAAAGGGTGGGATTTATTTGGGCGGACGCGCGCTGCATCCGTGCGATTGGGAGGTCGCGCATTGCGTCGTGCGTGAGGATCCAGAACTGATCGTTGACAATAGCTTCGAGGACTCGTTGCGCCAGTTCCGCAGTGGTCATCGAATCGTTCTCAATGCTCGAACGTGCGAAGTCGGTCATCATCTTTGCGACCGGCGACGTCGCCACGGACTCCTCGTGCTCCATCAATCGCGTCTTCACCCAGCCGGGGCACAAGACACTGACTTCGACCGGTGATTCGAGCATCTTCAATTCGAGGTACAGGCCTTCACTCAGTCCGACGACCGCATGCTTGGTCGCGTTGTACGGCCCGGCCCCGGGCATCGCGAGCAGTCCGGCCATCGAGGCGGTATTGACAATATGGCCCTCACCCTGCGCCGTCATGATCGGCAGGAATGACCGGACGCCGTGCACGACGCCGTAGAGATTGACGCCCACGGTTCGGTGCCAGAGGTCCACCGAGTCGGTCCAGGCGTCGCCCATTCCGGTGATGCCGGCGTTATTGCACAGCACGTGGGCCGCACCAAATCGCTCCAGCGTGAACGCCGCGAGGGCGGCGACGGCCGATTCCGAGGATGTGTCACAGACCATTGTGGCGACGTCCGCGCCGTCGGCGGTGAACGTGGCCCCGACCTCAGCGAGGCGGATCTCGTCGATGTCGGCGAGCACGACCTTCATGCCCTCGGCGATGAACATCTCACTCAGCGCCAAGCCAATCCCACTCGCGGCGCCCGTGACGACCGCGACTTTGCCTTCCAGATTCTTCATGTGGTCATCGTACGAGACGGCGTCAGTCGTCGTTGGTCCGTCGGAGATTCTCGATTGACATTTCCTCGAGGACCTCGGGATCAGCAATCATCTCGATCTTGGTGATCAAACCTTCAGTCACGGAGAAATCAAAGGCGACCTTGGTCGTGCCTCCTTGGGACCAAACAAGACCCGCGACTCCGTCGATGAGCGCACTTCGAGCGGCCCGAGCGCGACCCGCGAATACCGCCGCGACATCGTGTGGCCCGTGCTGGGCTCGTGGTCCTCCCATGGCGATGGCCACCGCGTCGGCGACGAGTTCGACGTCGGGGCTGAGAAGCGAGAGCAACCTTTGCACGTCACCTCCTTTCGCCGCAACGAGGAACGCGTCAACGACCGCGCGCTGGCGCGAAGGGTCGGCCCGAGGACTATCGGCCATGCGAACACGCCGACGCGCCCTACTCGCCAGTTGCCGGCAGGCGTCCGACGACTTGGAGAGAATTGAGGCAATCTCGTCGAACGAGACCAAGAACATGTCGTGAAGGACGAAGCAGATCCGCTCGGCGGGGGAGAGTTGCTCAAGGACGATGAGGAGGGCCACTCCCAAGGAGTCGGCGAGGACGGCCTGTTCCTCGGGCGACACCGAGGTGCGCGATTGCTCGTCCATCGACTCGGTCGGATCGTTCAAAGGCGCACCGGCGCGTGTGCGCGAACGCAGGACGTTCAAACAGATTCGAGAGACGACGGTGGTCAACCAGCCACCGAGATTGTCGATTGCTTCGTGGTCGCTCGCCGATAGGCGCAACCATGCTTCTTGCACGGCGTCATCGGCATCGGCCACATTGCCGAGGATTCGATAGGCCACCGCTCGTAGGTGAGGTCGGTTCGCTTCAAAGCCTTGCGTCAGTGCGCTCGTCTGATCCACTTGTCACACTTCCTCGATCTGGCGGGTCATATAGATTGACCCACCAACGTTGGTCGATGTGACATAAGGAGAACTCGTGAGCGTCCACTGCAACACTGTGCTGTACCCCGTGAAGGATGTCGATCAGGCCAAGGCGCTGTTCGCCGCTCTGTTTGGAACGGCACCGCACGTCGATTCGCCGTATTACGTTGGCTTCTCGATCGATGGCAAGGAGATTGGGCTCATTCCCAATGGACACGATCAGGGAATGTCAGGCCCCGAACCGTATTACGACGTCGAGGATATTGCGGCCACTCTGGTCGCCCTCGAAGCCCTCGGCGCTGTCGTTCTCCAGCAGCCCACGGACGTCGCGGCGGGACTGTTGGTCGCGAAAGTCAAGGACATCGACGGCAACCTCATCGGTTTGAAGCAACTGCCGGCTACTTCGTAGCAACGACGCAAAGCACTCGAGTGTGAATTCACCTCCAACGACGTCCGAAGAAAACCTCGGGCGTCCTTGGAGGTGCGGGGATTCGAACCCCGGTCCAAAGGCTTCTTAGTGAACATTCTCCGAGCGCAGCTGACAGAAGATTGTCGGGACGGTCACTACTGCCAGCAACGATGGCCATCCGTAGTTAGCTGAATTGTCCCGGCGGAACCACTAACGAGTTCTGTCGGTAAGCCCTACTTCATGACACCCGATATCTCAACCGCAGGGCTGGGT
>Ga0182012_10001644_pt1 | contig 24321 bp, 17 predicted proteins | sample 612S2SmetaG_FD_120486 | JGI IMG/M metagenome (GOLD analysis project Ga0182012, IMG submission 120486) | Permafrost microbial communities from Stordalen Mire, Sweden - 612S2S metaG | ecosystem: Environmental > Terrestrial > Soil > Wetlands > Permafrost | place: Sweden: Stordalen | collected... | reverse complement strand
TTCCGAATCACTGAAGAACTGTGGGGATCCGGTAAAGGCACGCGATCCGTCGGAAAGGGAACGGTTTATGCCGGCGCTAAGTTGACCGACGCCTTCCAACAAATGAAAGTCGCGCCGGACTTCGATTACGGAAAACCTGCCTCTAATAGGGATGTCCTCTTCGTCCATCGCCAACTTGCAGATGGAGACCTCTACTATGTCGACAATCGCACCGATCACGAAATGAGTTTCGATGCGATCTTTCGAGTGACCGGAAAGCAGGCGGAACTCTGGCATGCAGAGACAGGCACAACGGAATCTGCCTCGTACAAGATTGCCGGCGACCGCACGACAGTTCCACTTCATCTAGAACCTTGGGGAACTGTGTTTGTTGTATTCCGCAAACTGGCTCACGATAAGTCGCGCACCCTGCCAAACCCAGTTGAAGAGAAACTTGCAACGTTAGATGAAGCATGGCACGTCAACTTCCAGCCCGGCCGCGGCGCGCCAGATTCGATCACGCTCAACACGCTTACATCCTGGAGCGAAAATTCCAACTCGGGCGTGAAGTACTTCTCAGGGACAGGGACTTATCACAACACCATTCAAGCCTCGCCGAGTTGGTTCCGGAGTGGCACGCAGATTTGGATCGACCTCGGCGACGTAAAGAACCTGGCGGAAGTCACCGTCAATGGCAAATCGCTTGGAACAGTCTGGCATGCGCCGTTTCGAGTGGATGCCACTGCCGCACTTCATACCGGCACCAATGAACTGACGATTGCGGTCACCAATTCGTGGGTGAACCGCTTGATCGGCGATCAGCAGCCAAATGCAAAGAAATATACTTTCACCATACTGCACCCTTACAAAGCCACTTCACAGTTGTTGCCGTCGGGATTGCTTGGCCCGGTCACGATTTCTTCGGTGACCCAGGGTCCTTGAAGAACCGAAAATCTTTCAATAACTGTCACGCAATAAATAAAGCTCTCCCTGAAATAGCGGAGAGCTTACGTCAAAATCGACTGGGCGTTTGAATAACGCTTACGGTGCGCCGACGGCGGAAGACGACGTCCGCGCAACGGCGCTGTTGTTTGCTCCCGCAGCAGCTTTTACGATCAAATCCGCAACTTCTTTGGGATGCGACAGCATGGATACATGGCTCGCCGGAAGCACGATTGTGGTCGCTTTCATCTTGGCTGCTTCGGCCTTTTCAAGATCGGGAGGAATCGCGCGGTCGTTGGCCGAGACCACGAACCAAGAAGGCTTCGTCTTCCAGGCTGCGGTTGTAACTGTAGCCCCTAGCGCAGCCGCACTGGTCGCGCCCTGCGTCGCACTGATGAGCTGCTTTTCTTTGTCCGATAGGTCTTGGGCAAAGTCTTCAGCGACTCCCTTCGGGGTGATCAATAGAAATCCCTGCGCGTCGGGGCGAAGCTCGGCACCGAGCGGGGTCGGCGGATACGGCTTGCCTAGCGATACCGCGGACTCACCATCGCCCGGCGCAAAGGCCGAAACGAAGACCAATCCGGCAACCTTCGGATCGTTCCCGGCCTCGGAGATAACCACACCACCATAAGAGTGGCCGACCAAGATCACCGGGCCGTCCTGGATCGCGATAGCCCGCTTGGTGGCAGCTACATCATCGCCCAACGAGGTCAAAGGATTTTGCACTGCGATCACATGCAAGCCTTTCGCCTCAAGCAATGGAATCACTTTCGACCAGCAAGAGCCGTCGGCCCATGCGCCATGCACGAGGACGATATTCTTGACGCCGTTGGTTTGCGCCGATGCTCCCAGAAACGATGGAATGGCGACGAAGAGCGAAGCTGCCAAGAAAGTCAGCCGATTGAATCGAGTTGTCTTGAGGGTAGTCATTGTCTTTTCTCCTTGTTAGTGACTGCTGCTGGCGGTTGTGGGCTCATTACCTTTTCAAGTCAAATCGAGCCCTGTGAGTTGGCATCGATCGGTTGAGCAGGGACGACTGACTGCGCCTACCGTTTCTAAGAATTCAGAGATCGTAAGTGTGAGTGGCTTTTCAACTTGAAGCAGTCTACCAAAACCTCAAAACTCACGCATCAGGCGATTGATGTTTTTCTATTTTGACTCTTGGCCACGCCGAAAAATGACCCGAATGAGGTTATACCCGTCACACGGTAGAGAGATCCCGTAAGGTACCAGGGTTCGCGTGTCGATCTGCAATGAACATTCTTGGCTTCCCTCGGAGCTCAGACCGGAGTTGGCCCTTTCATTTTGGCGGTCGCCCTGGAGCGCAACACCTGCGGTAGTTAGGGTGGTTCTTGTCTGACTCATTTGTCCGCGAAATTCTTGATTGGACCGAATTTCTGCAACACTCTTGTCCCGCAAGGATTTAGAGTATGAAAGATCCGAAGGATATCCATGACAACGACAGCAAATACGAATGGAATCGTCAGCGTATTGAGCAACCACTCGGTTGAAGAAACCGTCGCCAAGTTCAAAGCCACCCTACAATCAAGAGCGATCACGCTCTTCGCCCTAATCGACCACAGCGGCGAAGCGCAGAAAGTCGGAATGGAAATGCACTCGACGAAACTTCTGATCTTCGGCAACCCCAAAGGCGGCACGCCTGTAATGCTTGCCGCTCCCAGCATTGCTATCGATCTTCCACTCAAGGCGCTGATCTGGGAAGACGACCAAGGAAAAGTTTGGATTTCTTACAACTCTCCGGCCTACCTGCAACAACGCCACAATGTGCCGCAAGACTTGTTGTCAAATATCTCCGGAGTGGAAGCGCTGGCCGCAAGAGCAGCGGAGTAACGCATGAAAACCGTTCCCCATCGCAACCGCTGCGGATTTGGTGAATCAGAAGGTGCAAAGGACAACTAGATGAATTCACGGAGGCCCATGCCGATTCTTCGTAGTTTAGGTTGGCTTTTGGCCATTTCCATGCTGACCCGCTATCCCTTGGCCGCGCAAGCCAAGAACTCCGCCTCCCGCCTCCACAATATCGTCCTGGTTCACGGCGCGTGGGCAGACGGCTCCGGCTGGCGCGGAGTTTACGACATCCTCGTTAAGGATGGATACAACGTCAGCATCGTGCAAGAACCTGAAACCTCTTTTCAAGAAGACGTGGCCGCCACCAAGCGCGTGCTCACGCTGCAAGATGGTCCGTGCATTCTCGTCGCTCACAGCTACGGCGGCGCCGTCATCACTGAGGCAGGCACTGATCGGTCGGTGGTCGGCCTTGTCTACATCGCGGCCCACATGCCCGATGCGGGAGAGAACGAGTCCGACGACGGCAAGCGCTTTCCCAGCGATCTCAGCAAGTCCAACGCGATAAAGAATACACCCGACGGTTTCACTTATCTTGACCCCGCGCGGTTTCACGAGTACTTCGCGGCGGACCTCTCTGAAGATCAGGCCGCTTTCATGGCCAACTCACAAGTCTTCAACAAAGCCGAAAACTTTAAAGCCGTGATTACCACCGCCGCATGGAGAAGCAAACCATCATGGATGCTGGTCGCGGGCAGCGACCGAACCATCAATCCTGCGCTCGAACGCTGGTACGCCGCGAGAGCGCACAGTCACACGGTGGAAGTGCCAGGCGCGAGTCACTCGGTCTATGTCTCCAGACCCCAAAAAGTAGCCGCGCTGATCGAGGATGCGGCGAATCATACACGATAGCCAATCTGTGCGGGACGGCACGCTTCTAGTACGGCGACGTCACCATAGCGTCTTCAGGATAAGCAGGCATGCCAAACTCAGGGACGTCGAGGCCTTGTTCCTCATCCTCGGCTGAGACCCTCATACTCTTCGCTTTGTTGACACACCAGAACACAAGGTAAGTCGCGCCGAAAGCCCAGATGCAATAGAGTGTCGCCCCGCCGAGCTGGCAGAGAAACTGCCGAGAGTCCCCATGGAGTAATCCGGTGACGCCCTGCCCTGCGTGACCAAGGTAAGATGTAGCGCCAACGCCGTTCCATCCTGCGCCATATGCTCCGTCGGCGAAGACGCCAACGCTGACGCCGCCCAGCCATCCACAGTAACCATGAACGGAGATAGCGCCGCAAGGATCGTCGATTTTCAGTACGCGTTCGTTGAACAGAACGCCGCCGCAAACAAGCAGGCCCGCGAGCACTCCGATGATGACAGATTCAGTCGGCCCGACGAACGCGCAGGGAGCTGTAATCGCGACCAAGCCAGCCAACATTCCATTACAAGCCATCGTGATGTCAGGCTTGCCGAAGACAAAATACCAAAGCACCATCGCGGTCGCAGAACCCGCCACGGCGGCTAGATTAGTATTGACGGCCACGACTGCGATGCGCAGATCGGTCGCACCCAGCGTCGATCCAGGATTGAATCCCATCCAACCGAAAAGAAGGATGAGCGTGCCCGCCACAACAAACACAATGTTGTGCGCTGGAAAAACGCGAATCTTTCCGCCAGCTCCATACTTGCCCAGACGCGGCCCGAGGATGATCGCAAGCGCCATAGCGCAGAAGCCGCCGACGGCATGAACGACAGTCGATCCCGCGAAGTCGACATAACCGTGACCGAGATTCAAGGTTGAACCGATCTGAGAAAGAAAACCGCCACCCCATGTCCAACATCCGGAAATCGGATAAAGGATCGAGCCGATGAAAAGCTCACAAAGCAAGAACGACCAGAATGTAATGCGTTCGCAAACCGCGCCGACGATGATGTAGCCGGCGGTTTCCATAAAAACAACTTCAAAAAGGGTCAGGCAGTTGCTGGCGCTGTCGTACGCGGGACCACTGAGGAAAAATCCCTTGCCGCCAACAAATCCCCACTGCCCGTGACCGATGAGAAAATGATTTAAAACAGGAATCCCGCCTAGATTTGTGGGCGCGGCATTGATCGCGACGGCGCCGAATTGAAACGCATATCCGACCGCATAGTAAGCCAGGAAAGCGAAGACGTACGCCGCAAAATTCAGCATCATCAAGTGGGCAGCGTTTTTCTTTTGCACCAGCCCGCACGTAAGCAAGGCGAATCCAACTTGCATGAACAGGACGAGATAGCCCGTATTGAGAGTCCAGGCGAAATTGGTCGCGACACGAACGTGTCCCACGCTGTCAGCCAGTTTCAGGGCCAGAGGTTCTTTGGCGGCCTGCGCTTGATAGTCATCGAACGCCTTCTTGTTCATGGCGTAGTCGGGTGCCGATTTGTCGGTAGGTTCGGCGACTACAAATGGATTGCCCGCAGCATCAACCGCCGTGGTTTTGTCACCCGTGACGATGCCGGACGGATCGGGCTTGGCGTCATCGGCGAAACACGCCGGGGACAGCATGGCGCACATTCCACCGAAGAGAAGGATGACCGCGACTGAGGGTAGTAACGATGCCAGGCGCGGACAGCGTCCGTCGGCTCGTTTCGTCATGTTGGAATGGCTCCTGTTCAAAAAGAGTGGCCGAGTATTAGGGGATGTTACTCGTGAGCGAGCGACGACGGCAAGAGGAAATGAAAGTGGACTCAGTGGGCGAATCGAACTTTTCAGTGCCGCCACGAAGAATGCGAAATCCGAGTTCACACACTCATCCCTGCGCGTCGATCGGCGTGTTGAAATGGCGGATTTTATCAATCCGCCGAACTTAACCGCAGGGCTTCACAGAGTCCAATTGATATTTCTTATCGCAGGTATCAGCCAATCCTTCCGCGCTCTCCCTAGTACGTAAAGGACTGGAGTTCAGTCAAATCTGGCGTCACGATAACATAACCAGCTCTCTGGCTCGGATGCAGCGCCATATAGGCCGAACTCGCGGGCAACTTGAGTCCATTAACCGCTTCAATAAAATTGCCTTGTTCGTCATACACCTGAATGCTGCTGCCCACGCCGACGCTGGAAAATTCCTGGCCGATGAGAAAAAGCTTGTGAATCGGATCGACGGCCACGGCGCCTCCGCTGTTCGCCTGATTGGTGGCACCCTGCAACGGAACAATGAATCCGGTCTGGTTGGCGAGATTGTAGAACTCAACGCTGAAGTCATCTTCAGTGGCTGTGCAGGCGATTCCAGTATTCGGATCGACGGCAATGCCGTTGATGAAGCCAAACCCTAGGCCTTCGAACTCGTCGAGCCCTCCAGTGGTGAGGTCGACCAGGCCGATTTCCGTGGTGCAACCGAAGCAGCCCAGGGAGCCGCCCAATACAGCCTGGTTGGTTTGGCTGTCGTAGGCGATCACCGGCGAAACACTCCAAGAAAATGGGGGGGCGGAGATCGTAATCGGCTTACCGAAAGTATTTGCAGCGACGCTGGTGTCGATAATATAGCTATTGAAGTTGTTGCCTGAATTGTCGAAGTAGAGCACCGGCGTGGACTGCGACCCCTGGCTGAACGGCACGCTGATGACGATGTCGTTCTTCGTGAACGGCGGGGTCCATTGACCGGTGACCTTGTTGCCGTTTAGAGGATTGAGGGTCCCGTACACGCGTTTGTCGACGTATATCCCTTTCGACAATTCTTCTTCCACCAGGCCAACGCTGCTGCCGAAGATGCCAAACGTTACGAAGTCATTGTTGGTGTTTTTCTCTTCGTCAACTATTTTGAGAATCTTGCCAGTCTTCTGATCGAAAGTTTCGATGGCAACGTCAAACTTGCCGCCCGCGGCATTGAGCGCCTCGCTTAATAGACCCTCAGTGCCCGTAGAGTCGACGTCGTACCCAAGAATGAATCCACCCAGAGCGGTGTGTACAACAGCCTTGCCCAATCCTGCGCCTGGACTCTGCGCTTCTGCGAGAGGCAAAGAAAGAACGCTGAGAGAAACGAATACTCCAGCTATCACTAAGCTCGTTAGACAGGTCATCGCCTTTTGTAACGTATTGGCCACTGCTGATCTGTTGTTGTTCATAGACTCCGACTCCCAATGGATGTGCGATCAGGCCTATGCTCACTGAGTCGCCAACCAGACACTACCGGGAGGCGGTTTCCGGTTTGTCACGACAATGTCAAGAGTTCGTAAAAACAGTTTTCGCGCTGAATTTACGTGACCCGTTCATGCGGATAATGCGCAGCGGTCAGCGCGGCGAGCAGTTCGGATATGTGCGCGGCTCCGCGCGTTTCGATCGTGATGTCAATGGCCGTATCACTCAAGTGCACACCATGATAGGCGCGGTCATAGGACGTTTCGACGATGTTGGCGCGATGCTCGGCGAGAAGACCGGTGAGACTGTGCAACGCGCCTGGATAATCCGGCAGGTGAACTCTGACGCGCACCAGGCGGCCATCTTTGACCATGCCGCGTTCGATGATGCGCGAGAGCAAAGTAACGTCGATGTTGCCGCCGCAAACGAGCACTGCTACTTTTTTCCCGTGGAGCGGCAGCTTGTGATTCAGCAGCGCTGCGAAAGCGGCAGCACCCGCCCCTTCGGCCAGCATCTTCTCTCGCTCTAACAGTAGAAGGATGGCATTGGCAATCTCTTCATCGTCCACGGTGACGATGTCGTCCACATATTTCTGAACCAACGGCAAGGTGCGATCGCCAGAGCGGCGCACGGCGATCCCATCCGCAATCGTTTTTGCCGCCGGCAGCGTGATCGGCTTGCCCGCTGCGACAGCCGCTTTCATGGAAGGTATGGCCGCTGGCTGCACTCCGAAAATCTGAATTGCGGGATTGCTCTCTTTCAACGCGCAAGCCACGCCGCCAATCAGGCCGCCGCCCCCAATGGGCGCAATCACGGCTTCGATGTCAGGATGCAGTTGCAGGATTTCGAGCCCAAGAGTTCCCTGCCCCGCAATGACGGCGTCATCATCAAAGGCGTGAATCATCGTCAGGGTCTTCTGCTGTGCGATTCGCAACGCCTCTTCATACGCGTCGTCATAGTTGGTGCCGTGAAGGATTACATCCGTACCGTAACCTTTTGTCGAAGACACCTTGGTCAACGGGGTGGTCAGCGGCATGACAATTCGCGCGCCGATTCCGAGCCTTCCCGCATGATAGGCAACCCCTTGCGCGTGATTCCCCGCAGACGCTGCAATGACTCCGTGCGCTTTTTGCTCTGCATTCAGCGTGAGCAGCTTGTTTAGCGCGCCGCGTTCTTTGAAGGCTCCTGTCTTTTGCAGATTGTCAAGCTTGAGAAAAACCGAATTGCCCGTGGTCAAGGAAAAGTTTTCGGAACGGGCGCAGGGAGAAAGATAAACTGAATCGCGAATGCGACTCAGGGCTGACTGTATGTCGGAAAGAGTGATCATTGCCCGCGCACTGCCGGCCGCGTTTTGCTTTCGGGCCGCGCCAAGAAGTGATTCACTGAAGCAGCAGCCTTGCGACCCTCCGCGATAGCCCACACTACCAGAGACTGTCCGCGGCGCATATCGCCGGCAACAAAGACGCCAGGTAGGGAGGACATATAGTCTTTGCCCGTGGCAACATTCCCGCGTGCATCGACGTGCACGCCGAACTGATTAAGCATGCCTTGGCGTACCGGGCCGGAAAATCCCATCGCGAGCAGAACCAGATCTACATCCATCGTAAACTCGCTGCCAGAGATTGGCGTAAAATCCGGCGGGCCTGAAACCCGAACCGCATGAAGACGATTGACGTTGCCCGCGGAATCGCCGGTAAACTTCGCAGTCGCGATGCTCCAATCGCGGATACCCCCCTCTTCATGTGCCCCTTCAATGCGTAGTTGCATGGGCCAAAGCGGCCACGGAGTTTCTGCGGAGCGCTCCGCCGGCGGAATTGGCATGATTTCGAATTGACGCACCGACGCGGCCTTCTGCCGATGACACGTCCCAAGACAATCCGCCCCCGTATCACCGCCGCCGATAATCACAACCCGTTTACCGGCAGCAAGAATGTCTTGGCTGGCGTCGAGTCGATCGCCGACGCTGCGGCGATTCTGCTGCGGAAGAAAGTCCATAGCGAAATGAATCCCTTTAAGTTCCCTTCCGGGAACTTTCAAATCTCTCGGGTGTTCTGCGCCTCCTGCAAGCACGATCGCGTCGAAGTCAGCCCTTAAAGATTCGATGGAAATGTTTTCTCCAACGTGAGCGTCAGTGATGAACTCTACTCCTTCTGCGGAAATCTGTTCGAGGCGCCGGTCGATCACATGTTTCTCCAATTTGAAATGCGGAATTCCATAACGCAGCAATCCCCCGATACGATCGGCTTTCTCGTACACAACGACGGAGTGACCAGCTCGGCAAAGTTGTTGAGCCGCGGCCAGTCCGGCGGGACCAGAACCCACGACGGCGACTTTTCTTCCGGTTCGAAATTGTGGACGCTCGGGGTGAATGACGCCTTCGGCGAAACCGCGCTCGACGATGCTTTTTTCAATCTGCTTGATCGTGACCGGAGGCTGATTGATGCCGAGTACGCAAGCGGCTTCGCATGGCGCGGGGCAAATGCGTCCCGTAAACTCGGGGAAATTATTGGTGGCATGAAGCTGCCGCAGCGCCTCTTTCCAGCGGCCGCGATAAATCAAATCGTTCCAGTCGGGAATAAGATTGTTGACCGGACATCCCGACTGACAAAAGGGCACACCACAATCCATGCAGCGCGCGCCCTGTTGGCGAAGCGCAGGCTCGGGAAAATCCTGATAAATCTCGAACCAATCGTTCACTCTCTGCAAAACGGGTCGGCGCGTGGGCAACTCGCGCGTGTAATCCAGAAATCCCGTCGGTTTACCCATGCTGCACCTGCTCCCTCGACACAACGGCTTGCGCAGATGAGCCAGGAATGTACGGCTGATCGCTTCTGCCCACGCCGGAAACTCGCTTGAACTCATGCGGAAAGATTTTAATGAAACGCGGCAACACTTCGTACCAATTGTCCAGAATCCACTGCGCGCGCCGGCTGTTGGTGAATTGCAAATGCCGTCCGATCAGATTCCAGAGAACTTGTAGATCGCGAGCGTCGATCACGGGTTCGAGATCAACCGTCGCGAGGTTGACCCGTTTCTCCGTGAAATCGAACCGCTCATCGAATACGTACGCAATTCCGCCACTCATTCCGGCGGCAAAATTTCGCCCGCAACTTCCCAGTACGAGCACCACTCCATTCGTCATGTATTCACAGCCATGATCGCCAACGCCCTCGACCACGGCAGTCGCGCCCGAGTTGCGCACAGCGAAGCGCTCCCCGGCAATACCGCTAAAGAACGCTTCGCCGCTGGTCGCTCCGTAGAGCGCAACATTGCCAATCAACACGCTTTGTTCGGCGGAAAATCCTGAAGTACGCGGCGGATAAACGACAACTCTTCCTCCGGATAGACCTTTGCCCACATAGTCGTTCGCGTCACCTTCCAGCGTGAGCCTCACGCCCTTGCTGAGAAATGCACCGAAACTCTGTCCTGCCGAACCGCTAAAGCGCACGTGAACCGTATCATCGGGCAAACCGCTCGATCCGTAGCAACGAGCGATTTCCCCACTCAACATCGCTCCCACGCTGCGGTGAATGTTGCGAATCGGAAGCATCATCTCGACCGGAATGCGAGATTCCAGAGCGGGCTGCGCTTGTTTGATCAGCGCGTGATCCAGCGACGATTCGAGATCGTGATCCTGCGCTACAATGCAGCGGCGCGCGACCCGCGAAGGCAGCGCTGGATCATACAAAATAGCCGACAGATCAATGCCGCGCGCCTTCCAGTGGTCGACGACCGAGCGTTGCACGATGCGATCAACACGGCCGATCATTTCGTCCATGGTGCGAAAGCCCAGCTCGGCCATATGCTCCCGTACTTGCTCGGCGAGGAAGAAAAAGAAATTGATGACATGCCCAGGCTGTCCTTGGAATTGCTTGCGCAGCACAAGGTCTTGCGTTGCGATGCCCACCGAACATGTATTCAGATGGCATTTGCGCAGCATGATGCAGCCCATCGCAATAAGCGGCGTGGTGGCGAAACCAAATTCCTCGGCACCCAGAAGAGCTGCGATGACAACATCGCGTCCCGTTTGCAGTTTGCCGTCTACTTGAACCCGAATTCGGCTGCGCAGATCATTGAGCAATAGCACCTGCTGCGTTTCGGACAATCCCAGTTCCCACGGAATGCCAGCGTGCTTAATTGAACTGAGCGGAGCTGCACCAGTACCCCCGCTGTCCCCGCTGATCAAAACGACATCAGCATGAGCTTTCGCAACGCCCGCGGCGACGGTGCCAACGCCCACTTCGGCGACGAGTTTCACCGCGATTCGCGCTTGCGGATTTACGCTTTTCAAGTCATGAATCAATTGCGCCAAATCTTCAATGGAATAGATATCGTGGTGCGGCGGTGGAGAAATCAATCCGACGCCCGGAACAGAGTGGCGCAAGCGCGCGATCACCTCGTCGACTTTGTGACCGGGCAACTGGCCACCTTCGCCGGGCTTGGCTCCCTGCGCCATCTTTATCTGTAGCTCGTCGGCATTGACCAGGTAATTAGTCGTGACCCCGAAGCGAGCTGACGCGATCTGTTTGACGGCGCTGCGCCGCGAATCGCCGTTGTGATCAGGCCGGAAACGCAATTCGTCCTCGCCGCCTTCGCCTGTGTTGGATTTTCCGCCGATCCGATTCATAGCGATCGCTAGAGTTTCGTGAGCCTCTTTGCTGATCGATCCGAAGGACATCGCACCGGTGGTGAATCGCTTCACGATTTCTTTTGCAGGCTCGACTTCATCCAGCGGCACCGGAGTTGCCGATTTCTTCAGGTCCATCAGTCCGCGCAAAGTACCGAGGTTGCGATTTTGTTCATCCACTAAGTCGGTATATTCCTGAAATGTCTTAAAGCTGGACTGACGCACCGCGTGCTGCAATTTGCTAATCGTAGCGGGATTCAGCAAATGCGCTTCGCCGTTGACTCGGAAATGGTAGTTGCCGCCCACCGAGAGTTCCGTGTCGGACGCGTGAATGGGCGAAAACGCATACGCGTGCTTCATCTGCGCTTCGCGCGCGAGAACATCGAGTCCAATGCCTTCGAGTCGCGACGCAGTTCCAGAGAAATATGTGCCAACCAAGTCTTGATTCAGTCCGATGGCCTCGAACACCTGTGCCGCCTGATAGCTCTGCAGTGTCGAGATACCCATCTTCGAGAATGCTTTAAGCAATCCCTTATTGATGGCTTGGACGAAATGCTGAACTGCCTCCTCGGACGTCATTTCACCGGGCAGGTAACCGAGCCATGCGAGGTCTTTTATGGTTTCGATAGCTAGGTAAGGGTTGATCGCACTCGCGCCGTATCCCAAGAGCAAAGCAAAGTGCATCACCTCGCGTGGTTCGCCCGACTCGACGATTAGAGCAGCCTGGGTGCGAGTCTCTTCGCGTACTAGCAAATTATGTACGGCCGCCAAGGCAAGCAGGCATGGGATGGGAGCATATTCCTGGTCCACGCCGCGGTCGGACAGGATAAGCATGGTGTAGCCCGATTTGACCGCCAGCGATGCGCGTTGACACAAGTCGTCTAAGGCGCGCTTGAGTCCGGCTTCACCATCAGCGGCGCGGAATAACGTTGGCAAGGTTATCGCGAGCAAATCGCGAGTCGAGACGCGGCGCAGCTTTTCCAGTTCGTGATTCCTCAAGATGGGATGCGGCAGCTTCATGATGTGGCAACTTGCCGGAGTCTCTTCGAGAACGTTGCCTTCACTGCCGATATAACTGGTCAGCGACATCACCATCTCTTCGCGGATGGGATCAATAGGCGGATTGGTGACCTGCGCGAAGAGTTGCTTGAAGTAATTAAACAACGGCTGCGGACGATCCGACATGCAGGCTAGCGGAGTATCCGTGCCCATCGAGCCAACGGCTTCCTGCCCGTCGATGGCCATGGGTTCCAGAATCATCTTCAAGTCTTCGTCGGTGTAACCGAAGGCGCGTTGCCGGATCACGATGCCTTCGTGCTCGAATTCATGAACGCGCGACGGTTCGGGCAATTGATCGAGCGTGATGAGATTTTCGCTAAGCCATTGCGCGTAGGGCTGTCGCGCCGCCAAATTACGTTTGATTTCTTTGTCGGAGATAATTCGCCCGGCAATCGTGTCCACTAGAAACATTTTTCCCGGTTGAATGCGGCCCTTGGCCTTGATATTTTCCGGCGCAATGTCGAGCACCCCAGTTTCAGAGGCCATAACCACCAGATCGTCATGGGTGACCAGATATCGCCCCGGGCGCAGCCCATTGCGATCCAGTGTCGCTCCGATGACGCGGCCATCGGTGAACGCGATTGCCGCAGGGCCGTCCCACGGTTCCATGAGTGTTGCATGGTATTCGTAAAACGCGCGCTTCTCTGAATTCATGTGCGGATTCCCCGCCCACGCCTCTGGGATCAACATGGCCATCACGTGAGGTAGCGAGCGTCCGGCGTGAAAGAGCAGTTCGACGGCATTGTCAAAACACGCGGAGTCGCTGCCTTCCGGCGCGACGATCGGAAATATTTTCTTCAAGTCCGCGCCAAACACGGCAGACTTCAGCACGGATTGCCGCGCATGCATCCAGTTGACGTTGCCTTTGAGCGTATTGATTTCACCATTGTGGGCAACGAACCGATAAGGATGCGCCAGTTGCCAACTGGGAAACGTATTGGTCGAGAAACGCTGGTGGACGAGGCAGAGAGCACTGACCACTTCGGGGTCGGCGAGTTCACGGTAGAACTTGTCGATCTGGGGTGCAAGCAGCAATCCTTTATAAACAATGGTCCGGGCTGATAGCGATGGAATATAAAACACTTCGCGGTCTTCAATATCAGACGCGGCTATTTCTGACTCCGCACGCTTCCGTACCACATACAACTTGCGTTCGAAATCGTCCTCGCTCATGCCCGGTGCGCAGGCCACGAAAATTTGCTGGATGTAAGGCTGAGAGCCGCGGGCCACGCGACCGATCGCGGTTCCGTCGACCGGCGTGTCGCGCCAGCCGACCACGGCTAATCCTTCTTCACGAATGATGCGCTCGATCACGCCTTCGCATTGCAGCCGCCGATGCCGCTCAACCGGAAGAAACGTCATGCCCACGCCGTAGAGGCCAGGTTCAGGCAGGTCGAAGCCGAGCTTCTTGCACTCGCGCAGAAAAAACTGGTGAGGAATTTGAATCAGAACGCCGGCGCCGTCACCGGTGTCGGGGTCGCAGCCGCTGGCACCGCGATGTGTCAGGTTGATGAGGACTTCAATGCCTTTGCGAATGATGTCATGGCTTTTCTGGCCGCGAACGTGAGCCACAAATCCCATTCCGCAAGCGTCGTGCTCGTGCGCAGGACCATAAAGTCCCTGCGGACGAGGCAGGCCATTTCGCGAAATGGATTCCATGTATTAAGCCTTCTTGCAGTCACGCTCCGCAAGGTACAAATTCGCTTTGGATCCTCTCGTTCGGCCTCTGTAGTTCGGCCGCATATAGTAAGGATAACCGTGTGCTTCTGTGTAATACTTTGCGCAGGGTAAGTACAATCAGGAATTTCAATGGGATGTATAGATTTTTCTTCTAGCGATACTCTAGAAGGCCCGTTGGCGAACTGCGAAAGCCCAGCGCGGCGATTGGACGAAATCCTGCAAAAATCAATGAGCCCTATAAACTATTTTAATTGGACTCAGGTTGCATAGCCGCTTAGTGTCCTATGGGTGCAGCACAGCCGCACTCGGAAGCGTAGTGTGTTGAGATCCATGCCGGTGCCGGAGTCTGCCCGCCCGCTTTTCCGTCCTCCCTTTCGCAACTATCAGTTCGATTCCGCCTACGACGAAATGTTTGAGGCGCCGGGTGAGCCGCGCCCACACTATCGCGCCCTATTTCAGACGCTTCTAGAGCTACCACCGGAAGAGATGCGCAAGAGCCAGCAGGCGGCGGACCTGTCCTTCCTCCACCAGGGAATCACGTTTACCGTCTATGGCAACGACGAGGGCACGGAGCGAGTTTTTCCCAACGACCTCTTACCGCGAATCATTCCCAATCAGGAGTGGCGCAAAATTGAGAGCGGCCTCACGCAAAGACTCGCTGCCCTAAACCTCTTTCTGGAGGACATTTACAACAAGGGCAGGATTCTGACCGATGGCGTCGTCCCGCGCGAACTGGTTTATAGCTGCCGGCATTTTCGCCGTGAGATGCGCGGACTGCCCGTCACGCGAGGGATCTATGTCAGCGTCTGCGGGACTGACCTGGTAAGACTCCCCGACGGCAGTTTCGCCGTCTTAGAAGACAATCTTCGCGTTCCCAGCGGCGTTTCCTACATGTTGGCGAATCGCAAGGTTCTCAAGAAAGTATTTCCCACGATGTTTCGGGATTACGGTGTGAGTCCCATCGAGCATTATCCGCAAGCCCTGCTGGCGACGCTGCGAGCACTGAGCCCTCCAAGTTCGACCACACGGCACGAGCCCACAGTCGTTTTGTTGACGCCCGGAGTTTTCAACTCCGCTTATTTTGAGCACACGTTTCTGGCCCAGCAGATGGGCGTGGAGCTGGTCGAAGGTCGCGACTTACTGGTCCATGACAACGTCGTTTACATGCGCACGACTGCCGGACTTCGGCGCGTCGACGTGATCTATCGCCGCGTCGATGACGACTTTCTCGATCCCCTCTGCTTCAGGCGCGATTCGAGTCTTGGCGTTCCTGGCCTGTTCAATGCATATCGCGCCGGCAACGTCGTATTGGCGAACGCCATCGGCACGGGCATCGCAGATGACAAGGCAATCTACGCCTACGTGCCCGCGATCATTCGTTATTACCTCTGCGAAGATCCGATTTTAGCCAACGTCGACACCTACCTGCTCACGGACCGGTCCCAGCGTAGTTATGTGCTGGAACATCTGGATGAACTCGTGGTCAAAGCGGTTGGCGAGTCGGGCGGCTATGGTATGTTGATCGGCACCCAAAGCAGCGCCGAACAACGCGAAGACTTCCGCCAGCGCATTCAAACCGAGCCGAGAAATTACATCGCACAGCCGACGCTGCGTCTTTCTCGCGCCCCTTGCTTTCTTGAGGGCGAAGCGCAAGCCCGCCACGTCGACCTTCGTCCTTATATTCTTTTTGGAGAGAACGTCACGCTCGTGCCCGGAGGGTTGACTCGCGTCGCATTGCGGCGCGGCTCGCTCGTAGTCAACTCTTCCCAAGGCGGCGGCAGCAAGGATACCTGGGTTTTGCGCGCATGATCCAAGGCGGGGAAGTACCATGCTCTCTCGAGTCGCCGACAGTTTGTATTGGATGAGTCGATACCTCGAGCGCGCGGAACATACCGCCCGATTGATCGACGTCGACTTTCAGTTGCGCCTCGACCAGTCGCCCGAATCCAGTGCCGGCCGATGGTTGCGATTGCTGGAAGCTTCGCAGGCGCCGGTTCCCGAAGACGGCAAGATCGACGCGACCACTCTCACCGAAACCTTGACTCTGGATAAAACGAATCCTTCCTCGATTATTTCCTGTGTCGCCGCAGCAAGGGAAAACCTTCGCCAGGTGAGGGAACAGTGCAGCTCCGAGATGTGGGAGCAACTCAATCGTCTCTATTTGCAGGTCAACAGCACTGCTTCCGGCGAGGCCTGGTTGCTGCATTCCTATATATTTTTCCGCGCAGTACAAGAAGGTTCGTACCTGTTTCAGGGCGTGACGGACTCCACCATGGCGCATGGCGAGGGTTGGCACTACATTCAACTCGGCCGTTATGTCGAACGAACCGACGCACTCGCCCGACTGATTGGTACTCACTTCACCCAACTGCCGCATTCGCCGGACCAATCCGTGGAGAGCGAAGAATATCTCGAGTGGGTGGGATTGCTGAAGTCCTGCGCCGCATTTGAAGCCTATTGCAAGGCCTATACTGCGGAACTTCGCCCCTTACGAGTCGCCGACTTCCTTTTGTTGAATCCCAGCTTTCCACACTCGGTGCGCTTTTCGGTGGACATGGTTCACTCCGCCCTGCGTGCCATCAGCGAACTCACCGGCCGCAAGGCCGAGCAACCCGTGCGCCTCGCTGGGCGCCTGCGAGCCACGCTCAGCTTTAGCCAGATTGAGGAGATTATGGCTTCTGGAGCCAATGCCTATGTGGAGAGCGTTCGCTGGCAGTGCCTCCAGGCACACGCGTCAATTCACGACATCTATTTCGATTATCCGGTGGAGTCGGCTCTTGTGTCCTAAATTGCTTCTCGGCATCGAGGATTTCTAAATTGATTTATTCAGTCCGTCACACTACGATCTTCCGCTATGAACCGGCGGTGCGCGAGAGCGTCATGGAAGTACGCATGCAGCCTCGCAGCGAAGCCAATCAGCGCTGCCTCTCTTTTTATCTGGACGTGAGCCCTTCCGCCAGCATCATGCAATATCGCGATTTCAGTGGAAACACAGTACATCATTTCGACATCGCCGGCTCCCATGATGAAGTGAAAGTCACGGCGCAATCAACCGTCGAAGTGCAGCCGCTGCCCATGCCTCTCACCGCCGACGCCGGCGACTGGTCGGACCTCGACGCCGTGGCGAGCGCTGACGATTATTGGGAGATGCTGCTGCCCAGCGACTTCGCGCGTTCCACCGATGCACTTAAACAACTAGCCGGCGAACTCAATTGCAAGCGCAGGGCAACTCCACTCGAACTGCTGCTGGAGTTGAATGAGCGCATCTGCGAAACCTTCGCCTACGTGCCCAAAAGCACAAAAGTCGATTCCCCAATCGACGATGCGCTCCGCACTCGCAAAGGAGTGTGTCAGGACTTCGCGCACATTATGATCGCATTGGTGCGCCCGCTACAGATTCCCTGCCGTTACGTCAGCGGCTATCTCGCGCATCGCAACGCCGACGCTGGCGAAGGAAAAAAGGATCGCTCCTTGGAAGGCGCTTCTCATGCTTGGATCGAAGCACTCGTGCCCCGATTAGGATGGGTTGCTTTTGACCCCACGAACAATCTGATCGGCGCCGATCGCCACATCCGCGTAGCAGTCGGACGCGACTATGCCGACGTTCCGCCCACTCGCGGAGTCTATAAAGGAGAGGCCGAGAGCGAACTGAGTGTATCTGTAACCGTAAGTCCCGCCGATGCGCCTCCACTCGAAGAGTCCGCTCCGACACTCGTCAGCCATTCGCGCCCGGTATTCGTGCGCGGCAGTTCCCGTCAGGAATATGAACAGCAGCAACAACAGCAGTAGATAAACCAACTCATCTCGAGATGCGGGCGGAGCCTCCGCGCATCACGGCTTCTACTTCAGATAGCGTTGCCATGCTGGTGTCTCCCGGCGTGGTCATCGCCAGAGCACCATGCGCAACGCCGCACTGGATAGCCCATTCGGCGTCTTTTCCCGCCAGCATCCCATAGATAACACCTGATGCAAACGAGTCACCCCCTCCCACTCGATCGAAGATCTCCACGCGACGCTGCGGCACATGAATGATTTTTCCATCGTATAAAGCGATCGCCCCCCAATCGTTGTCCGTGGCCGTGCGCGCAGTGCGGAGCGTGGTTGCGACTAGTTTCAGGTTAGGGTAGAGGTCGGACACACGTCGCAACATGGATTCGTAACTCGCCACAGGAAGCTCGCTAAAGTCTCCCTTCACGCCTTCGATTTCGACGCCGAGTGTCGCGGAAAAATCCTCTTCGTTGCCAAATAGCACGGCAACCATTGAGACCAATTCGCGATTCACTTCCTGCGCTTTCACTCTGCCGCCGATTCCCTTCCACAGCGACTCGCGATAGTTTAGGTCGTACGAAACAACCGTATCCGCTTCCCGAGCCGACTGCATGGCCGCTTTTGCGACGGAAGCGGTCGACTCTGAAAGGCCGGCGAAGATGCCTCCAGTGTGCAACCAACGCGCCCCGCGCGTAGAGAAAATTCGTTTCCAGTCGAAATCATCGGGCAGGCTGTGAGCGATTGCAGTGTTACCTCGATCAGAACAGCCGACCGCTGCCCGCACTCCGAACCCACGCTCGGTAAAATTCAGGCCGTTCCGGACACTGCGGCCGATCCCGTCATACGGAAGCCACCGCACCAATGAAGTATCAACGCCGCCTTGCAGCATGAGATCCTCAACCAATTGTCCGATTGGGTTCTTGGCAAGCGCCGTAACAATGGCCGTCCGTAAGCCAAAGCACCGCCGAAGACCTCGCGCTACGTTATATTCGCCGCCGCCCTCCCACGCGCGAAAATATCTCGCCGTGTGAATGCGCTCTGCGCCCGGATCGAGTCGCAGCATAACTTCACCGAGGCTGACGCAGTCCCAGTAACAGGTGGCGGCGGGTTTCAGTTTCAGGCTGTCCATTCGATTCCTTGGTCGTCTCGCAAAAAGTGTATACGAGACCTGGAAATCTCTAGTGCACCGATTTTCCGCGCTTGGCAAAGGCCAAGCTCGAAAATCGCTCAGGATTGGTATAACGCCGATTAAGGTGCTCGACCATGGCTTCCTCGGCAGTCTTTTTCGACTTGCCTTGCAACAGTTTGAGCAGTGGCCGATGATGATTCAGAGGCCAACTCTTCGAACTGTTCTTCATGTAATCCATCGCTTGGTGCGCAAACAAAATGGGCACCAGCGAGTTGAGCACTTTTTCCAAATAGCCATTTCCGCTGTAGCCCCATATCGCACGGTGAAACTCCAGGTCCAAGGCAGCTGCCTCGATCTCCGAACCGGACTTCCAGCGCTCCATTTTCTGTACCAACCCGCTGAGATGCTTATCGCATATCGCCGTAAAGCGCGCTCGGCAAAGCTTAAGGGCCTCGGCTTCCAGGATAATGCGAAGACTATTGATCTTGGCGCACTCTTCCTCACTCAACAGCGTAACGAACATGCCGCGCCGCGGGGAGTTCATCACCAACCCCTGTTCATGAAGTTGCAACAGCGCTTCCCGCACTGGTATCCGGCTCACCTTATAGTGTCGCGCCAGTTTGCTCTCGTTGAGGCGCTCACCCGGCTTGAATTTCCCAGAGACAATCGCTCGTTGAATCACTTCGACCAGGTGGGACTTCACGGTCCTTGAAGGTAGCTCAAGCGTGGGAACGTCGGTGATTGAAGTTTCGCGACTCACAGTCTGTACATTGTATGCCATTGTTGGATTGCTTTGTGGGAGCCTTTCAGCATATACTTCGAAGTCAGCATCACAATGCATTCTGTATACACTTCGATGCGCTCCACGTCCACAATCCCCTAGTCCATGAAGATTACGCGCCTCAAAACCGCCGTCGTAGAAGGGAACTTCGACTGGACCTTCGTCCGCATTGAAACCGATGAAGGAATTCGCGGCCTCGGCGAGTGCTTCTTTGCCCCCGGACTGACTGCAATGTTGCGTTCGCTCGAACCACTGTTGCTGGGCGAGGACCCGCGTGATGTCCACCGCTTATTCCGCAAACTCCAGATGGCGACCTCGGGGGCAGGCTCTGTTGCAGGCATCATCTACAACGCGATCAGCGGAATTGAAGCCGCACTCTGGGACGTAACCGGACAGGCGCTTGGCGTTCCCATCTACCGCCTGCTCGGCGGGAAGTTTCGCGACAAAATTCGCATCTACGCCGATTGCCATGGCGGCGAAGCTCTCGAAAGCCTGGACCAGATTCTGCGCTCGCGCCCCGCTTCGTGGATCCCGAAAGATCCCCAGCACAAGGCGAAAGACTACTACGGCGAGGTCAGCCACGAGGCCCCCGCAACTCCCGAAGGATATCGTCAGCAGGCCCTGGCGAAAAGAGCCGAGGGATTCACGGCATTGAAGTTCGACCTGGACGTACCCGGCACCGAAGGCTTCGACCCACACAATCGCGCGCTCACCAATCGTGGCATCGATCACATGGTAAGCCTCATCGGCGCAGTGCATGATGCTGTCGGCAACGATACCGCCATCGCGGTCGATTGCCATTGGCGCTACAACGCCAGTGACGTAGTGAAGGTAGCGCGCGAACTCGAACCGTTCCGCCTGCTGTGGCTTGAGGATCCGGTTCCTCCAAGCAACGTGTCCGCGCTGAAAGAAGTCAGCTCCAAAGTCCGCGTGCCCATTGCGACAGGCGAAAATCTTTTTCTCTTCGAAGGCTTCCAGGAAATCATCGCGGAACACGCGCTAAGCATCGTGACCCCAGATTTGCAGAAGGTCGGCGGCTTGGCCATTGGCCAGAGCATCGCTCAATTCGCCGACGTACATACCATGCCTATCGCGCCCCACAATATCAGCAGCCCGGTTGGCACGCTCGCCTCGGCTCACTTATGCGCGTCGATACCGAACTTTCTCGTGCTCGAATATCATGCCTCGCAAGTCCCCTTCTGGAATGATTTGATTGAAGGTTTGCCAAAACCGCTGATCCAGAATGGCTATATTAACGTTCCAGAGAAACCCGGCCTGGGCGTAACCTTGAACGAAGAAGTCGTACGACGCTACGCGCGCAAGGGTGAACCGTTCTTCGAGTGAGTTCCTATGTCAATTACCAAGATTGAGTTGTTGGGAAAGATCGTCGAGTCCGGACTGGTGGCAGTTATCCGTGCGGACAGCGGCGAACAAGCTGCTCGCATCGCGGAGGCCTGCGCGGCCGGTGGCGTGGCCGCTCTTGAAATCACTTACACGGTTCCGGGCGCGACGCGGGTAATCGAGCATCTGGCAAAAGAATTCTCTGGCAAGATCTTAGTCGGAGCGGGCACGGTGCTCGATCCCGAGACGGCGCGCACTGCGATTCTCGCCGGGGCACATTTCGTCGTCGGCCCCTCTTTGAATCCAGAAACGGCGCGACTCTGCAATCGCTATCAAATTCCCTACATGCCCGGCGCGGGAACCATCGGCGAAGTGGTCGCCGCGATGGAGAGCGGAGCCGACATCGTGAAGGCTTTTCCGGGCGACATCCTCGGCCCTACGTTCGTCAAAGCGGTGCACGGCCCGCTTCCGCAAGCTTCGCTAATGCCGACAGGTGGCGTGACGATCGATAACGTCGGCGACTGGATAAAAGCTGGTTCAGTCGCAGTAGGAGTGGGCGACAATCTCACGGCCGGAGCCAAGAGTGGTGACTTCGCTTCGATCACGAAGATGGCGCGGCATTTCGTCGAGAAGATCAAAGAGGCTCGCGGATAATGATCTCGCCTCAGGCCAAGCTTTGGCAATCCGACGACGAACTTTTTGCTTTGGTGCAGCGGGAATTGTTCACCTGTGTTGTGGGCGATGTCATGGACAAGATGAATTTGCAGCATCAGTTTCTGCCGCCACAGATCCAGCCGCTGCACCAGGACATGGTTGTGATTGGTCGCGCCATGCCGGTGCTCTCGGTCGATGTTTTCGCAGAACGAATCGAAGGAACCGCCAATCCGTTGATGAACAAATCGTTTGGGCTGATGTTGGAAGCACTCGACGATCTGCGAAAGAACGAAGTCTACCTGAACACAGGTTCTTCCCCGCGCAACGCCTTGTGGGGAGAGATGATGAGCACCCGAGCTCGCAAACTGGGCAGCCACGGAGCAGTGCTAAATGGCTACTTTAGGGATACGAAAGCAATCCTCAGCATGAATTTCCCAACCTTCGGTTTCGGATCATACGGGCAGGATTCCGCGCCGCGATACAAGGTTGTGGACTTCCGCGTTCCAGTCGAGATTGGCGCGGTACGAGTCCATCCCGGAGACATAATCTTTGGTGATATTGATGGTGTGCTGGTCGTTCCCGCAGCAGCCGAATCAGAAGTTTTCAAACGTGCGCTGGAGAAAGCTCGCGGCGAAAAGCTGGTTAAGAAAGCCATTGAAGAAGGCAGCACTACCGTGGAAGCGTTTGCGAAGTTCGGGATCATGTAGGAAGAAGGAAAAGAGAAACTGATGTCGACCGTAAACCCACCTTCGCGCCCTCAGCAAATCAGGACCTTTCTCGAGCAGAACAAATTGCGCGCGTGGCTTGCATGGCGCCCAGATGAACTGGTCATGCTCACAGGCTATTTGCCCGCCTGGGGCGTCTCCGTACTGATTTATTTTGCAAATGCAGAGCCTCTGCTGTTCATCCCGCTGCTCGAACCTAAAGACCATCTTCCTCAAGGCGTGCGCGTCCGCACTTATCCCTGGGGAGACACCAAGTGCGCCGATCCTTATTCGATTCTGCTGGCGGCTGTCGCGGATGAACTCAAGAAAAGTAGAATTGAACCGCATGAAGTAGGCATGAATCTCAGTTCGGCGCGCAGCACCATGCCGATTAATTCCGCTGAAAATCCGCCGGAGGATTTTGCCTCACTTTTTCTCCAGCTCGCTTCGGGTGGCAATGCCCAGTCGCGCGCAGGATTTGCCGCGCTTTACTTGAGAAAGACATCCAAAGAAGTCGACTGCATCCGATTAGCAAATAAAGTTGCGAACATCGGCCTGCGCGCGTTCTTCGACAACTTACAACCCGGCGTCTCAGAAGCAGAAGTCGCCGCTGCGGTCGAATCGGCCATCCATCGGCAAATTGGACATGATGGCGTGTTTTATTCCCGAGGATGGGCCATGGTCCAATCCGGCCCCAACAGCGCTGAGGGTGGGCAATTCAATCGCTCGACTGGCCGCCGCCTGCAAAACGGCGATCTTGTTCTGATCGAGTTGGCGACGTGCGCCAACGGTTATTGGAGCGACCTCACGCGGACGGAGGCCGTCGGCACGCCGCCAAGTGACGCTGCCGAACTTCTTGCACTTGTAAGGAATGCTCAGCGAGCAGCAGTTGACGGCGTGGGTCCAGGTGTTGAGGCCGGATATGTAGACTCGCTGGCCAGGAATAAAATCGCAGCACAAGGATTCGACAAGTATTTCACCCATCACACCGGGCATCACGTCGGCTTTCGCTATCACGACCCTGGGTTCCTGATTTTTCCCAACGAGCCATCCAGGCTGGAGCCAGGCATGATCGTAACGATCGAACCTGGAGCGTATATCCCGGAACGTGGCTATGGCGCGCGTATGGAAGATAACGTTCTCGTGACCGAAAGCGGCCACGAAGTTCTTTCACACTTGCCGGAGACAGCCAATGATCGGGATTGATCTCTCGGGCAAGACGATTCTGATCACCGGCGCACTCGGCGCAATCGCCGAACACATGGTCCGCCGGCTGCACCAGGCCGGGGCAACCCTTGTCCTTACCGACATTAAGTCGGAAGCAGAGGCAAAGCGACTGCTCGACGAATGGCGAATTCCGACTTCGTCTTACGTCTATTTCACCGCGGACATTACCGACTCGGTGCAGGTGAACGGCTTAGTCAACAAAGCATTCGAGCAGTTCCCCACCATGGACACCGTGATCGGCCATGCTGGCGGTTGTGAGCTTCATCCCTTCGCGACAACTTCCGAACTTTATTTCGAACGCATTTTTCGCTTTAATTTCTTCGCACAAACCTATTTGGCCCGCGCCGTTCTCGCGCTATGGACGCGACGCTCGATTCCCGGCCACCTCATCTTCACCTCTTCCTACGTCGCCCGCATGCCGCACTCGCAGATTTCTGCGTATGCCTCAGCTAAGGCGGCACTCGAAAACTTTGCCCGCAGTCTGGCGTTGGAATATGCACTCACCGGAATTCG
>Ga0182012_10001641_pt1 | contig 24326 bp, 22 predicted proteins | sample 612S2SmetaG_FD_120486 | JGI IMG/M metagenome (GOLD analysis project Ga0182012, IMG submission 120486) | Permafrost microbial communities from Stordalen Mire, Sweden - 612S2S metaG | ecosystem: Environmental > Terrestrial > Soil > Wetlands > Permafrost | place: Sweden: Stordalen | collected... | reverse complement strand
GCGCGATGACTGGGCGAAGGTGCGTGCGGGCATGCCCATCGGAATGCTTTGCGGCGCGTTCTCGCTCGCCTCCTATGTGCTCGCTCTGTGGGCGATGACGCGCGCGCCGATCGCGTCGGTCGCAGCGGTTCGCGAGACATCGATCGTATTCGGCACCCTCCTCGGCGCCTTCGTGCTCCATGAGCACGTGACTTGGATACGGGGGTCGGCCGCTTGCGTGATCGCCGCGGCGGTGTGGATCATTCGCAGCCATTGAGCCGCATCGCTCGGATACCGGGGGGCGCGCTAACCGGCAAATTGCTCGACGCGCGAGGCGGAGAAGGCATCGATTTCGATCGCGGGGGAATCGAGCAGCGTGTTGTTGACCGTGCACAATCGCTCGGCCTCCTCGACGATCGAGCGCGCCTCGCTTTCATCGATGTCGCTGCCGAAGCGAATTGAAAGCGCGATGCGCCCGAGCGGTGGGTAGCGGCGTTTCCCGGTGCGGCCATTTTCCTGCTCAGTCTCGCCTTCAATGCACTGGCGGATGGCCTTCGCGACCTCGGTGATCCGCGCCATGGCTGAGCACCCACTGCTCTCGGTGCGCGACCTCACCGTCAGGTCCGCCTCCGCGCCCCATCGACCCATTGTCGAGGCAATCTCCTTCGATATCGGCATCGAGCGGGTGGCGCTGGTCGGTGAATCCGGGTCGGGGAAATCGATGACGGCGCGCGCGGTCATGGGACTTCTCAGCCGACCGCTCGAAGCCCGCGCCGAGCGTCTGGAATTCGAGGGCAGGGAATTGAGCACCCTCAGCGATCGGCAATGGGATCGGCTCCGGGGGTCGAAGATGGCGCTGGTCATGCAGGATGCCCGCTATGCGCTCAACCCCGTGTTGACCATCGGTCGCCAGATCGAGGAGATGCTGGTGCTGCACGATGCGGGGGCGGATCACGAACTCAAGGTGCGCCGGATCTTGACGGCGGTCGGCCTCGCCGACTCGGCGGTGCTGCGCGCCTACCCCCATCAGCTGTCTGGTGGCATTGGTCAGCGCGCCATGCTGGCGATGATGCTGATCAACGGCCCCAGGCTCTTGATAGCCGACGAGCCCACCTCGGCCTTGGATGCGGATCTGCGCACCAAGGTGCTCGATCTGATGTGCGAACGCGCGCTCGATGACGCCATGGGGATGCTGCTGATCAGCCACGATCTGCGGCAGGTGGCGCGCTACTGCGACCGTGCGCTGGTAATGTACCGCGGACGCATCGTGGATGCGGGCTCTGCGGCGCAGTTGTCCGAATCAACGCACCCATACACGCGAGCGCTGTGGTCGTGTGAGCCGAGCGGCCGCACGCATGGCTCGCCGCTGCCGGTGTTTGATCGCCGCGGGATGGGCGAATGACCGCCGTCGCCATCGAATCATTGAGCGTTCGCATGATCGCCGGTGCTCGCCCCGTCATCGACTCGCTGAGTCTTAAGATCGCCGCGGGAGAGATCTTCGGCCTCATCGGGCCTTCCGGCTGCGGCAAGTCGACGCTTCTGCGCGTGCTCGCCGGCGTGAATCTCGACTGGCGAGGCAGCGTGGAACTCTTGAACCATCGGCCGGCGCCTCATCGGCGCTTTGAGGGAACGCTGCGCCGGGAGATACAAATGGTGTTCTAGGATCCGTTTGCCTCGCTTCATCCCCGCCACACGGTCGCTCGGGTGCTGCTCGAACCGCTGCGTCTGCTGGGCGCAGAGCGCCCGCGCGAGCGAATGATCAGGAGCCTGGCGGAAGTGGGCCTCGAGTCGGATATTGCGCCGCGATATCCGCATGAGCTTTCAAGGGGGGCAGCGCCAACGGGTCGCCATTGCTCGGGCGCTGCTTTCCTCGCCGCGGCTGCTGCTGCTCGACGAGCCGACCTCGGCTCTCGATCCGTCCATCCAGGCGGAGATTCTCAACCTTCTGGTCGCGGTGAAATCCGCCCGTCCCATGACGCTGATTCTGGTGAGTCACGATATGGGCGTGATCGCCCATATGTGCGACCGCGCGGGCGTGATGCGCCAGGGTCGCATCGAACGGATGCTGGGACGAGAGGAACTGGACCGGCTCTAATCCATCGCCCCGTTCACTGGCGCGCGGCACCCGGCTCGGTCGAAGCGGTTGCCGTTTGCGGGTGCGGACCCGTCCCGAAACACGCCGCGGCAATCAGGACGGCCACGAGGAGGGCGGCGAACCAGCAATATTCGCGGTAGACGCGCTTTCCCAAGTCAGGATCCATGACCGTTCTCCCGGATGCCCACAATTGAGCCTAGTGCTCCCCCTCAGCGAGATGAACTATCGAGTCGGCATGTCGCCATGCCCAACAGGCATGAGGAAAGCGGGGGACCGCAGGGCGCTAGTGCGGTATATGCCGCCAACCTCTAGAATCCGGGTCCAATAATTCATCAAACCGCGCTTGAGGGGGAGAACCTTGGAAACATCGCGACGAGTTCGATGCGGCGCCGCACAGGCGTGGGTGGCGGGGACGCTGCTGCTGGTGGGCGCCACGTGGGAGTCGCGAGCGGATGCTCCCGCGCCGCAGGGCACTGCGGTGGCGAACGCCCCGGCGGGTGCGGACGCCGACGAGCCCAAAACTCTCCCCCAGGACGGCCTGTTTTCCTCCATCAAGCAATCACTCCGGGAAGGTGATCAAGAAATCATCCGAGGGCATTTCGAGGTGGGATCGCCGCCCAATATTCATCGGTACTACTGTCTGATGGATCCGAAGAGCCACCGGCGCGAGCCCAACGGCGTGGTGGGGGAGCCGATTTCCCGCCCCGACGGGATGACGGGCATCAAGAGCAGCGCGGTCTCCCTCTATCGCTGCGATAAGGCCGAACAGCAAGGAATGCTGGTCACTGCCGGTTACACGGTGCCCACGCATTCGGCGCCCCCTCCGACGACGGCCGCGGCGATGCCTCCGTCCCCGTCGCCGGTGCAGCCATCGCCTGCGCCCCCAACCGCCGCGCCCGCGGCGCCGGCCGTTCCGGCGCCGCCACCCGTCGTCAGCCGCTTCTCATCAGGCATGGTCGATATATCGGGGGTGAGGCTCGGCATGTCTGCCGACGAAGTGAGAACGGTGCTGAGGTCCAAGAATCTGCGCGACCACAACGAATGGAGCGAAAACCTGAGCTATCGGGACGAGACCGGCAAGACGCAGCCGGTTGCGAACGGCCGCTTCGTCAATGTGATGGCCGCGTCGAGCGTCGGGTCGGCCGCAGGGGATGGAAATTATGAGACCAACGGCGAATCGTTCGAGGTGATGTTCACGCCGGTCCCCGGGCACGAGCGCGTCATGGCCATTGTGCACACGGTGGGCTACTCGATCGCCAACGCGGTCCACGAGAGCGCGCTCGAGGACGGGCTCGTCGAGAAGTATGGCGGCGTCGTGGGCGGCGGCGGTTTGCCGCAATCAGCGACCTGGTTGTACCAGGCGGGCGGCACCGTGGCGGTCGGCGACAGCTGCGGACGCCGAGATGTACTCGGCGGCCTCGGGTCGCTGCGCGCGACGAGTGAACGCGAGAACATTGCTCTGCACAGGACGACCGAGGAACTCGACTTCGAAGTCCGGCATTGCGGGATCGCGATCGTGACCGAGGATCACCACACGGTCAACGGCGGCGCGCTGCGCGGCGATCGCATCGTAACTCGATACACGGTCACGGCGTACAGCCCGCTGCTCGCCGAGGAAGGTGCCACCCAGGCGGAGAAGATCTTGCGCGAAGCGGCCCATGGCCACGATCGCGCGGGGGCCGCTTCGACCAAGGATTCGCACGCCCCGGATCTTTGAGACTTGTAAATTCTACACGCACCGGGTAGGCAAATGCCGGCACGGTCGCCTCCTTGGCGCCGGTAGGCATGCCGCGCGGGTCTCTCTAGGGTGGCGAGATGCAAAATCATCAAGCAAAGACCATCATGATGCTCGAGCCCGACGTGTTGATTCGCATGGTCATCGCGGAGCATCTGCGCGATTGCGGCTATCGGGTCATCGAGGGGGTTGCCGCGCAAGACGCATGGGCCGTTTTGGAGAGCGGCCGGCGGATCGAAATCGTACTGGCGGATGTGAAGCTTGCCGGCGGCGAGGACGGGTTCTCCCTGGCGCGCCGCATCCGACAGACACATTCGGACATCGATGTTATCTTGACTTCCGGAATCGGGGGTGCTGCGCAGGAATCCCGCGATCTCTGCGAGGAGGGGCCGATCAAAAAGCCCTATGAGGCCAAGGACGTCGAGGCGAGGATCAGGATCATGCTGGAGCGTCGCCGCGCGTCGAGAAACTGAGAGGATGTGGGATGGTGGACCCTGTCGAAACGCCGGTCGAGGACTCGGCGGATGTTCGACCCGTGGTGCTCGTGGTGGAGGATGAATTCCCATTGCGATGGCCCACCTCCGAATACCTGCGCGATTCGGGTTATCGGGTGGTCGAGGCCGCGAGCGTCGACGAAGCGGTCATGGTTTTCGCCAGTCACACCCGCGTGGACGTCGTGTTCTCGGACATCAATCTGAGGGGGGATCGCGACGGGATTGCCTTGTCCAAGTGGCTGCACGAGCATCATCCCGAGGTGCCTATGCTGATGACCTCGGGCCACGAGCCCGCGGCCCATGCGGTGTCCACGGGCGCGAAGCGCTTGTTCATTGCGAAGCCGTATGTCTTGGCGGACGTCGATCGGCTCATCAAGTCGGTGCTGCCGCGCAATGGATGATGTCCATCCGGCGCGCAAAGCGCGCGTTTCAGCGTTCCTGTCTTGCGCGCTATGGGCATGCGCGCTCTCGATCGTTGCGCTTCACGGCGCCGTAGCGGAGCCGCCCAAGGTCATCTCGAGCGGCACGCCGAACGGCCTGACCCGCGAGGATTTGATCGGCGCATGGCGCCTGGTGCGCATCGACTATTCGGGGCCTCACGGATCGACCGTCGACCCGTTTTATCAGGCGGGTTCGACCGGCCTGCTGATCTACGATCGGTCGGGGTGGATGAGCGTGGACATCGTCGCGCCACATCGGGCGCGATTCGAAGTGCCCAGCCAGCGAATCGCCATGCAAGACGGCGCCGATCTCGCGGCGTTGAAAGTTGCCGCGTTTGACAGCTACTACGCTTATGACGGGACGTGGGAGTTCGATGCGGCGACTTCCGAGATCGCCCACCATGTGGCCTCGTCGCTTCTTGCCGCCGAAATCGGCGTGACCTACACCCAGAAGGTCTCGTTGGAAGCCGGCCACCTCATTTTCACCAACCGGAGCGGCGCCCAGGGGGAAGAAACCGTCAGGCTCAAGATCTGGGAACGCGTCGGCCGGCATTAATTTACCGAAGTTTACCCACCCGCAGCCCCCGCGGAGGCGCATGGCGATCTATCATTTTCCGGGTCATTTTCATGGTGGGGTATTCATGAGCATCATTCACGTGTTGATCGGTCGGTCGGGCGCGGCCGCCGCGGTTGCCTGCCTTCTGTGCGCCGGTGCACTGGCACAACCGCCGGATGGAGCCAGGGATTCGCGGGCGTGCGGTTCGGAGTGGCGGGGACCTCCACGGCCGCCTCTCATGGGTCCGGGCTTCGGCGCCGAGGATCGGCCGCCGCCGTATCTGATGGGATTGCATTTGAGCGAGGATCAAGACGACAAGGTGTTCGGCATCATCCACGCAGCTGCCCCGGAGATGCGCGAACGCTCCAAGGCGGCGCACAAGGCTCGCGACGGGCTGCGGGAGATGAGCCAATCCGCCCAATACGACGCCACGAAAGCGGGTTCGCTGGCGCAGGCGCTGGGAGCCGCCGAAAGTCAGCTCGCGTTGCTGCGTGCGCGAACCGACCACGAGATCTACCTCCTGTTGACGCCCGAGCAGCGCACGCACATCGCCGAAGGGCCGCGCGAAGATCGACCGCACGGTGCGGACGGCCCGATGCATGGTGGGGATGGGCCTCCGCCGCGCTGACACGGGTGGCCGAGGAGCTCGCGGCCGCGAGGCCGCGAGCTAGGCCGTGCGCGCCGCGCTCGCCAATGGCAGCGCGATTTCAACCATGAGCCCGCCGGTCGGACGATTCTGCGCGCGAATCCATCCGCCGTGCGCCTCGACGCTGCGTTTCGCGATCGCAAGGCCCAGGCCATAACCTTCCGCGGAGGCGGCGCCGTCCGCGCGGAAGAAGGGCGTGAAGAGCTTGTCCAGGTCTTGCTCCCGCACACCGGGCCCCTGGTCCATGACCTGAAAAATAAATCGCGGGCCGGCTGCATCGGTGCGGGTCTCGACGATGAGCGTCCCGCCGTTCGAGGCGTACTTGACGGCATTTCGGAGGAGGTTGTCGAACGCCACGTGAAGCATCTCCGGGCGGCCCCGAACGATGGCGTCGGCGGTATCGTTCCACACGATCTCGAGGCCCGCAGCGTGCGATTCGAAGCGGGCATCCGATACCACCTGCCCGACCAGCTCCTTCATGTCGATGTCCTGGACATCCTCCGCGTGTTCGCCCGCTTCGAGCCTCGACAGCCTCAACAATTCGCCGATCAGCCGGTCGATCCGCGCGATCTCCTCCTCGATTCGATCGATGGTGGCCTCGCGCGGCGACGGGGATTGGCGCAACAATCCGACGGCGGCCTGGAGCCTCGCCAACGGTGAGCGCACTTCGTGCGACACATCGTGCAGCAGGCGGCGTTGACGCTCCATGGCCGCCTGCAGCTGAGCCGCCATGCGGTCGAATTCCCGACCGAGATCGGCCAGTTCGTCCTGCCGAGTTCCCATCGAGGGAGCGACGCGATGGTCGAGCCGACCTCCGGACGCCGCGGCGAACGCCTGCCGCAGCCCACGGATCGGTTTCGCGACATACCAGGCGAGCAGGGCTGCCGTACCGAGGCTGGCGAGCAGGGTGGCGATGGTCGGCGCGATCGGGGGGGAAAGCGGCGATCCATGATGGGGGGCGTGCGGCGGCGGACCCCCATCATCGCGCGGCGGAGTCAGCCAGAACAGAGTTCCGATCGCGATGATCCCGCCGAGTTGCGCCAAGCCGATGAACGCGAAGAACTTCCAGAACAGGCGCCCCAAATTCAATCCTCGAGCAGCTGGTAACCCATGCGATGCACCGCCTGGATCAACGGCCGGCCGTCGGAGAGCGTGCCGAGTTTGCGGCGCACGCTGCTGATGTGCACGTCGATGTTGCGGTCATGGCGCTCGAGCGGGCGGCCGAGCGCGCGCTCCGACAATTCATTCTTGCTGACCGGACGCCCGGCGTGGCGCACCAGCGTCTCGAGCAGGCTGAACTCCGTGCTCGTGAGTTTCAGGGCGGTGCCGGCCCATTCTGCGCTGCGTCGGGCGGGCCACAGTCGAAGCTTGCCGGAGGCGATGGCCTCCGGCGTCTCCGCGGAACTCTCGGCCGCGATCCGAGCCCGCCGCAAAATCGCGCGGATTCGCGCCGCAAGCTCACGCGGCGTACACGGCTTGGCGACGTAATCGTCCGCACCGAGCTCGAGCCCGGTGATCCGGTCGATGTCATCTCCACGCGCCGTCAGCAGGATGACGGGCAGCTCGCTCTTCTCGCGGATCCTGTGCAGCACTTCGAGACCGTTGAGCTGCGGCATCATCACATCCACCACCGCCACGCTCACCTCGCCGGAGAGCGCGGCCTCGATGCCGCGCGCCGCCGCGTTCTCTACGCGCACCGAGAAGCCGTCGTTCTCGAGATAATCGCGAAGCAGCGACGTGAGGGCCGCATCGTCATCGATGAGCAGGATGCGAGTCATGCGGCCGCCATCATAGCGTCACGCGGCACGTTTGCAGCGATTGTAAAGAGCCGTAAAGATCGTGCCATCGCTCCGTGACCCTAGCTCAAGAACTCGGCCATCGCCAGGCCGAGCTCGGGCCTCGCCACGGTGCTCATGTGATTGCCGGGCAGCTCGACATGGCGGCCGCGAGCGAAGGCCTGCGCGAGAGCTGCGGCGGACCCATTGTCCTCATCGTCGGCACCCGCGGCCACGAGCACGGGGATCTCGACGCGGCCGATGGCTTCCCGCGGCGTATCGACCGCCGAGTCGAGCACGGCCAGGAGCGCAATGGGATCACCACCGACCGACTTCAAGAATGCCTCGGCCATCCACTCGGCGCTTGCGCGCTGGAAGGTGCCCGGATTGTTCAATACGCGGCGGAAGAATTCGCCGCGCCCCTTTGAATCGACGATGCCGTCCAATCCCATGCCGGCGACGATGGCGCGGCGCGGGGTTGCCCCGCGCGCCAGCATGCGCACCGTGGTGCGAGCGCCTAGGGAGTATCCGCCGAGATCGTAATCGGCGAGCTCGAGCGCCTCGATCAACGCCAGTCCGTCATCGGTCAGCACGTCCGGGGGGTAGGCGGCGGGGTCATGCGGCTTTGCACTGTCGCCATGGCCCCGCAGGTCCGGCATGATCACCCGAAAGCCGCGCGCGGCGAGACTTTCCGCATGCCCGTAACGCACCCAGTTCACCATGGCGGTCGAGAAAAAGCCGTGTACCAGCACGACCGGGCGCCCATCCCCCAGCTCCCGGTAGGCGAGCCGGGCTCCGTCGCGGGCCTCGAAAAAATGCGGCAATAGTTCGGGAACGGATCGGCTCATTGATTCGGCACGGTAATCCTGGGGTTGATCGCAGGGTAGCAGAAACCCTATCCTGAGTCGTATTGCGGCACCGACGACGCTTAGGCTCGCGACCGCCGGGCAAAATACAATGAGAGCGCCGGGAAATGGACAAGCTCGATTGGAACAAAGCGTTCGAGTTCACCTGGCGCATCCTGGTATTCATCGTTGCCATCGGCATCATCCTGATTGTTTCGACGAATTGGACCCGGTGGGAGGGCGGTGCGGGATGGCAGCGCACCAACGATGCCTATCTGCAGTCCGACCTCACGCCGATCTCCTCGAAGGTGGCCGGATACCTGCGCGAGCTGCCCATTCAAGACTATGAACGGGTGCACAAGGGTCAGGTGCTCGCGCAGCTGGTGGACGATGACTACCGCGCGGCGGTCGCCCAGGCGCAGGCGAGCATTGCTTCCGCGGCGGCGCAATCGCAGGCGCTGAAGGCCCAGCGCGAGCTTCAGCTCGCCAATGTCGAGGCGGCGCGGGCCCTGGTCGCCGCCACGAGCGCCTCGGTCCAACAAAATCGCCGCGACGTGGCGCGCCAGCGCCGTCTGCTCGAGACCGGCTCGTCATCGATCGAGGCGACCGAAAAACTCGATACTGCCCGCGCGCAGCTTGCGGCGCAGCTGGCTCAGAATCGCGCCCAGGCACTCGCCGCCGAACGTCAACTCGCCGTGCTCGCCGCACAAATCGCGCAAAGCGACGCCACGGGCCAGGCCGCCGAGGCGGCTCTCGGCATATCGAAACTGAATCTGACCTATACGACCATCACCGCCACGCAGGACGGAGTGCTCGGGCTGCGGCAGGTCAAGCCCGGCCAGCTGGTGGGCGTCGGCACGCAGATCACCACGCTCACACCGCTTCCGAAGGTCTGGGTGATCGCCAACTACAAGGAGACACAGCTCACGCACATGGCGGTGGGGCAGAAGGCCGAGATCACCGTCGATACGTTTCCCGGCCGCACGCTGCACGGCCACGTGGAGGCCTTCGCGCCCGCCTCGGGCGCGGAATTCGCGCTGCTGCCGCCCGACAACGCGACCGGCAACTTCACCAAGATCGTGCAGCGCGTGGCGGTCAAGATCCTCATCGACGATGCGGCCGGCCTGACCGACCGGCTGGTGCCGGGAATGTCGGTCGAGGCCCGGGTCGACGCCCGCAAGGAGCGGCTTTGATGGACCCGCCGGCGCCGGCACCGGCGGTCAGCGCGGCGCCCGCGCCGGCGACCCGCATTCCGTGGCTCGGCCTGCTCGCGGTGCTCATGGGCACGTTCATCTCGACGCTGAACGGCCGCTTATCGAGCTTCGGCCTGACCGACATCCGCGGCGCGGTGGGTGCCGGATTCGACGAGGGCGCGTGGATCACCACGGCCCAGACCGCGGCACAGATGTTCATCACGCTGCCTGCCATCTGGATGGGGACCGCCTACGGACCGCGCCGGGTGCTGATCGGCGCATCGATTGCCTTCGCGGTGGTTTCCTTGTTGACGCCGCTTTCGGCGACGCTGCCGATGCTGCTCACCATGCAGTTTCTGGGCGGCCTCGCCTCGGGATGCTTCATCCCGTTGACGCTCGGGTTCATTCTGCAGAACACGCCGCCGCGTTACTGGGCCTTCGGCATCGCGGTCTACGCACTGAACCTCGAGCTCTCACTCAACATTTCCGCCTCGCTCGAGGGATGGTACGTCGAGCATGCTTCCTGGCATTGGATCTTCTGGCAGAACGTACCGCTCGCTCTCATGATGTCGTTGTGCCTTCACCGGGGCATTCCCATCCGGCCGACCGTGCCGACGCCCCTGGATCGGTTCGGTTTGCTGTTCGGCGGGACGGGACTGGCGCTCATTTATGCGGCGCTCGATCAGGGCAACCGGTTGGACTGGCTGAATTCGGGCCTCGTATGCGGCCTGTTATCGGGGGGGGTGTTGCTGCTCGGCGCGTTCTTCGTGCACGAGTTCTACACGCCGCGGCCCCTAGTCAATCTCAAGGTGGTCTTTGGGCCGCCGATGCCGAGCCAGTTCTTGCTCATCGGCTTCCTGCGCCTGACCATTCTTGCGACGGCTTTCCTGATTCCGCTTTACCTGGGTTCCGTGCGCGGTTTTCGGGCCCTGGAGGTCGGTCACACCCTGGTCTGGATCGCTGCACCGCAGCTCATCCTGTGCCCGTTGTCCGCATTGATGCTGCGACGGACGGATGCCCGGCTGGTCGCATCGATCGGCTTCGTCTTCATCAGCGTCGCCTGCCTCATGGTGGCCTTTACCATCACGCCCGGCTGGGGATCGCTGCAGTTTCTGCCCTCGCAGCTCCTGCAGGCGGTGGGGCAAAGCTTCGCGCTGTCCGGCGTGATCTTTTTCGGCATACTGCACTTGAGGCCGCAGGATGCCCTCACCTTCGGGGCGGCGCTGCAAACGGCTCGACTCATGGGAGGCGAGATCGGCACCGCCTTCATCTCGACGCTCACCCGCGTGCGCGAGCAGGCGGCATCGAACCTTCTCGGCCAGCATGTTCGCGTGGGCGATCCCGACGTCGTGCAGCGCGTGCGCGCCTACGGCGCGGCCACCACGCGATGGATCGACCCCCCCGGCGCTCTGCATCGCGGCCAGCTCGTGCTGGGCAATGTGGTGCGGGTGGCGGCGACCCTGCAGTCGGTGATCGACGGCTTCATCGCCGTCGGCGTGCTCACGGCGGTTGCCCTGCTGATTCTGGTGTTCCGCAGCGCGGCGCCGGATGGCCCGGCTTCCGCTGCGCCGCTGTTTCCCGTGCGCGGAGCGAAACCGCCGTGACGCGGAGGCAATGTGGCAATCCGCGCATCGCGCTCGCGGCGCTCGCGGCGCTCGCCGCCGCGCTCGGCGGCTGTCGTGTCGGACCGAACTATCATGCCCCCGCACTGCCCGCGAAGGCGGAGGCGCCGCTGGTCTCGGTCAACCCCTCGGCCGATTCGGCGGATCCCCCTCCCGATGCGTGGTGGCGTCTGTACAACGATCCGCGACTGGAGCAGCTGGTTCAGGAGGCGTTGCGCGCCAATTTCGATCTCGTGGCGGTGGACGCCAACCTGCGCGCCGCGCGCGCCATTCTCGCCTCCGTGCATGCCAATCGCTACCCGGCGACCGAGGTCGTCGCGGGCGGCATATACGGACGGGATGCGATCACCGACGAGATTCTCGAGCTGAACGGCCATCCGCCGCAGACTTTCTGGCTGTTCGAGGATTTATTTCAGGCGTCCTACGAGGTCGACCTGTTCGGCCGGGTGCATCGCGCCATCGAGGTGGCCAATGCCAATGCGGATGCGGTGGCCGCGGCTCGCGACAGCGTCCGCGTGGTGGTGGTTGCCGAGACCACGCGCGCCTACGCGGCGGTTTGCGCACTGGGCGAGGAGCTTGACGCCGCGCGCCATTCGCTCGAAGTGGTGAGCCGCGAGCGGGACATCACCGTGCATCAGCACGAGGCCGGAGCGAACTCCGATTTCGACGTCGCGCGAACCGAGGCGCTCGTGGCGCAGGTGCACTCCGCCATCCCGCCGCTCGAGGGTCAGCGCCGCGCGGCGCTGTTCGAGTTGACGGCACTGCTCGGCCGAACGCCGGCGAATGCGCCGGTGGAGGTGGAAAGCTGCCGGACCCCACCGCATCTGGACGCACTGATGCCCGTGGGGGATGGCGCCGCGCTGATCAAGCGACGACCCGACGTCCGCGAGGCGGAGAGAAAGCTTGCGGCGGCGACGGCGCAGCTCGGAGTCGCAACCGCCGATCTTTATCCGAAAATCCAGCTGATCGGCCTGTATGGGGGCGCCGCGACCGAACTGTCGCAGCTCAACACGAACATCGGGCGAACGTGGGGGATCGGTCCCTCGATCAGCTGGAACTTCCCGAACATGGCGGCGCCGCGCGCGCGCGTTCGCCAGGCCAAGGCGGGCCAGGCCGCCGCGCTCGCCGCCTTCGACGGGGTGGTGCTCAATGCGCTCAAAGAGGCCGAACAGGCACTCGCCACCTACCACGCAGCCATCGACAATCGCCAGGCGCTGGGCGAGGCTCAGGCCAGGATCCATTCGGCATTCGGCATCGCGCATGACCAGCTTGGGGCCGGCGCGCTGAGCAGCCTCGACCTGCTCACCACCGAACAATTGCTGGTTACCATCGATTCGTCCGTCGCATCCTCCGACGCCGCGTTGATCCTCGATCAGATCGCCGTGTTCAAAGCGCTCGGCGGCGGCTGGCGGCCCGAGAGCGGCCGGGCGCCCTGAGCAGGCGAAGGAACGAGACATGGCGAGATCCTGGCTTCATACGCTCATCGGCTGGCTGTTCGCGAGCCGCGACAACACCTACGTGGAATACGGGCCCTTCGCAGCGGTCCTCAAATCACCCGGCGAGCCGGCGCCGCTGATGCTCCTGTCCATGCGCGGCGCCGAGGCGGGCGCGGTGATCGGCCGGATCGAACAGGCTCTCGCCGCCGATGACGCGGTTCGAGGGGTCGGCGCCCTGTTCGCGAGCCCCGACTGGCGGCCGCATCTCGTCGGTGCGGTGGCGCTCATCCTCGACTCCGGGAGGCGCCTCGATCCGGCGGCGATGTGGCAGTCCATCGACGCCGGAAGCTGGGTCACGCCGCAACTCGTGACCACGGCCTATTTCATCGATCCGTCGTTTGCCGAGCGGGTGAGGGAGCGAATCGATGGCAAATGCGCGGTGACAGTGCCCGCGAATCTGTCGCCCGGGGAGCGTCACCGTGCAACCGGCCCCGCCACTCCCGAGCAACGGTCGGCAAAGCTCCTGGCCTCAATGATCAGGATCGGGATGCTCGCGCCGGGGCTCACCGGATGGCTGAGAACGGCGGCGAGCCGCCCCGAGCTTGCGGCCTTGCAAGCCGCCGACCGGGATAAGTCGGGCAACATCGCGGAGAACTGGCTCAAGAACCTCGAGAGGCAATTCAGCTCGCGGGGCCGCACGCTCGCGCCGGCGGGACGTACCCATTGAGGCGCCGGGGCGCAAGCGACGCTCCGGAGCCGATCGAGGGGCTCGCACCGTGTCCGCACCGGCCGCCTTGCTCGGCATGCCCCCGATTCGGCGAGCGGGGCATCGCGCCCGGCGCCGAGCGCGCGCTCGGTGAGCTGGCGAAAGCTCACGGGTTGCCGAAGGTCGCAATCGTCTCGGGCTCGTATGCCGGATTTCGGCTGCGCGCGCGGCTCGCCATCCGCGGAAGGCTCGGCTCGCCGAAGCTGGGCCTTTTCGAGCTCGGATCCCACCGGGTGGTCCACATCCCGAATTGCCGGGTTCATCATCCCCTGATCAACCACGTCGCGAACGTGGTGCGCCGCGCGCTGGTCGAGGCGCGCATCACGTCTTATTCCGACAAGGCCCACGCGGGAATCGCCCGCTACCTGCAGGTCGTGGTGGAGCGCGCATCGCAGAGTGCTCAAGTGGTGATCGTCGCCCACAGCGCGTCCGTCGAACCCTTGGCGGGGTGCTGCGCGCTGATCCGCGAGCGGCTTGGCGGCGATCTGCACAGCCTTTGGTTCAATTCGAACCTGGAGCCTACGAACATCATCATGGGCCCGGCATTCGAGAATCTGGGCGGACCGGCAGCCGTGGTGGAAAGCTTCGGCGGGCCCTCCGTTTACTATCCCCCCGGAGCCTTCGGTCAGAGCAATCTGGACATCGCGCAGCGCATCATCGAGCACGTGCGTGAGCGTATCCCCGCGCAGGCGCGTGTCGCCGAATTCTATGCCGGCGTCGGCGCCATTGGATTGTCGGTGCTGGACCGCGTGAGCGAAATCCGCTTGAACGAACTGGGACCGCACTCGCTGCAGGGACTCGCGCTCGGCATGGAGCAGCTCGCGCCGGCCGATCGGGCCAAGGTGACGGTGGCGCCGGGCACCGCCGCCTCGGCGCTCGAGGCCGCGTGCGATTCCCAAGTCGTCATCGTCGACCCGCCGCGCAAGGGGCTCGAACCGGAGCTCACGGCCCACTTTCGCGATCATCCTCCCGAACGCCTGTTCTACATCAGCTGTGGGCTGGCCTCTTTGCTCGACGATATCGCGAGGCTCACCTCGGCGCGGGCGATGCGCCTGGCCGAGCTCACGGCGTTCAACCTGATGCCGTTCACGGACCATGTGGAAACGGTTGCGAGGCTGGAGCGTAGCTAGCGCGCCACGAATGCGCGCTCGATCACATAGTCTCCGGGCTCACCGACATGCGGTGAGATCCGAAAGCCGCGTGCGTCGAGCATGGCCGACAGATCGGTGAGCATCGCGGGACTGCCGCAAATCATCACCCGATCTTCGGCGGGATCGAGCGCCGGAAGCTTTATGTTCTCGAACAGCTCGCCGGACTCGATCAGCGAGGTGACTCGTCCCTGGTAGCGGAATCGCTCGCGGGTCACGGTGGGAAAGTACACGAGCTGATTTCGGACCTGTTCGCCCAGATACTCGTGCTCGGTCAGATCCCATTCGATGAAATCCCGATAGGCGAGCTCGCTGCGGAAACGCACACCGTGCACCAGGATGATCTTCTCGAATCGCTCGTAGATGGCTGGATCCTTGATCAAACTCATGAAGGGCGCGAGCCCGGTGCCCGAGCTCAACAGATACAGGCGTTTACCCGGCTTGAGGTCATCGAGCAGCAGTGTCCCGGTCGGTTTCCTGCTGACCAGCACCTCATCGCCCGGCTTGATGTGTTGAAGGCGGGAGGTGAGGGGCCCCGATGCCACCTTGATGCTCAAGAACTCGAGGAAATCCTCATGGTTTGCGCTGGCGATGCTGTAAGCGCGCATCATCGGCTTGCCGTCGATCATCAAGCCCAGCATGAGGAAGTGGCCGTTCTGAAACCTGAGGCTCGGATCCCGGGACGTGGTGAAACTGAATACGGTTTCGTTCCAGTGACGGACCGACAACACCCGTTCGCTGCCGATCGCCGCCATCTAAAGCTGGCGTCGTTTCGCGACTTCCGCGGGTGTTACCGTGCCCTGCTTGCCGCCGAAATGCGCCACCACGTAATTCGCGAGCGCGGAAACTTCGGTGTCGGAGTAAGCGTCGCCGAATGCGGGCATGAACACCTCGTTGTCGCCCACCCGGTATTTCGCCCCCTGAAGGATGACCTGGGTGACATTCACCGCCGCGGCGTCGTTGACGCCGCGCGTGCCGCCCAACGATGCATAGGGGGATTCGCGCCCCGGGCCGTTCCATTGATGACAGCCGGCGCAAGCTCCCTCGAAGAGCTGCAATCCCTGCGTGTTCGCCTGGAGCTCGTCGGCACCCGGCAGCACGGCCGTGGAATTCGCCAGCCCGGCGGCCCCGGCGTCCGCCTCCACGGGGTGCTTGCCTTCGTGCGGGGGTATGGTGCGCAGGTACGCGACCAGCGCGGCCGCATCCTGCGCGTTCAGAAATTGCAGGCTGTGCGCAACGGCCTCGCCCATCGGACCGGCCGCGGAGTCATGACCGGGGGCGTGACCGGTGGCGAGATAGGCGAGGACGTCGGCGTCGGACCAGGCGCCGATGCCGTACTTGGTGTCCGCCGTGATGTTGTAGGCGCGCCATCCCTGAAGCTCCTGGCCCGCGAGCTCCCGGCCGTGCTCGAGTCCGAAGCCGAGGTTGCGCGGCGTGTGACATTCGCCGCAGTGACCGAGCGCGGTGGCGAGGTAGGCACCGCTGTTCCACTGTTCGGGCTTCGAGGCGTCCGGAACGAAGCGCGCGCTCTTGAAAAACGCCGCGTTCCAGAACGTCATGGCCCAGCGCTGGTTGAACGGGAAGCCGAGATCGTCGGGCCGATTGGGCTCCGCGATCGCCGGCAAGCTCATCAGATACGCCTTGATCGCGAGCGCATCGTCGCGGCTCAGGGCGGTATAGGAGGTGTAGGGGAAGGCGGGGTACAAATGCTGCCCGTCCTTGCGAACTCCCTCGCGCACGGCACGCACGAATTCCTCGTCGCTGTAGCCGCCGATGCCATGGGTCGGATCCGACGTGATGTTGGTGGAATAGATGGTGCCGAACGGCAACTTGAACGCCACGCCTCCGGCGAACGGCTTGCCCGACTCCGGCACGGTGTGGCAGGCGACGCAGTCGGCCGCCTTGGTGAGGTACTCGCCGCGCGCCACGAGGGCCGCCGCAGCGGGCGCGCCGGCGATCGCGGGCGCGGCGCCGGCGGCGGAATCGGTTCGGTTCAGTGCCAGGACCGCGATGAGGCCGATGATCAGCAACGCGACAATGACGATGAAGATTCTTTTCATACAGGCACCCTCGTGTGCTCGCGATCGACCGGCGGCGGCGCATCCGCGGTCACGGACTTCAAGGCGGCGCCGTCTGCGATCAAGTGATGTTTGTCCACCGGCAAGGAGCGCAGCCTCACGCCGGTGGCCGCGAAAATCGCGTTGCAAAGCGCGGGCGCGGCGATGGCCGTGCCGACCTCGCCGAGGCCGCCCGGCGCCTCCGGGCTGTCGACGCGATACACCTCGACCTGCGGCACCTCGTTCATCCGGAGATTGCGATAGTCGTGGAAGTTGCTCTGCTCGAATGCGCCGTCCTTCAGGGTGATGGCGCTGTACAGAGCAGCGCTCAAGCCGAACAAGAGGCCTCCCTGGACCTGCGCCTCGACGGAGCTCGGATTGATGGCGATGCCGCAGTCGATCGCCGCGACCGCGCGGCGCAGCCGCACCTCACCCTGCGGCGTCACCTCGGCCTCGACGATGAGGCAGACATGGCTTCCGAACGGCGAGCCGAGGGCGACGCCGCGCCCGACTCGCGGGGGAAGGGCGCCCGAGCCCCATCCGATCTTGCGTGCGGCGAGCTCGAGCACTCCCAGGGCGCGTGAGTCCTTGGCGAGCAACACCCGGCGGTAGTCGATCGGATCCTTTCCCGCGGCATGGGCCAGCTCGTCCATGAAGCTTTCGATCACGAAGAGGTTGTGCGTAGGGCCGACACCGCGCCACCAGCCGAGCTCGAGGCCCGCGGGCATGTCATGCCGGACCCAATTCACGTCCAGGTTCGGAATGGCGTAAGGCGTCTCCGCGGCGCACTCGATGATGTCGTCGTCCATGCCGTCCTTGCCCATCGCCGCGGGCATCCAACGGGCAAGCACGGTGCCGGAGGTGATGTGATCGCCGTACCAGACCGGCCTGCCGTCCGACCCCAGCACCGCGGATATCCGGTCGTAGTACATCGGGCGCACGATGTCGTGTCGGATGTCCTCTTCGCGCGTCCAGATGATCTTCACGGGGTAGGGAACCTGCTTCGCAAAGCGCACCGCCTGTTCCACCGAATCGTGATCCAGGCGCCGGCCGAAGCCGCCGCCGATGTAGTGATTGTGCAGGATGATTTGGCTCTCGGGCAGTCCGGTGACCTGGGCGGCGGCGCTCACGCACCGCACCGGCACCTGGGTGCCCACCCAGATCTCGCAACGGTCGGCGCTGACCTGCACCGTGGTGTTCAACGGCTCCATGGGCGCATGCGCCAGCATGGGGAGTTGATACAGGGCCTCGACGGTCCTGCCGTCCGCGGGTTTCGAGCCGACCTTGCGCCCGGGAATGACGGGGCCATTCTGCGAGCGCTCGGCGAGCGCCTGCGTGAGCTTCGCGGTGGTGAGATCGGCGTTGACCCCCGGATCCCACACGATGTCGAGCGCCTCCAGTCCGCGCTTGGCGGCCCAGAAATGCTCGCCGACCACCGCGACGGCGTTGTCGATCTTGAGCACGTCGATGACGCCCGGCAGCGCCCGCGCACGCTGGTCGTCCACCGAACGCAGCGTGCCGCCATGGGTGGGACATGCCTTGACGGTGGCGATTTTCATGCCCGGCACCTTCACATCGATTCCGAACTCGGTGATGCCCGCCACCTTGGCGGGCGAATCGACGCGGCGCAGCGGCTTCCCGATGAGCGTGAATGCCGCCGGCTCCTTGAGCGCCACCTTGGCCGGAATCGGCAGTGCGCCCGCGGCCTTTGCGAGCGCCCCATAGGTGAGCTTGCGTCCGGTCTTGTCGTGTGTGACGACACCGCGCTTCACGGAACAACCCGAGGGATCCACGCTCCACCGCGCGGCGGCTGCGGCCACCAGCATGGAGCGGGCCACGGCGCCCGCTTCGCGCAGGACGCCCCAGTGCGAGCGCGTGCTGGTCGAGCCGCCGGTGACCTGGCCGCCCAGCAAGGGAATGCCGTAGAGCGCCTCGTTGGGCGGAGCGTGCTCGACGACGATCTGGTCCATGCCGACATCGAGCTCCTCGGCCAGCATCGCGCACGCGCCGGTGTAGATTCCCTGGCCCATCTCGACGTTCGGCATGACCAGACGCACCGGCCCCTCGGGCTCGATCCGGATGAACGCATTCGGCGCGAACGGCGGATTTCCGTCGGCGAGCGCAGCAGCGGCATCGCCATCCTGGCGTCGCGCACTGATGAAGGCGTTCGCCTTGCCCGATCCCAGCCAGAGAAAGGCGAGCGAGAGGCCGCCCGCCGTCAACCGCCGGCGCTCGAGATCGAGGGGGCGCTGCGCCTTCGAGCTCATGTCGCGTCCGCGGCGAGAGTTTGCAAAACCTCGGCGTTCCCGGTCGCGGCCTGCTTGATGGCGGCGCGGATGCGTACGTAGGTCCCGCAGCGGCAGATGTTGCCCGACATGGCGGCGTCGATGTCCCTGTCCGTGGGATTGGGCGTGTGTGCGAGCAGGGCGGCCGCCGACATGATCTGGCCCGACTGACAGTAGCCGCACTGGACCACATCGACGTCGAGCCACGCCTGCTGGACCTTCTTCCCGCTCGGCGTCGCCCCGATTCCCTCGACGGTGGTGATCGCCCTGCCGGCGACGGCGCTCACCGCGAGCACGCAGGAGCGGACCGGCTGACCGTCGAGATGCACGGTGCAGGCTCCGCATTGGGCGATACCGCAACCGAACTTCGTTCCCATGAGTCCGATCACGTCGCGCAGCACCCAAAGCAACGGCATGTCCGGCGGAACGTCGACCGAGTGTTTCCCGCCGTTGATGTCCAGTGAATACATAACCAAGTCCCGGTGGCTGATGCCGCGCCCCATTTTGCGAGATTGTGGGGAAAGGTCAACAGCGGCGGAGCCGATGCGTCGCGACAGCGGCGCCACGGAGCGGGTAAACTGGCGCGGTCGTACGAGGGGGGGCGTACCCACGTCGGTGGGATGATCATGGCGAACGACCGGCACGAATGGTTCCTGAAACAGATTTTCCGCCACGGGGCGGCGCTGCACCGGTATCTGCGCCGCTTCACGTCCGGGTCGGAAGACATCGAGGATTTGATCCAGGAGACCTACGTCCGCATTTATGCGATCGAGGATCGCGATGCGGTAGGCTCGCCGCGCGCGCTGCTGTTTCGCATTGCCCACAACCTTGCGGTGGAGCGGGCGCGCCGGCAGGCCTCGCGTGCCACCGATACGGTGGGGGATTTTGCGCCTCTGGACGTCGATGGTCAGGAGGTGCCGCCGGACGAACAGATCGATTCCAGCCGGCGCTTCGAGTCCTTTTGCGCTGCGGTGGACCGGCTGCCGCCGCTATGCCGCCGCGTTTTCGTGCTGCGCAAGGTTTACAAGTTGTCACATACGGAAATCGCGGAAGTATTGGGCGTGTCTCACAGTACCATCGAAAAGCACGTGGCGAAGGGACTGCTCCGATGCCGGGACTACCTGCGGGACCAGGGCATGCTCGACGCTTCCGAGCCCGTCGGTTCCGGCGATACACGCCGCCGCGCCCTTGACCGGGGGGACGGCGGATGAGCGGCATCGTCAAATTGCGCACTCGCGCCGAGATCGACGAAGAGGCCGCCCAATGGACCTGGCGCCTGGACGGCGAGGAGGTGGCGCCCGGGGATCGCGAAGCGTTCGAAACCTGGCTTCGGCAAGATGTCCGGCACCGGCGCGCCTTCGAGGAATTCTCCCGGGTCTGGCGGATGCTGGATGGATTGGGCACGGCCAAGCGCGATGAGAAATTGGCGACTTTCGCGGACCCTGCGCGGCGCGCGCCGGCGCATTCGTCGCCACGCCGGTGGCTCGGTGCCGCTGCGGCCGTTCTGCTCGGCGCGCTCGCCGCCGTATGGTGGATGAACGCGGGCAGCGAATTGCAGACATTCTCCACCGCAGTCGGCCAGCAGCGGGACGTGACGCTGGCGGACGGTTCCATCGTCAGTTTGAATACCAATTCCATCGTCGAGGTCGACCTGACCCGCCGCAACCGTCAGATCCACCTGCGCAAGGGGGAGGCGCACTTTCAAGTCGCGCACGATCGCTCGCGACCGTTCCTGGTGCATGCGGGCGATGCGGTGGTGCGTGCCGTGGGCACCGAGTTCGAGGTGCGCCTGCTCGCCGATCAACACGTCGACATCGTGGTCAACGAGGGACGGGTGGAGGTCCAGGCGACCCCGTCGGGATCGGGTCCGGACACCGGGTCCTCACCCGGGCGGCGTGCCCCGGCGGCGCTGCGGGCGGTCCATGCGGGGGAGAGGCTCTCGACCGCCAGCGCGGACTACCCGGTGTCCGAGATCACGCCCGAGCAGTTGTCGAGCGAGATGGCGTGGCGCGAGGGCGCCATCATTTTCGACGGCGAGCCGTTGTCGCAGGCCATTGCCGAGATCGAACGATACACGGATGCCCGCATCGTGATCAGCGATTCCGAAACCGCGGCGCTGCGCGTAGGCGGCCGCTTTCGCACCGACGATGTGCCGGATTTTTTCCGGGGCCTCGAGTCTGCCCTGCCGATCACCATCCGCCGGGCCCCGGACGGCGTGATCTATATCGATTCACGGCGCTGACGACCGATCTCGCGCCGAGCCTCCCATTTTGTTTGCTCCGGATAGCGGTTTTTTTCGAGCCGTGCGTCTAGTCCTTACAAAGCTCGTCCTGGATCGCCGCGCGGCGATGACGGGGCGGGCCCGGGGGAGTGTCATGCGCACGCGATGGATGATTCGCTGTCTGGCGCTGGCGTTGATCGGCGCGCAAGCGTACGCCGACGGTGCAGTGCGGCATTTCGACATCCAATCGCAGGCGGCCGCATCGGCTCTCAATGAGTTTGCAAGGCAGGCCGACATCACACTGGTGTTCTCGTCGGCTCTTGTGGCCAGGCATCAAACCCCCGCAGTCCACGGTGACTTCACGGTCATCGATGGGCTGAAGCGATTGTTGGACGGCACCGGGCTGTCCTTCAATCAAGTGAGTGCGTCCACGATCGCCATCAGTGCGGCGAGCGATGCTGGAGGCCCCCACCAACCGCCGCCCAACGACACAGGGGCGGCAAGTGACCCGGCCGGCGGCGACAGTCAAAGCAAGGGGGACGGCAAAATGACTCATCGAGGATTGTTTACGCGCATCGCGGGGCTCTTCGCTCTCACCGGTGCGATGCTCTCCAGCGGTCACGCGGGGGCGCAGGATGCGGCAGGACAGGCGGCCCCCGCTGCAAGGGCCGCGGCCGAACCGAGCGCCGCGAATACCAACACCCTGGACGAGGTGGTGGTGACGGCGACGGCGCAATCGACCCGAAAACTCGATGCGAGCTTTCAGGTGACCACCGCGAGCCTCGAGGAAATCCACAACGTGAATCCGTCGAGCTCCGCGGATCTGCTCAAGATCGTGCCGAGCGTGTGGGCGGAGTCGGGCGGGGGCCAGGCCGGGCCCAACATCGAACTCGCGGGTTATCCGGGGGGCAGCGGCGCACCTTATGTGACTTACTCGATCAACGGCTCGCCGATCTATCCGTCGCATAACCTGTCGTTCCTGGACGACTCCTCCATGTTCCGGCTCGACGACACGGTCGAGCGTGCGGAAATGGTCCTGGGCGGCCCGGGCGTACTCTACTCCGACGGGCAGATGGGTCTCACCGCCAACTTCATACTCCGGGAGGGCTCCGAGGTCGAGCACGGCGATCTCGGTATCACCTACGGCTCGGAGGGCATGTACCGGGTCGACGGCTTCTACGGCGGTTCGCTGGCCAAGGACTGGTTCTTCAGCATCGGCGGCTTCTATCGCGAATCGGACGGCATTCGAAAATCGCAGTTCCCCGCCGATGACGGCGGACAGGTCACCGCGACCCTCTCGCACACCCTCGATCAGGGCAAGGTGATGTTTTATTTCCGCGAGCTGAACGACAAGAACCTGTTCATCGCGGACATTCCCCTGGTCGCGACCGGCACCGGCAAGAGCGTGTCGTACTCGGCGTTTCCCGGCTTCAACCCGATGACCGGCTGGTACGCCGGCACCGGGATCCAGGGTCTGTCCGTGCAGGAGTGTCCCGGGTGCGCGCCGTTGACCGCGAATCTCGCCAATGGGCGCGGCTCGAACCTGCACACCTTCGGCGGCGATTTCGACTTCGACGTGGCGGACGACGTGCACTTGTCGAACAAGGCGCAATTCACCGGGGGCGACATGCCGACCACCGGCATCTTCACGGGTTCGGCACCGCCCGAAACCATGTCCGCCTTCATCGCAAGCTCGATCACGTCGGCAAACGCCGCCCTTGCCGGGACGGGCATCAAGCCGGCGACCGGCGGCACTGCGACGTATGTGAACGGCGGCGGCCCGGTCAATCCGAATCAATACGTGATGACCAACGGCTATTGGGTCGTGGACAAGCAGCTGCAATCGTTCACCGACGATCTGCGCTTCACCTTCGATGTCGTGCCCGGCAACAAGCTCACCGTCGGCGGTTACCTCGCCGTATACCATTCGGATGACACCTGGTATCTCGGCAACAACGAGCTGATGACGGCGACGCCGAACTCCAGCCTCATCGACCTCACCCTGAGCAACGGCGCCATGATCTCCGCGAACGGCCTCACCAGCGCCTCGACCTTCACCTTGGTCGACAACTACTCGGGGCGCAATGTCGCGCTGTTCGCCACGGATAACTGGCGCATCAATCAGTGGGTGCTCGATGCCGGCTTGCGCGTCGAGCAGCAGCAGGTGAGCGGCACCATCGAGAACGACACGAACGAGGCGATCACCGCCAACCCGCTGAGCCTCTGGAACAGCTCCGTGAGCGTCCCGAACGGCACCTGGACCAGCTATGGCTGCGATCAGACCATCGCCCTCGCCAACTCGCATGAATGCACGGAATTCAAGAAGACCAAGCCCTCGGGCGCCATCGGCGCGACCTACGAGATCACCGATCACATGAGCGTCTATGGGCGCGGCGACTACGGCGTGCATTTTCCGAGCTTCGATGACCTGCGCTCAGGAACCCCGCAAACCGAGAATATCCGCAACGTGCAGCTCGGTTATCGCGTGCAAACGCCTACCCTGTACGCGGATGTCGACGTCTTCCGTCGTACGTTCTCGGGCGTGCCCTTCCAGCAGTTCGTGACCACATCGACCGGTCTGGAGAACATTGCCTTCTCCTACGGGACGAGCAGCACCGGCATCGACTTCAGCGAGGTCTGGCAGCCCATCGAGCACGTGAGCCTCGGTCTCACCGGCAACTGGCAGGATTCGGTCTACACGCACATCATCCTGGCGGGCAGCGAGGGCGCCGACGGCAACGTGCTGCAGCGTCAGCCGCGCTTCCAGGCGCGCCTGACTCCGGCCTACGACCTGCCGGTGCCGTGGGGGAACGTGCGCTTCCAGCTGACCTACAGCTATATCGGGTTGCGCTACTCCGATCCGGGCAATGCCCAGGTGCTGCCGTCCTATCAGACGCTCGATGCGGGCATCATCTCCGAGATCGGCGAGCACTTCGAAGTGCGGCTGCAGGGCTCGAACCTCACCAACGAGCTCGGCGTGACGGAACAGGACGCGCGTGCGCTGAGCGGCACCAGCGGGACATCGGGCGGCTT
>Ga0182012_10001640_pt1 | contig 24328 bp, 18 predicted proteins | sample 612S2SmetaG_FD_120486 | JGI IMG/M metagenome (GOLD analysis project Ga0182012, IMG submission 120486) | Permafrost microbial communities from Stordalen Mire, Sweden - 612S2S metaG | ecosystem: Environmental > Terrestrial > Soil > Wetlands > Permafrost | place: Sweden: Stordalen | collected... | reverse complement strand
TGCCGAAGAACGCGGTGGAAACGACGGTATTGGTGGTCGGATCGATCTGCGCGAGTTCGTTGCCACCTGAGATGATCAGGTCGCCGGTGAACGGGTCGTAGATCATGCCATGCGCGTACTGGACATTGGTCAGGATCGCGGTGGTGACGCCGGTGGCCAGGTTGATGGTGCCGAAATTGCCGCCGCCGTTATCGCCGCCCGACGTGTAATAGGCGATGCCGGCGGCTTGGCCGGGCACGAAGGTGATATGCGTCACCGAGTTGTTCGACCCGGTCACCGGCGTCACGGTGGGGGCGCCGCCGGTGGGGTTGATCGGCACCGAGGTGATCGTCGTCGCGCCACCCTCGCTGCCGCCGCCCCAGACCACGTTTTTGCTGGGATCGACGGTGATTTCATAGGTGGTCATGCCGGCGTTCAGAGTGGTGACGGCACCGCCCACCGGATTGACCTGATAGATATTACCGGTGCCCTGGCCGCCGACGAGAAGCTGATCGTTGTTCGGATTGAGCACGATGCCGTCGGCGCCAGGCGCAGCGGCGACTCCGGTGGGGGTTCCAGGATTGAATGTGCCGTTGCCTGAGGTGCCGTTGCCGCTATAGCTCGCGGTGGTCTGCCAGACATTCTCCCCGCCGCTGTAGGTGGTGAAATACAGGGTTTCGCTGGCGGGTCCGGCTTTCGCCTGGCCGATGCAGGCGAGACAAGCCAGGGCGGCGATGCCAAGTCCGGACGTCACGGCGCGGCTGGATTTCATGTCGGTTTCCCCTGAATGACGTTCTTTGCAAGGGGTGCAGCAAATCTCATGCCATCTCAGATCAGGCTTGTTTTTCAGATCGTTCGTGTTCGGCCGCCCAGTGATCGATAAGGATATGTAAAGTTTGCCGACACTTCGGCGGGCCGCTCTGCCCGGCGTCCCCCGGTTCGGCGGACAAGCTGGCCGACCCATCCCCACCGTCACGCAACTGCAACGCCATTCCCGCGTGACACGCCGCAGGCCGCAGGCTAACAGGGCGCACGCTCAACCCGCTGCGGACCGCCGACATGTCAGCCACGCGATACCCCTCGATGGCCGCCGGATGGCGCCTGCCCAATGTCTGGGATGCGGCGGCGTTCCTCTGTGTCATCGCCGTCCTGATCGGTGTCGGCCACGTCGCCGAGGGCACCCTCACCCGCATCGACGCGCCCGGCGCCACCCAGATCACCCTCGACCCCTGGAATCTCCCCGAATACGCTGTCCGCACCACGCTGCGCATGTTCGCCGCCCTGGCCTGCTCGCTGCTGTTCACCTTCACCTATGGCACGGCGGCGGCGAAAAGCCGGCGCGCCGCCCTGGTGCTGGTGCCGGTGCTGGACGTGCTGCAGTCGGTGCCGATCCTCGGCTTTCTCACCTTCACCGTCGTCTTCTTCATGAACCTGTTCCCGGGCCAGGTGTTCGGCCTGGAACTCGCGGCGATCTTCGCCATCTTCACCAGCCAGGCCTGGAACATGGCATTCAGCATGTACCAGTCGCTGAAGACCGTCCCGGCCGACCTTCAGGAAGCCTCGATCAGCTTCCACCTCACGGGCTGGCAGCGCTTCTGGCGGCTGGAGGTCCCCTTTGCCACCCCCGGCCTGGTGTGGAACACCATGATGTCGATGTCCGGCGGCTGGTTCTTCGTCGTCGCGTCGGAGGCCGTTTCGGTCGGCGACAACACCTGGAAGCTGCCCGGCATCGGCTCTTATGTCGCCCTGGCGCTGGAGCAGAAGGACATTGCCGCGGTGGGCTGGGCGATCCTGGCCATGCTGGTGGTCATCCTCGCCTATGACCAGTTGCTGTTCCGCCCCCTGGTCGCCTGGTCGGCCAAGTTCCGCTTCGAAACCACCGCCGGCGCCACCGCCTCCGACCCCTGGATGCTGCGCCTGATGCGCCGCACCCGGCTGCTGCAGTTCTGCGGCGAACGCGTCGGCGACGCCGCAGCCTTCCTGGGCGGCATGCGGCTGTCCTTCGGCGGCCGCCCCCGCACGATGACCTCCCGCCAACCGTCGCGCATTGTGGACTTCGCCTGGGCGGCGGTGCTGGCGGTCCTGGTTGCCCTGGCGATCTGGCGTGTCGTGATGTTCGCCTCCCAGGCGCTGAGCTGGACCGATGTCGGCACCGCCGTCGGCCTCGGCCTCATCACCCTGCTGCGGGTCGTCGTCCTGATGATCCTCGCCAGCCTGATCTGGGTCCCGATCGGCGTCTGGCTCGGTCTGCGCCCCGTCTGGGCCCGCCGAGCCCAGCCGATCGCGCAATTTCTCGCGGCCTTTCCGGCCAACCTGCTGTTTCCGCCCTTCGTGCTGACCATCGTCTACTTCCACCTCAGTCCCGACATCTGGCTCACCCCGCTGATGGTGCTCGGCACACAATGGTACATCCTGTTCAACGTGGTCGCCGGCGCCGCTGCCTTCCCCGGCGACCTGAAGGAGGCCGCGGCCAATTTCCGCATCGGCGGCTTCCTGTGGTGGCGCAAAGTGATCATTCCGGGGATCTTCCCGTATTACATCACCGGCGCGATCACCGCCTCGGGCGGCTCATGGAATGCCGCGATCGTTGCCGAGGTCGCCTCCTGGGGCGACACCAGGCTTCAGGCGCACGGCTTGGGCGCCTATATCGCCGACGCGACCGACAAAGGCGACATGGCGCGCGTTGTACTGGGCGTGGTGGTGATGTCGGCCTTCGTCGTGCTGTTCAATCGCCTGCTGTGGCGCCCCATGTACGCCTTCGCCCAACGCCGCCTCACTTTGGCCTGAGGAACCTTTTTTATGGATGCAGCGGTAACCACTCGGCCCTGCCTGATCAACGTCACGAACTGCCGGCAGGCGTACCACAAGGACGCCAACGCCGATCTGGTGGTGCTGGACGATGTCAACCTGACGTTGCACGAAGGCGAGATCGTCGCCCTGCTCGGCCGTTCCGGTTCCGGCAAATCCACCCTGCTGCGGATCGTATCGGGGCTGCTGAAACCCACCGCCGGCAGTGTCACCTGGCGCGGCACCGAACTCGACGGCCCCACCGAAGGCGTCGCCATGGTGTTCCAGAGTTTTGCGCTGTTCCCCTGGCTGACCGTGCAGGAAAATGTCGAAATCGGCCTGGAAGCGCGCGGCGTCGCCCGCGCCCAGCGCGAAAAACTGTCCGAGGCGGCGATCGACATGATCGGTCTCGGCGGTTTCGAGAACGCCTACCCGAAGGAACTGTCCGGCGGCATGCGCCAGCGCGTCGGCCTGGCCCGCGCGCTGGTCGTGCACCCCGATCTGCTGCTGATGGATGAACCGTTCAGCGCGCTGGACGTGCTGACCGCGGAAACCCTGCGCACCGACCTGATCGACCTGTGGATGGAGGGCAAGCTGCCGGTCAAATCGGTGCTGATGGTCACCCACAACATCGAGGAAGCGGTGCTGATGTGCGACCGCATCCTGGTGTTCCAGTCCAATCCCGGGCGCGTCGCGCACGAACTGACGGTGCCGTTCCCGCACCCCCGCAACCGCCTCGACCCCGACTTCCGGCAGTTGGTGGACGACATCTACGGCATCATGACCCGCCGCGCCCCGGCCGGCCCGAAGACCGCCGCCACGGTCGTCACGCCGCCGCTGGCGATGCCGCTGCAACGGGTCGGCACCAACATCATGTCGGGCCTGATGGAGACCCTGGCCGCCGAACCCTACAATGGCCGAGCGGATTTGCCGGCGCTGGCGGCTTCTTTGCGGTACGAGGTGGACGACCTGCTGCCGCTGGCCGACACGTTGCAGATGTTCCGATTCGCCGTGCTGGAGGAAGGCGATATCCTGCTCAGTGACCTCGGCCGCAGTTTTGTCAATGCCGACACCGATGAGCGCAAGCGCATCTTCGCCACGGCGTTGCGGGAGCAAGTGCCGCTGGTCAACATGATCCGCCAGGTGCTGGATGAGCGCTGGAACCATCGCGCCTCGGCTGTCCGTTTCCGCGACGAACTGGAGGACCATATGTCCCCGGATTATGCGGACGACACGCTGCGCACGGTAATCGCCTGGGGCCGCTACGCCGAGCTGTTCAGTTATGATGAAGAAGCGGAACAGTTCGGCCTGGAGGACATCGAATAGGAGTTACGGGACTATCATGGTGCATATAACAGGTGCATATCGAGGCTATGCAATACGGTTATGCGCGAGTCGCGGCGGACGGGCAGACGGTGGCGGCGCAGGCGCGCCAGCTTGCCGAGGCCGGTTGCGAGACGGTGTTTCGCGAAACGGCGAAGGGGGCCGGCACTCGCAGCGCGTTGCAGCGGGCGATCGCGCAGCTTGACGCCGGCGACGTGCTGATGGTGACACGGCTGGACCGGCTGGCGCGATCGACGCGGGATCTGCTGACCACGCTGAGCCTGATCCGCGAGCGCAAGGCGGGGTTTCGCTCGCTGGGCGAGGCCTGGGCCGACACCACGGGGCGGCAGGGACGGCTGATGCTGACGATACTGGAGGGGCTGGCGACGTTCGAGGGTGAGATGATCCGCACGCGCACTGGCGAAGGGCGCGCCAGGGCGGTGGCGCGGGGGGTGAAGATGGGCCGGCCGCCGAAGCTGACGCCGGAGGCGATGCAGGAAGCGCTGCGCCGCCGCGAGGCGGGCGAACCGATGCGCGAGATCGCGCGGTCGTATGGCGTCAGCCACTCGACGATTTCGCGCCTGATGGGGTGAGATGCCGGCGTCCTGGCGGCGCCGGTGAATGTTTCTTGCCCAGTAAAATGGTTTATCCAGTCGTTCCAGGTGACCGGACTTCGTGTCCGCTTCATGAGCCTTTCTTCCTCCCCGATCGCACCGCTTGAGCCGCCACCGGCTCCGGTATATGACACAGCCCGAATCAGAAGCCGCCCTCCGACGGGCAGCCGGCGCGGGAGGCAGCGGAAACCAGGTGGACCTTGAAGTCCTGATCGAGAACGTGCTGAACGCGCTTGCCGCGGGCATCACCATCGGCTGCATCTACGGATTGATGTGCATCGGCCTCGGTCTGATTTTCGGCATCATGCGCATCGTCAACTTCGCCCAGGGCGAACTGCTGATGCTGGGCATGTTCGCCTCGCTGTACCTGGTGACCGGCGGCGGCGTGCTGGCGTTCCTTGGCCCGTATATCGGCCCGTTCGTGGGCGCGCTGCTGGCCGGCCCGATCGTCTTCGCCGGCGGGGCGCTGCTGCACAAATTCCTGATCGCGCGGGTGTCCGGCCTGCGCACCAGCGGCTCACTGGACGAGGGTCATTTCGGCCAGTTGATCGTCACCCTGGGCATCTCGCTGATCCTGCAGAATGGCGGGCTGATCCTGTTCGGTTCGACGCCGATGACGGTGCGCACCCCGTTGGCGTCCAGCGCGATCGAGATCGGGCCGATCTACGGCGATGCGACGGTGTTCCTCAACAAGGCACGGCTGATCGCCTGCGCAGTGGCGATCATCACGGCGGTGCTGCTGTATCTGGTGCTGGAATACACCAGGCTGGGCAAGGCGCTGCGGGCCGCGGCGGACAACCCGACAGCCGCGACATACATGGGTATAGACGTCGACAAGGCGTACCGGATCGCCTTCGGCCTGGGCAGCGGCATCACCGCGATTGCCGGCGGGCTGATGGCGACCTATCTGTCGTTCGGCCCGTTCATCGGCCTCGACTACGTCATCATCATGTATTCCGGCGTGGTGCTGGGTGGCATGGGCAGTATTCTGGGTGCCTTCTGGGGCGGGCTGACGGTCGGCTTCGTGCAGCAATGTTCGGCGCTGGTGCTGCCGCCGCAGTTGCAGAATGCCGCGATTTTCGTGGTGTTCCTGATGATCGTGCTGCTGCGCCCGCAAGGCCTGTTCGGCCGTTCGGCGGAACGCGCCTGATGCGTTACGGTTCCGGACCCCGGCTGCGACGCGATCTGATCACGCTGGCGATCGTGTCGGTGGCGTATCTGGGGGCGTCGCTGTTCGTTGCCAACAGCTATTACCAGTTGATCATGACGCTGGTGCCGGTCTGGGCGCTGTTCGGCGTGTCGTGGAACATCCTGTCCGGCTATGGCGGACAGTTGTCGTTCGGCCATGCCTCGTTTTTCGGCATCGGCGCCTATACTGTCACGCTGGCGCTGGTGTACTGGAACCTGACGCCGTGGCTGGGCATTCCGCTGGGGATGATCGTTGCCGCGGTGGCGGCGGTGCTGATCGGTCTGCCGACGTTCCGTTTGCGCGGCCATTATTTCGCGCTGTCGATGCTGGCCTATCCGCTGGCGATCCTGTATTTTCTTCAGTATCTCGGCTTTCAGGAAATGTCGTTGCCGATGCACCGGGAGCATCCGGCGGCGTTCCTGGAGTTCACCAACCCGCATTACTACACGCTCGTCGCAGTGGTGCTGCTGATCGGCGGCGTGTTCGTCTGCATGCTGGTGGAGAACTCGCGGTTTGGCCTGGCGTTGCTGGCGATCCGGAAGAACGAACTGGCGGCCGAGGCGGCGGGCATCAATACGCGGCTGTGGAAGATGCGGGCGCTGGTCGTTTCGGGCATGATCGCCGCGGCGGCGGGCGGGTTCTATGCCTGCGTGCTGCTCGTGGTGACACCGGATTCGGTGTTCGGCATGCTGGTCTCGGCGCAGGCGGTGGTGGTGACGCTGTTCGGCGGCGTCGCATCCGTGTGGGGGCCGGTGATCGGGGCCGCCATTCTCGTTCCGCTGGCGGAATCGCTGAACGCCGAACTCGGCAACATTCTGCCGGGCATTCAGGGTGTGGTGTACGGGGCGGCGATCATCGGCATCATGCTGGCCTCGCCCGACGGGCTGTTCTGGACGATACGGGACCGGTTCTTTCGCCCCGGCGCCCCTGCCCCGCTGCCGGCGGGCCTGGGGGCTCGGGCGCCGGTGGCGATGCCGGCGGCGGGCGGGGTGCTGCTGAAGGTCGCGGGCCTGTCCCGGTCGTTCGGCGGGTTGCGTGCGGTCAGCGGCGTCAGTTTTGAGGTTCGGGCGGGGGAAATCCTGGGCATCATCGGGCCGAACGGCGCCGGCAAGACGACGCTGTTCAACCTGCTGAACGGCGTGCTGACGGCCGATGAGGGGTCGGCCGAACTGGACGGCCGGTCGATCCTGCGCCGCAAAGTTCATGCCGTTTGCCGGATGGGCGTCGGGCGAACGTTTCAAGTGGTGAGAAATTTTCCGCGGCTGCCGCTGCTGGATAACGTCATCGTCGGGGCGTACGGGGCGGGGCTGGCGGACGCGGATGCGATCGCCTCGGCGGCGCATGCGCTGGAACGGGTCGGGCTGAGCGCGCTCGCCGGTGTGTCCGCCGGACAACTGACCAACAAGCAGTTGCGGCTGATGGAACTGGCGCGCGCGCTGGCCGGCGTGCCGCGCCTGCTGCTGCTGGACGAAACGCTGGCGGGGCTGGGGCGGGAGGAGTGCGACGATGTGCTGACTGTGCTGTCGCGGCTGCGCAACGAGGGCACCACGGTGGTGATCATCGAGCACACCATGCACGCGATGATGCGGATCGCCGACCGGTTCGTGGTGCTGGATCACGGGCGGGTGCTGGCCAGCGGACTGCCGACGCAGGTGGTGGAGGATCGTTCGGTGATCGAGGCTTACCTCGGCAAGAAATGGGCGGCGCGCCAGGATGCTTGAGGTTTCCGGAATTTCCGTGTCGTATGGCGGGCTGCGGGCGCTGACGGACGTTTCGCTGTCGGTGCATGAAGGCCAGTTCGTTACTGTTGTCGGGCCGAACGGCGCCGGGAAATCGACGCTATTCAAGGCGATTTCGGGAATCGTGCCGGCTTCCGGCCGGATCAGCTTCATGGGCGAGGACCTGCTGCGGCTGGCGCCGGCGCGGCGGGCGCATCTGGGGATCGCCCATGTGCCGGAAGGGCGGCAGGTGTTCAAGACGCTGACTGTGCGGGAAAACCTGGAGATGGGGGCCTATCCGAAGGCCGGCCGGGAGGCGTGGCATCACACGCTCGACCGCATCCACACCTTGTTTCCGATATTGTCCGAGCGAGCGGCGCAACTGGCCGGGACGCTGTCGGGCGGTGAGCAGCAGATGGTGGCGATCGGCCGCGGCCTGGCCTCTGCGCCGCGGCTGCTGATGCTGGATGAGCCGTCGATGGGGCTGGCCCCGGCGGTGGCGGACACGATCTTCGAGCGGGTGTCGCAGATCCACCGCGAGGACGGCGTGACGATCCTTCTGGTCGAGCAACGGGTCGCCGAGGCGCTGGAATTGTCCGATCATGGCTATGTGCTGGAGACCGGGCACATGGTGCTGGACGGGCCGTATGAGACGCTGCTGCGCGATGACCGCGTCCGAAAGTCTTATCTGGGATTGAGTTGAGGTGGGTTGGGGGTTAGGTCGTGCTTGGGAATGGGTCCGTGTTAACAAAGCCTTTTTGTTTGGCGGCGTGCGGTCGCCGCGTTCGTGCCTTGAATAAAACCGGAGAAACGTTATGACAGATCTGTCCCGCCGTTCGACTGTAGGACTTGGACTTGCCACGGCTCTCGGCGTCCGCCGGGCGCGGGCCCAGACACCGGCCGAGGTGAAGATCGCGCTGCTGATGCCGCTGTCCGGCCCCTGGGCACGCCAGGGCATCCTGGAGCAGATGGGTGCGAGGCTCGCCGTCGATGACGTCAACGCCGCCGGCGGCATCAGATCGATGGGCGGGGCAAAACTCAAACTGGTCGAATACGACACCCAGGACAGTGCCGAAAAAGCCAAGGACGCGGCGCAGCGGATGGTGGCGCAGGAACCCGACCTGGTCGGCGGGTTCGGCTGCTGGTTGTCCACCTTCACGCTGGCGGCGACCGAGGTGACCGAACGCGCCGAACTGCCCTGGCTGACGCTGTCGTACTCCGACCTGATCACCGGACGGGGATTCAAGTATGTCTTCCAGTCCTCACCCACCGCGGACCGGCAGGCGGAAGAAGAACTGCCGATGGTGATGGAAATGGCCGAGAAAGCGTCCGGCAAGAAACCCACCAAAGTGGCGTTCATCGGCGACAACACCGCCTCATCGGTCAGCTTCATGAAGCCGATGCGCGATCACATGGCGAAGGATCAGGGGCTGACGATCGTTGCGGACGAAGTCTATACTCCGCCGCTGACGGATGCCACGACAATGGTCCAGCACGTGCGTTCGACGCGGCCGGATTTCCTGGTGCTGCAATCGACGAACGTGCCGGATGACAAGCTGCTGGTGGACAAGTTTGCCGAATTCAACCTGAAAAGCGACCGGCTGCCGAAGATCGGCGGCGGCGGGCACTGGGCCGTGCCGGAATTGCTGAAAGTCGCCGGGCCAGAGAACCTGGAAGGCATTCTCGTTGGGCTGGCGAACTGGCCCGGCAAGCGCCAGGCCGATCTGGAAAAGCGCTTCATGGCGAAGACGGGTGAGCCGTGGTTCGGGCATGATTCGATTTTTGCTTATGTCCACGTGATGATCCTGAAGGAGGCGCTGGAGCGGACAGGTGTCGCGGATCGCCGCAAGGTGAACGAGGCGATTCATGCGCTGGACATGACCGACGGGCCGGCGCTGTTTTTCCCCGACGGGCGGCTGAAGTACGACGAGAACGGCCGCCGCGTCGGCGCCAAACTCTGCGTGGTGCAGTGGCGCGGCGGAAAACCGGTGCCGGTGTATCCGCCCTCGATCGCGACGCAGGATGTGATGTGGCCGAAGGTCTGACCGGCGCATCGTTTCTGTGGGGGCTTGGTCTGCTGCTCTTTGGCTTTGGTCCGGCAGCGCGGGCGTGCGATTTTGCGGATGCGCCGCAGCAGGCGATCGAGAGTTGTTCGGCGGTGATCGCGAAAGCGGGCGCGGCGCCGGACACGCTCTGGCCGGCGTATTTCGCGCGCGGCGATGCCTATGCGCGCGACGGCGAGGCGGCGCTGGCGGCGGAGGACTATACGCAGGCGATCCGGCTGCATCCGGATCTGGCGATCGCGTTTTACAATCGCGGTAATTCCTATTTTCGCAAGGGCGATTATGAGCTGGCGATCGACGATTATGCCGTGGCGATCCGGCTTAGTCCGGCACTGGCGATGGCGCATATCAACCGGGGGGCCGCCTATGCGCAGACGCAGCAGTATGACCGGGCGATCGAGGATTTCAATGCGGCGCTGCTGATCGATCCGAAAAACGACCGGGCGCTGAGCGACCGGGGCAACACCTATTACAACATGGGCGAGCATGAGCGGGCGATTCGTGACCTGAACCGGGCGATCGCATTGAATCCGAAGGATGCGCGGATGTTCCTCAACCGTGGCCTGGCCGAGGCGGCATCCGGGTTCGGCAACCGGGCAATCGCCGATTTCGGCCGGGCGATCGCGCTGGAGCCGAATTTCGCCGCCGCGTTCTACCAGCGGGGCCTGGCCTATCGCGCGGTCGGGCAGACGGACCAGGCGGCGGCGGACCTGGCGCAGGCGCGGCGTCTGGACCCCTCGCTGATGGCTTCGACACCATGATGGCGCCGGCGGTTTCGTGCTGCTAAGAGCGCGCCGGCAAACAGCCCGCGAGTTCAGCCCGTCATGCCGTTGAGCCTGGTGATTTTCGATTGCGACGGCGTGCTGATCGACAGCGAAGGCCTGTGCGACCGCGTGGTCTCGGCCGATCTGCGCCGGGACGGCTGGGCGCTGACGCCGGAGGACTGTCACCGCTTGTTCCTCGGCCTGACCTTCCCCGACATCCAGGCCGCGGCGGAGGCGCATCTGGGGCGGTCGCTGGGGGATGCCTGGGTCGATGGGGTGGTGGAACGGGTCACCGCCGTGATGGCCGCCGAGGTTGAGCCGATTCCGGGCGCCGGAGCGGCGTTGGAGGCGACGGTGGCGCTGGGCCTGCCGTTCCGGATCGCGTCGAATTCGTCGCATGTGGAGATGGCGGCCAAGTTCTCCAGGGCGGGGTGGGCCGATCTGGTGGCGGGGCGGGTGCACAGCGCCTACGACATGATCGCCCTCGGCCGGCGCGGCAAGCCGGATCCCGATCTGTTCCTCGCGGCCGCCGCGGCCGAGGGCGTTGCGCCTGCCGCGTGCGTGGTGATCGAGGACTCGCTGGCGGGCGTGCAGGCGGCGGTGGCGGCGGGGATGCGGTGCCTGGCGTTCTGCCCGGACGGCGACGGCGCGCCGCTGCGGCGGGCGGGTGCCCTTCCCTTCGCCTCGATGTTCGCGCTACCTGCTTTGCTCAGCGGTTTGCTGCAGGGGACATGATGACCATCAACGCGCTGAGCGCCTTTTATCCATGGACAAAGGCGTTCCATGTGATCTCGTTAATTGCCTGGATGGCGGCGATTTTCTATATGCCGCGGCTGTTCGTTTACCACTGCGAGGTGCGCGCCGGCAGCGTCGAGAGTGAGCGCTTCAAGGTGATGGAATACCGCCTGTTCAAGCAGATCATGAACCCGGCGATGATCGCGACCTGGCTGTTCGGGATCATGCTGGTGCTGACGCCGGGGGTGCTGGACTGGGCGGCGGGATGGTGGCACGTGAAACTGTTCAGCGTGATCCTGATGACGGTGTTCCACGCGGCGATGTCACGCTGGCGCAAGGATTTCATGGCCGACTCCAACCGGCGCAGCCAGCGCTTCTATCGCATCGCCAATGAAATCCCGACCGTGCTGATGGTGCTGATCGTGATCATGGTTATTGTCCGGCCGTTCTAAAGGAGGTGCTCATGCCGCTGCGCATCGTCGATGTCCGCGAGGTCACCAAGCCGATCAGTTCGCCGATCCGAAACGCCTATATCGATTTTTCCAAGATGACGACGAGCCTGGTGGCGGTGGTCACCAATGTGCAGCGCAACGGCAAGACTGTGGTGGGGTATGGCTTCAACTCGAACGGACGGTACGGTCAGGGCGGCCTGATCCGCGAACGGTTCGCGCCGCGCATCATGCAGGCGGAGCCGGCGTCGCTGCTGGACGCGACCGGGGAAAACCTTGATCCGGACAAGGTCTGGACGACAATGATGCGCAACGAAAAGCCGGGCGGGCATGGCGAGCGTTCGGTCGCGGTGGGCACGATCGACATGGCAGTGTGGGACGCAGTGGCGAAGCTCGCCGGCAAGCCGCTGTTCCGGCTGCTGGCCGAACGCCATGGGCTGATCGCCGATCCGAACGTGTTCGTCTATGCTGCCGGCGGGTATTACTATCCGGGCAAAGACGATTCGGCACTGTGCGCCGAGATGCGCAGTTACATCGAGCGCGGCTACAGCGTGGTGAAGATGAAGATCGGCGGCGAGCCGATCCATGACGACCGGCGGCGGATCGAGGCGGTACTGAAGGAAATCGGCCCCGAAGTGCGCCTCGCGGTGGATGCGAACGGCCGTTTCGATCTGGAAACCGCGATCGCCTATGCGAAAATGCTGCGCGACTACGATCTGTTCTGGTACGAGGAGGCCGGTGATCCGCTGGATTACCAGTTGCAGGCGGCGCTGGCGGAATTTTACCCCGCGCCCATGGCAACCGGCGAAAATCTCTTCTCCCACCAGGACGCTCGGAATTTGATCCGGCACGGCGGGATGCGGCCGGACCGCGACTGGCTGCAGTTCGACTGCGCGCTGTCCTATGGGTTGTGCGAGTATCAGCGGACCCTGGCGATGCTGGAGGACCATGGCTGGTCGTGGAAGCGCTGCGTGCCGCATGGCGGGCACCAGATGTCGCTGGCGATCGCGGCGGGGTTGGGGCTGGGCGGCAACGAGAGCTATCCGGACGTGTTCCAGCCGTATGGTGGTTTTCCGGATGGAACGAAAGTGCGGCAGAGCATGGTGTCGCTGCCCGAGCTTCCGGGCATCGGGTTCGAGGGCAAATCGGAGCTTTACGCGATCATGCGCGAATTGGCGGTTTGACGGTTCGGGGCGGGTTCGGCCAGACGGTGCAAGTCCTTTGTGACGTCTGCCAGGACGCCGTCCCAGTCCCCCGGCTGCTTCTGGCGGTACAGGCGCAGGGTCGGATACCACGGGCTGTCGTTTCGCCCGGCGATCCAGCGCCAGCACGGATCGAAACGGTCGAGCACCCAGACCGGCTTGCCGAGCGCCGCGGCCAGGTGGGCGACAGAGGTATCGACAGAGATGACCAGGTCCAGGTTGGCGAGCAAAGCGGCGGTGTCGGCGAAGTCTCCCACATCCTGCATCAGATCGATCAGCGGGAAATGTCCGGGGGCCGCCGGTCCGTCCTTTTGCAGGCTGAAAAACCGCACGTTCGGGACGCCGAACAAGGGCGCCAGCCGGTCAGGAGACAAGGAGCGGCGGAGATCGACCGCCGCAAGGCGTGGCGCATTCAGCCGGGGATTGCCCGCCCACACCAGGCCGACCCGAAGACCCTGGATGTCCATCCCGGCAAGGCGCGCGCCCCAGGAAGCGGCCTGTGTCGCATCGGCCTGCAGATAGGAAGCGGCACTCGGGATGGTCTCCAGGGTTGTGCCCAGGGCCAGCGGCATGCTGAGCATCGGGCAATAGAGATCGAATTCCGGCAGTTCCTCACCGAAACCGTGCACCCGGTCGACACCAGGCAGGCGGCTGAGCAGCCCGACCAGCGGCTTTTGCACCGCCACGATCACCCGCAGCCCACGGGCGGCCGCCAATGGGGCATAGCGGCAGAACTGCAGCGTGTCACCGAAACCGCCCTCGGCATAAATCAGCAACGTGCGGCCCTCCGCCGCCTCACCCTGCCACTGCGGCTGCGCGAAGCGCTGGCCAACCTTCATCATATGCGGCGTCTTCCAGCGCCACTCGTATTCCTGCCATCCGGCCGCCAGATCTCCCTGCGCCAGCAGCGCGATCCCCAGGTTGAAATGACCGTCCGCATAGCCCGGCCGCAGGTCGATGGCGCGCCGGAAGCAGGCGATGGCCGCGTCCAGGCTGCCCTGCTGCTGCAACGCGTTGCCCAGGTTCAGGTATGCCTCGGCAAACGTCGGCCTGAGCGACAGCGCCGAACGGAAGCAGGCAACCGCCTCCTTCAGCTTGCCTTGCATCTGCAGCACGTTGCCCAGATTATTATGCGCTTCCGGAATATTCGGATCGAGCGCGCGTGCCCGGCGGAAACAGGCCACCGCGGCATCGAACTGGCCCTGTTCCTCCAGCGCGTTGCCCAGATTGAGGTGCGCTTCGGGGAAGTCCGGGTTCAGCTCGAGGGCCCTGCGGCAGCAGGCAATCGCCTCATCCAGCCGTCCGCGTTCCCACAGCAGATTGCCCAGGTTGTTGTGCGCCGCCGCAAGGTCCGGCTTGAGCCTGATGGTTTCGCGGAAGCAGGCGACAGCCTCATCGACCCGCCCTTGCTGCTTCAGCACATTGGCCAGGTTGTAGTGCGAATCGGGAAAGTCCGGTTTGAGCCTGATCGCTCGGCGGTAGCTGGCAACCGCGTCATCGAACCGGCCTTGCGCGGTCAGGGCGTTGCCGAGGTTGGAGTGATACAGCGCGACCGTGGCTTTCACCGCGATCGCCTGGCTGATCCGCTCAGCGGCCAGACTGTGATGTCCGCTCTGGTAGGCGACCATGCCGAGCAGATGGAGGCAATCGGGGTGGCGGGGCTGAACCGAGAGAATCTGAAGGTAGAGACGTTCGGCTTCGCTCAGGCGCCCGGTCTGATGGCATTGCAGCGCGGCATTCAACGTCGCCTGAACGGCGGGCTGTTGTGGCGGCACGTACGTCTGGCGCCGCGTGTCGCGTGACAGACCGTCCGGCCGCCAGTGTTTATGCTTCACGCTGATCGTTCTCCTTCCCGGCACCTTCCGGGTCGACGAACAGCTAGCACGTTCTTCCGGCGAAAACGTTAACGCGGGCGGGGCGCGCGATCCGGCCGGGACGGACCCGGCGGTCAGGCGCCGTCAGCCGTGCCGGCGGGCGATATCCAGCAGGACGTTGGCTTCGAGGGCTTTCTCGTCGAGGCGGTGCTTCACCAGATCGCCGATGCTGACGATGCCAACGAGGTGGTCGCCGTCGATCACCGGCAGATGCCGGATCTTGGCCATGGTCATCGCCGCCATGGCGGTATCGATAGCGTCGGTCAGGCGGCAGGTGATGACCGGGGTGCTCATGAGTTTTTCCACCGGCCAGCTCAGCGCGGTGGCGCCATGTTTGGCGATGGCGTTCACAAAATCGCGTTCCGAGAAGACGCCGACATGGCGCATCCACTGGTCCTCGACGACCACCGCGCCGATGCGCTTGTCCGACAGTGTACGGACAGCGGTTTCGACGGTGTCGGTCGTGCGGACTTTTTCCACCTGGCGACCTTTGCCGTGCAGGACATCGGAAATAGACATACGAGCCGCTCCTTTTGTTGCGTTTCGAGGGTTGTCAGGTAGATAGGCGCTGGCCGGGCTACTCCCAAGAATGATGGCGGATTGTTCAGGCTGTGGACAGTCCCAGGGCGGTTCAGCCGGCCGGGGCTATAGTGATGCGCCGGTTCTGTTTGCCCTTGTTCTCGATTTTCAGCACGCGGACGGGGCCGATGTCACCAGTGCGGGCGACGTGGGTGCCGCCGCAGGGCTGCAGGTCGACCGGGGTTTCGCCGCCACCGATGCGCATCAGCCGCAGCCGGCCGGTGCCGCGCGGCGGCTGCACCGACATGGTGCGGACGAGGTCGGGGTTGGTGTCGAGCACGGCCTCGTCCACCCACTCGATGCGGACCGGGTGATCGGCGGCGATCAGCGCGTTCAGGCCGGCTTCGATGGCTTCCTTGGGGGGCGGGTTGGGCAGGTCGAAATCGAGGCGGGATTTGTCCGCGCCGACCGACCCGCCGGTGACCTTGGCGCCGCCGATCAGGCTGCACAGCAGGTGCAGTGCCGTGTGCATGCGCATATGGGCGTGCCGGCGGCTCCAGTCGATTTTTGCCTCAACTGTCGTGCCGGGGGATGGCAACGGCGCATCCGCGGCGGGAAGGTGCAGGATGCTGTCGGCCTCGCCCTTGATCGCTTCGGTGATCGGGGTTTCGCCGCCGTCCCAGATCAGGGTGCCGCTATCGCCCGGCTGGCCGCCGCCCTTGGCATAGAACACGGTGCGGTCGAGGACGATGCCGTCGGGACTGCTCGCGATCACCGTGGCGGTCGCGGTGGCCAGCGCCGGGTCGTCGAGGAACAGTTTTTCGGTCATGCTGCGGTCCATTTCCGGCGGAGTTCTAGGCGTTTGCTGGCAAGCCAGAACAGCGCGATGGCGGTGATGGAATTGGTAAAATAACCGGCGAAGGCGGCCTGAATGACGTCCTCGGCGTCCCAGACGCGGACGCGGATGTCCTCGCTTTCGGAGATTTCGCCGTGATAGCCGGCGATGCCTTCTGCGTCGGCGGGCGGGGTGGTGACGCGGCCGACATACAAATGACAGTACTCGTCGGCACCGCCGGGCGTGAGCAGAAAACCGCCGATGCGCTCGACCCGGTCGGCCGCGAGGTCCATTTCTTCGATCATTTCGCGGCGGATGGTTTCCGCGGGGTCCTCGTTGTCCTCGCACAGGCCGGCAGGGAGTTCGGTCAGCACCGGGTCGAGGCCGGCGGCGAGCGCGGGGAAGCGGAACTGCTCGATCAGCACCACGGCGTCGGCGATGGGATCATACGGCAGCAGGGCGGCGGCATGGCCGCGGCGCCAGAGTTCCCAGGTTCGCGTCGCCGACATCGCGCCATCGAAGCGGCGCTGGCGGAATTGCACCACGTCGAGGGGGAAGCGGCCGGACCAGACGCGGTCTGCCGACTCGATGGTGACGTCCGGATGCGGTGGGATCGGCAAGGTCGTGCGGTTGGACATGCGGTTTGTAAAGGGTTGGGGCGGTGCGGTGTCAACCTTGGGTGCCGTGGCGGAACACGGCGACGCTTTCCAGCCGGGCGGACCAGAGAAACTGATCGATCGCGGTCGCGGCGGCCAGCCTGTAGCCGGCGGTGCGCAGTGTGGCGGCGTCGCGCGACAGGGTGGCGGGATTGCAACTGACATAGATCACCGTCCGGGTTCCGGCGGCGGCGATCTGGGCGATCTGGGCGGCGGCGCCGTTGTGCGGCGGATCGAGCACCACCGCGGCGAAGGCGGCAAGTTCCTTGGCCGAGAGCGGCTGTCGGGCGAGGTCGCGATGCGTCGCCTCGATCCGGCCGGCCTGGCCGGACTGGTTGATCGCCTGCTGCAGGGCGGCGACGGTGGCGGCGTCGCCTTCGAACGCCGAGACACGGACTTGGCCGGCGAGGGCGAAGGTCAGTGTGCCGCAACCGGCATAGAGTTCGGCGATGCGGGTCTTGCCGGTGCGTTTTTCCGGCAAGCCGTTCAGCACGGCCTCGATGATGGCGCGCTCACCCTCGGCCGTGGCCTGCAGGAAGACGCCGGGCGGCGGACGAACCGTGGTGCCGGACAGCGCCGTGACCGGCGGGCGCAGCAGACCGATGGTTTCCGGCGTGTCGCTGCCGCGCTGCTGGGAAATTCGCGGCAAACCGTGGTCGGCGGCGAAACGTGTCAGCGCGGTGCGGTCGTCGAGCGTCAGCGGCGCATCGGTGCGCAGCAGCATGTCGGGGCCGGAGTCGAGCAGGTTGATCATCACCGAGGCGTCGCGGCGGATCGATTTTTGCCCGCGCAGCAGCGTGCGCAGCGGGTCGATCAGCGCCATCAGCCTCGGATGCAGCACCAGGCAGTTGGTCAGGTCAACGATCGCGGACGACCGCGGCTCATGCAGCCCCAGGCTGAGACGCCCGGCCGATCGTTGTGCCGCAAAATCCAGCCGCCGCCGCTCGCCCGGCAGGCCGGGGACGAACGGCAGCGTATCGGGCGGGGTGAAGCCGGCGTGGCGCAGCGCCTGGGCCAGCAGCGCGGATTTCCAGGTTCGGTAGGCGGCGTCGTTGGCATGCTGCAGGACGCAGCCGCCGCAGCGGCCGAAATGGGCGCATGGCGGGGCGACGCGGGCCTCGCTTGGACTGATGATGGCATCGACGGTGGCGTGCCAGCCATCGCCGCGAGGCTGCAGCGGGCGCGCGGTGACGGTTTCGCCCGGCAGGGTGAAGGGAACGTACAGCGGCGTGCCGTCTGGCAGGCGGGCGATGCCGTCGGCCTCGAAGCCGATGCGCTCGATCCGGACATCGGCGGGTGCTGGCGGCTTGCGGGGCTTGGCGGCAGGGCGGGAGGGCATGCCGCGTTGTGTATGCCGAACGGCGTGGAAGCGAAATGCGGCGCGGCGGGCCGGATTGCGGGTCTGGATTAACCCAATCTTTACCGGTTCGCCCTAGCAAGGCGGTGCGGCAGTGGCAGGCGGGTACCGGGGCGTTCTGCGGGCGGTTGACCCGGTCCTGGCATCAGGCGGAAGCTGAGGAGAGGCATCGTGTTCGGTTTACGGTTTGGGCGGCTTGGCGGTGACGCGGCGATGACGCTGGCGGCGTTGGACCGCTCACAGGCGATCATCATCTTCGCCCTGGACGGTTCGGTGGTTTCGGCCAACCAGCGGTTCCTCGACACGTTCGGCTACACGCTGGCCGAAATCGCCGGCAAGCATCACCGGACGTTCATGACGCCTGCGGACGCCGCCGACCCGGAATATGCTCGTTTCTGGGAGGCGCTGCGCCGCGGCGAGTACCAGGCGGCGGAGTTCAAGCGGATCGGCAAGGGCGGCAAGGAGGTGTGGATCGAGGCGTCGTACAACCCGGTCCTAGGGCGCGACGGCACGCCGGTCAAAGTGGTCGAGTTCGCCACCGACGTGACGCAGCGCAAGCAGGCGGGTGCCGATCTGGCCGGGCAGGTCGCCGCGATCAACAAATCTCAGGCGGTGATCGCCTTCGCCCTGGACGGCACCGTGCTGACCGCCAACGATAAATTCCTCAGCGCGCTGGGCTATACGCTGGCCGAGGTGAAGGGAAGGCCGCACGCGATGTTCGTCGAACCGGCCTATGCGGCGAGCGCGGAGTACCGGCAGTTCTGGGATGCGCTGCGCCAGGGCAGCTATCAGGCGGCGCAGTTCCGCCGGATCGGCAAGGGCGGCAGGGAGGTGTGGATCGAGGCCTCGTACAACCCGATCCTCGATCTGAGCGGCAAGCCGTTCAAGGTGGTAAAGTTCGCCACCGACATCACGCCGCACAGGACGCTGCTGCGCAATCTGAAGACCATCGTGGACGACAATTTCGGTGCGATCGACGTTGCGCTGGTTCGGTCCACGGACCAGGCGCAGGTGGCGCAAGGCGCGGTGCAGGAGACCTCGGGCAACGTGCAGACAGTGGCGGCCAGTGCGGAGCAACTGGCGGCCTCGGTGAAGGAGATCGCCGATACCATGGCGAAATCGAAACTGGCGGTGGATGCCGCGCATGGCCAACTGGCCGGCGCCGATCAGGCGATCCAGAAGCTGTCGGCGATGTCGCAGTCGATGGTCGGCGTCATCGGACTGATCCGCGACATTGCCGGGCAGATCAATCTGCTGGCGTTGAACGCGACGATCGAATCGGCGCGCGCCGGTGAGGCCGGCAAAGGCTTTGCCGTGGTCGCGAGCGAGGTGAAGAACCTGGCCCGCCAGGCCGGCAATGCCACCGACAAGATCGCGCAGGAGATCGACAGCCTGCAGGCGGTGTCACAGGAGGTGGTGGCGGCGCTGGGCACCATCGGGACGTCGATCACGGCCGTGTTGGATCATGTGACGTCCACCGCGGGCGCGGTCGAGCAGCAGAGCGTGGTCACCGGGCAGATGTCCGCTTCGATGCAGGCGACCGCAGGTAACGTGGCAGCGATCAACGACAACATGGTGGCGATTACCGCGGCGATGCGGCAGGTGGGCGAGACGGTGGCCTCCACCCGCGCAGCGGCGCAGGTGCTGGTGCGGTAACGCGGCGCCCGGTTGCACCGCGGCGGCTGCCGGTCGTTACTGGCGGTCGCCCGGATCGTGACTTTAAAAACCCCTTGATGGGGCGCGCGACGACTTGGTACCGCGGCCGAACCGTTACAAGTCGGTTGCATGTCTTCATGGGGCCGAAAATATTGTTTTGCTGAACAACCTTGAATGACTATGCACAGCCAGCGGTTGCCGTCGTCACGGTAGCTCTCGGCCGGTGCGCCGTTCGCCAGCAGCACGTCATGGCTCTCCAGTTCGACATGATACACCCGGACCTCCTGCGCTCGGTCGTCCCACAGGATGGAGCGGTGATTGACCAGAAATTCGATGGGAATCAGCACGCCATCGATCAGCACCGCGTGCCCCTTGGTCACATGCAGGTCCTGGAACGGCACGTTGGGCGCGAGCGCGCCCTTGCGGACGATGACCGGCGTGGCGGCGCTGCGGCGGCCGCGTGTGGCCAAAACGCGGCCATGGCCGATCCAGGCGATCGGGCGCACCTGCCCGGCCGCGGTGAGGACAGTGTCACCAGCCGTCAGGCGTTCCACCGCGGTCTGGCCGGTCGGTGTGGTGATCAGGGTGCCGGCCAGGAAGCACAGCACGTAGTCGGTGAGTGCGTCCGGCGTGGCGAAGTCAAGCGCGGCGACCGTCAGGCCGTTCTCGATCACCGCCACGGCCGAACCGGACAGGCTGAAAGTGGCAGCGCTTTCGGTGTTGACGATGATCTGGTCGGTGGCGTCGAAATTGACGAGGGTGGTGGTAACGCCGGTGCCGGTGGCGTCGATGATCAGCGTGCCGTCGGTGAAGGCGATGGTGCCGAGGGCGGCGACCGAGGACCCGGTGAATGTCACGGTACCGTCGGTGGCGATGGCGATGGTGCCGGTATTGGTGAAGGTGCTGGTTTCGACGATCAGGTCGTCGCCGTTGCCGACCTGGATCAACCCTTCATTGGTCAGGGTCGTCAGATCGCCGATGGTGAACGTCGATCCCGGTCCGGCATCCGCTCGGATGGTGCCCTGGTTGTCGAAGATGACGTCGGAGATTGGGAATGGCTGGACGATGATGATGCCGCTGCCATTGAGGGGCGGCGGGGAGAAAGAGCCGAGCGAGACGTTGCCCTCGGCGTCGTCGATCATTCCTTGGTTGGTGATATTCCAGTCAAGCTGGATAAGTCCGGCCCCTGGTGTGGCGGCGGTCAGCGTGGTGCTGGCGGCCAAGGTCAGCACCGGGGTCGGTGGAACGGGCTGGCCGAAGATGGGGAGCAGGCCGGATAATGTCGGTCCCGCGAACGTAACGGGTCCGTCGGCGGCCCCAATGCTGACCTCGGTGTTGGTCAGGGTCTCGGTATCGAATGTGAGTGAACTGCCGGAACCGGTCAGATTGATCATCGTCTGGCTGTTGCCGGCCAGCGGCTCAAGCGTCGTGCCATCGACGATCGACAGGGACTGGTTCGCGGCACTTAGATCGACCGGTGCCTGCCAGACCACACCGTCCAGCACGGCGTTTTGCAGGAACAACGAGCCGCCCTGGTCGATGACCGTGCCGCCCTGGATGGTGCCCGCCTGCGGGAACGTCGTATTCGAGACGTCGTCTTGCCCGATCCGCAGATCGCCGAACCGCGTTCCTGGCGCGATCACCAGGGTTTCGCCGCTGTTGATCAGGGTGCCGGCAATCGCCAGCGGGCCGTCAGCGGTGGTGAACTCGGCGAGCATTGCCCTGGTGATGGTCCCGCCCAGCACGAGCGTGCTGCTGGCATCGAGCGAGATCGTTCCGGTGTTGCTGAACGTTTCGTTCGGCGCCACGTCCACATAGAGTGCGGCGCCGTCGGTGGCAGTGACCGTGCCGGAATTGGTGAAGCTTGCGGCCGTCAGGATGAAGGCATTGCCGTCGCCGCTGATGGCGATCGTTCCTGTATCGACGAAAATGGTCGTTTGAACATCGATCGGAAATCCCGAACCCAACGTACTGGAAATCAGTCCGTCATTGATCAGGGCGGTCGCGCTCAACGTCAGCCCCGGCAAGTAGGTGTTCGCCGTGACCCCGGGGGCGCCAACAGTCAGCGTTGATGTGGCCCCGACAGTCAGCGTCCCGGTGTCCGAAACATAGCCGCCGGTCGTGTCGGCGACGTCCAGCAGAACGTTGTTCAGTTCCTCATTGTCCAGGAAGTTCAGATATTGCAGACCGGTTCCAACCAGCGCGATCGTACCCTGTTGAGCTTGGGCCGACCTGACCGACAGGCCATTTGAAACGCTGACGAAACCGTTGATGTCAAGCGGTCCGTCCCAGGTGACGCCATTCAGCGTGCCGTCGTTCAAGTCCTCGGACCCGGTCGCTGCGGAGATGGTACCGCCGCTGATCGTTCGGCTGACTTTCAGATCCGCAAACTCGCCGCCGGGGCCTATTTTCAGCGTGTTCCCGGTGTTGTTGAACAACCCGGCAATATCCAGTTCTCCGGTGCCGCCTGAGATATCGCCGAGCGCAGCCGCAGCGACCGTACCGTCGAACGCCAGGGTGCTGCCGGCACCCGCAAGGTTGATCGTGCCGGTGTTGGAGAACGTGTTGATATATTTACTTACAAGCAAAGTTCCGCCATTGGCGATTTTGATCAGGCCGGCGTTGTCGAAAGTCCCCGCCAAGGGGATCGTCAGGGAACTGGCACCGGCCTGAAACACGTCGCCGCTGCCAACGTTTATGATACCTGCGTTGGTAAAATCGAAAGACCCCGTATAGGTAAAATCCGCGGCCTCAGCAACGACGATCCCGTTGACAGCGGAAATGTCAATCGTTCCATCATTGGCGATCGTTTCGGCCATCAACGTGAGGGCCACAGCGTCGCCGGTCGCGTTCAGCGTCGCGGCGGAGCCGAAGGTAAGCGAGCCGGCAGGCGGCGGGTAGCCCGCACCGGTCGTGATCGCGTCGAAACTGCCTGACGCGTTCAGCGTCACGCCGTCCAGCGTGCCGTCACCCTGCACGACCAGCGTGGCATCGCTGAGGTTTATGGTGCCCGGGCCGCCGTTCAGCGCCTCAACCGTGACATTGTCCAGCGTCACGGTTTCGCTCGTCACGTTGAACGGGCCACGCCACACCAGGTTGGCCAGGGTTCCGCCGGCAAGATCGACGGCGCCGCCTTGCTCGACGACGGTGCCGCCTTGCAACACGCCGTAAGGGCCGAAACTCAGATTGCCAAACGCGGAACCCGGCGCGATGACCAGCGTGCCGCCGGTGTTGTCGAGCGTGCCCCAAATGGCAATGTCCGCACCGCTGCTGCTGATGGCGCCGAGGCCGGACACGGTATCCGAACCCCAAAGAACCAGGCTGGAGGTGGCGTTGCCGAGGCTGATGCTGCCCGTATTCCGGAACCCGCCGTTAAGGGTGAGGCCGCCGCCGCTGGCAACGCTGATCGTTCCGGCGTTCTGGAAGCCGTCGGTCGCGAAGGAGCTGATCGCCAGCGATGCGCCGGCCTGCACCGCGATGGTGCCGTCGTTGGTGATGGTGTCGAAGGCCAGAGCGCCGCCGATGGTGACGTCGATCGTCGCATGGCGGCGGAGGGTGAGCGCCGGTCCGCCCGGGATGACCTGCCCGCCTTGTATGACCGGGTTGACGAATACGATGTTGTCGAAGGTTTCCGAATCGGACACCATGAACACCGAATTCGGGCCGATCATGTCGATCACGCCGGGGGAGACGCCATCCGGCTGGACCGCGGTCAGACCGTTGACGACGCCGAGTTCGGCATACGGCCCAACCAGCAGGGTGCCGATCACAGTCACATCGCTGAGTGTAGACTGGTATGCGGTCAGCGTGCCGCCCTGCCCGACGATGGTCGTTCCCGACAACACGGCGTCGTTGAGGTGCAGCGTGCCCGCCGCGAGATCGATCGTGTTGACCGATGCGAATGCGCCGGACAGCGTCGCGTCGGGATCGTCGAGCAGGATCGCGTTGACGGAAACGGTGGGCTCGACCGTCACAGTATAAGAACCCGCCAGGGTGATCGCCACATCATCCCCGGAAGCGGGCGGATTGGGCGTCGAGGACCAGTTGGTGCCGGTTTCCCAGTCACCACCAGCAATATTGGTCCATGTAATGGTCGTCACGATATACCTCGCGGCTGGTGCAGCGCGATTGTACTCAAGCGCAACGTCATTCCGTGATTCTAGAGAACTCGTCTTCGGCTGGCAACCGGCAATTTGTCAATCGACCGTTTTACGACAACACCGGCCGCGGCCGCCTGCGTGCACTGCCCAAGCATTGTGCCGGAATCGTCTGCCGAAAAGCCAGTTGTTACTTATCAAGTATATACAATCACAGGTTGAAAAAGCAATGGTCTTGCCTCGGTGCGCGCCGAGTCTGCGCTGCCCGGGCCCTGCCGGAAGCTGACGCAGGAATCCGCACCGGCCCACAGGTTGCTAGGCAACCGGCTGAACCGGCGGTCAAGGACACGCCGCGCCGGCTGGACAGACTCCGCCAAACCGTCGCAAATGCGTCACGTTTCGGTGACAGGTCCTGCGAATTCAACCGCTGCCGCACGACGTGCTGGCACGCGAAACGATCTTCAGGAGAACTGCGGTGGACAGTTTCAAAAATGTGGTCAACAGCCTGCTT
>Ga0182012_10001635_pt1 | contig 24366 bp, 24 predicted proteins | sample 612S2SmetaG_FD_120486 | JGI IMG/M metagenome (GOLD analysis project Ga0182012, IMG submission 120486) | Permafrost microbial communities from Stordalen Mire, Sweden - 612S2S metaG | ecosystem: Environmental > Terrestrial > Soil > Wetlands > Permafrost | place: Sweden: Stordalen | collected... | reverse complement strand
GCCGACGGCGAAATCCAGGGCCGCCTGTCCCGACTCGAACTGGTCCAGGGCCAGCAACACTCGACGCCACATCGCAGAACCCCTTTACTCCGTCCCTCCCCATGTTACGGGCCCGGAGGCCCGGTTGGCGACGGCCGGTCCCAACCGGCGGAACGGGCGCTCCGGTCACCCGCCCGGGAGCCGGGCCCGATGGTACGGTCGGCCCATGGCCCGGACCATCGCCACCACGGTGACCGTGGACCGGGCCGGCCTGGAGGCGTTCATCCGTCCCCGCCACTGCGCCGTCCTGGCCACCACCAGGGGCGACGGATCCCCGCAACTCTCGCCGGTGACCATGGGGGTCGACCCGGACGGGGCCATCCTGGTGGCCAGCTATCCCGAGCGGGCCAAGGTGGCCAACCTGCGGGCCCGGCCGGAGGCCTCGGTGTGCGTCCTGTCGGACAGCTTCAGCGGGGAGTGGGTCCAGGTCTCGGGAGCGGCGACCGTGGTCGACCTGCCCGATGCGGTGGAAGGGCTGGTCACCTACTTCCGGTCGATCAGCGGGGAGCACCCCGACTGGGACGAGTACCGCCGGGCCATGGTGGACCAGGGCAAGGTGCTCATCCGGATCGAGCCCCGCCGGTGGGGACCGATCAGCCGGGGCGGCTTTCCCGCCCGCCTGGCCGACGCCTGAGCTCCCGGCCGGGCCGACACTCCCCCGGCGCTCCCGCCCCCGTGCCGGGACACACGCGCCGGGACAGCCGTGGAGAGGAAGCCGTGCCAGGACACATGCGCCGGGACACACGCGCCGGGACAGCCGTGCCGGGACAGCCGTGCCGGGGGAGCCGTGCCGGGCGAGCCGTGCCGGGGGAGCCGGCCCAGGCCACGTGTTACCGTCCGGGGCGGTGCCCGAACCCGCCTCCGCCCCCCCTCCGGACGTCGCCCTGCCCGCCGGCTACCGGATGCCCCCGGAGACGGCCCCCCACGAACGGACCCTGATCTCCTGGCCGTGCCGGCGTGAGCTGTGGGGGAGCTCGTTGGACGATGCCAAGCGGGAGTACGCCGGGGTGGCCGACGCCGTGGCCTCGTTCGAGCCGGTCACCGTGGTGGCCTCCACCGCGGCCGACGCCGGCGAGGCCCGGGCCGCCACCGGCGACGGGGTCGAAGTCATCGAGATCCCCCTGGACGACTCGTGGGTCCGGGACAACGGTCCCACTTTCGTGACCGACGGCTCGGGGGGCCGGATCGGGGTGCACTTCGGATTCAACGCCTGGGGGGGCAAGTTCGACGGCTTCGACCGGGACGTGGCCGCCGGGGCCGCCCTGGCCGCCCGATTCTCCTCCCGGGTGGTGGAGGCCCCCCTGGTGATGGAGGGTGGGTCGTTCTGTGTGGACGGGAGGGGGCGTCTCGTCACCACCGAGCAGTGCCTCCTCCACCCCAACCGCAACCCCGACCTGACCCGGGCCGACATCGAGGCGGCCCTGCGGTCGTACCTGGGTGTCACCGAGGTCGTCTGGTTCGGCCTGGGCCTGGTCGGCGACCGCGACACCGACGGGCACATCGACATGTTCACGGCCGTGACCGACGACGACGCCCTCATCCTCCAGTCGCGCCCGACCGGGGATCCTGACCACCCGGCCATGGCGGAGAACCGTCGGCGGGCCGAGGCCGCAGGATTCAGCGTGGTGGACTTCCCGCTGCTGGCCCACGGCACCGTGCGGGGCGAACCGGTGATGCACTCCTACCTCAACCTGTACCTGTGCAACGGGGGCGTGGTGGTCCCCGTGGCCGGGGCCCCGACCGACGACGAGGCCCTCGCCCTCCTGCGGGCGGCCTATCCGGACCGCCGGGTGGTCGGCGTGCCGGCGCTCACCATCGCCTCGGGCGGAGGGGGCCCCCACTGCATCACCCAGCAGGTACCCCGGGCGTGAAGGCGTCCCGGGCGTGAAGGTGCTGCGGGCGTCGGCCCAGCCGTCGTGGGCCCGGGTGGAGACCCCCGAGCTCACCCCGGTCCGGGTGGGTGCGGTGCAGGTGGCCTGGCATCCCGACCCCGACGAGCACCGGGCCGCCCTGGCCGAGGGGATCCGGCTGGCCGCCTCCGAGGGCGCCGGCCTGATCTGCCTGCAGGAGCTGACCCTGTCCCCGTACTTCGCCGTCACCCCCGACGGGCCGGGACCGGACCGGGTCCTCCCCGAGCCGATCGAGGGCGGGCCGACCCTGGCCTTCGCCGCGGCCATGGCCGCCGAAACCGGCACCCTGGTCCACGCCTCGCTCTACGAGGAGCGCCCGGGGCAGGCCCTCGGCTACAACACGGCCATCGTCGTGGGCCCCGACGGGGACCTCCGCCTGCGGACCCGCAAGCTGCACATTCCGGTCACCGCCGGCTACTACGAGGACCGGTACTTCACCCCCGGGCCGGCCGGGCCCGACGCCTATCCGACCCTGGCCGTGGCCGGTGCGAAGGTGGGCTTCCCGACGTGCTGGGACCAGTGGTTCCCCGAGCTGGCCCGGGCCTACTCGCTGGCCGGGGCGGCGGTGCTGGTCTACCCCACGGCCATCGGCTCCGAGCCCGACCACCCCGACTTCGACACCGAGCCGCTGTGGGAGAAGGTCATCACCGCCAACGGCATCGCCAACGGGACCTTCATGGTGGCGGTCAACCGCATCGGGTACGAGGACCCGATCACCTTCTACGGCTCCTCGTTCATCTCCGACCCCTACGGTCGCATCCTCGTGCAGGCCCCCCGGGACGAGCCGGCGGTGCTGGTGGCCGACCTGGACATCGACCAACGGCGGGACTGGCTGACCCTCTTCCCGTTCCTCACCACCCGCCGGCCCGACGCCTACGAACCGCTGACCGGACCACCGGCCGGCCGGGCGTAGACCGTCGTGGAGCCGCCGGACCCGCCCTTCACCGAGATCACCGACGACGACACCGTCTGGCGCTTCGACACCTCCTTCCTCACCTCCAACTGGACGTGCATCTGGGGACGCGGCTGCCTGGGGATCCACGCCGAGCCGGCCGAGGAGCTGGGCCAGGGGTGCTGCTCGATCGGTGCCGAGCTGACCGGTGTCGACGAGGCCCGGCGCATCGGTGCCCTGGCCGACACCCTCGACCCGGAGCGGTTCGAGCACCACGGGACAGCCCGTCGGGACGGCGTGTTCGGCGACCGCAGCCGGCGGACCACCCGGGTGGTCGACGGGGCCTGCATCTTCCTCAACCGGCCCGGCTTCGCCGGTGGGGCCGGCTGCGCCCTCCACCTGGCCGCCGTGGAGGCGGGGGACTCGCCCATCGACTACAAGCCCACGGTCTGCTGGCAGCTGCCCATCCGGGTGGACTGGGAGGACGGTGGGGACGGGACCGAAACGGCCACCGTGCGGGCGTGGACACGGGCCGACTGGGGTCCCGAGGGCGAGACCATGGCCTGGTGCTGCACCGAGGGCGACCGGGCCTACGTCGGGGAGGAGCCGGTCATCGAGTCCCTGGCCGAGGCCCTCTCGGAGGTCACCGGGCCGGCGGTCTTCGCCGAGCTGCGGAAGCGCCTGGGCCGCTGACCGGCGGTCCCCGGCCCGGTCCGGTGGGCGGCCGGACCCGGGGCGGACCGGTTGTCAGCACCGCCGGGGACTGGTAGACCCGTCAGCCGGAGGGGTCCCCACCGGGGCCGGTGGCCCGAACCTCTGCGCCGGCCGGTCGTCGGCGGTCCCCGGTCCCCACCGCCCGGGGCCGAACCGAACGAAGGAGCAGCCCGTGAGCGAGGACGCCGAAGAGGGACTGTCGGCTCTCTTCCATGAGCAGCGGCGCTTCCCCCCACCCGCGTCGCTGGCCGCCGCGGCCAACGCCGGACCCGGCATCTACGAGGAGGCGGCGGCCGATCCGGTGGCCTTCTGGGAGCGCCAGGCCTCCCGGCTGACGTGGGACACCCCCTGGACCGATCCGCTGGCATGGGATCCCCCCGACGCCCGCTGGTTCGTGGGGGGGCGGCTCAACGTGGCGGTCAACTGCGTGGACCGCCACGTGGAGGCGGGCCGGGGGGACCGGGTGGCCTTCCACTGGGAGGGCGAACCGGGTGACACCCGCACCCTGACCTACGCCGATCTGCTGGCCGAGGTGTCGCGGGCCGCCCACGCCCTGGTGGCCCTGGGGGTCACCGCCGGCGACAAGGTGGCCATCTACATGCCCATGATCCCCGAGGCCGTGGTGGCCATGCTGGCCTGCGCCCGGCTGGGCGCCCCCCACACCGTCGTGTTCGGGGGGTTTTCGGCCGACGCCCTCCGCGACCGCATCCTCGACTGTGACGCCCGGGTGGTGGTCACCGCCGACGGCGGGTACCGGCGGGGGGCGCCCAGCGCGCTCAAGCCGGCCGTGGACGAGGCCCTGACCGGATGTCCGGCGGTGCGTGCGGTGCTGGTGGTGCGCCGCACCGGCCAGGACGTGGCCTGGACGGAGGGCCGCGACCACTGGTGGCACCAGCTGGTGGACGCCCAGCCCGCCGCCCACACCCCGGACTCCTTCGACGCCGAGCAGCCGCTCTACATCATGTACACCAGTGGGACCACGGCCAAGCCCAAGGGGATCCTCCACACCTCGGGCGGCTACCTGACCCACGTGTCGGCCACCCACCGCCTGATCTTCGACGTGAAGCCGGACACCGACGTGTGCTGGACGGCCGCGGACATCGGCTGGGTCACCGGGCACAGCTACATCGTCTACGGCCCGCTGGCCAACGGGGTGACCTCGGTCATGTACGAGGGGACGCCGGACACCCCCCACCGGGGCCGGTGGTGGGAGATCGTGGAGAAGTACAAGGTGACCATCCTCTACACCGCCCCCACCACCATCCGGACCTTCATGAAGTGGGGGCCCGAGGTGCCGGCGGCCCACGACCTGTCGAGCCTCCGGCTGCTGGGTTCGGTGGGCGAGCCCATCAACCCCGAGGCCTGGATGTGGTATCGGACCCACATCGGCTCGGACCGCTGTCCCATCGTGGACACCTGGTGGCAGACGGAGACCGGCGGCATCCTGATCACCCCGCTGCCCGGCCTGACCACCACCAAACCCGGCGCCGCCATGACTCCGTTTCCGGGGATAGCGGCCGAGGTGGTCGACAACGACGGCACCCCGGTGGGTGACGGCGAAGGGGGCTACCTGGTCATCACCGAGCCCTGGCCGGGGATGCTGCGGGGCATCTGGGGGGATCCCGAGCGGTACCGCGAGACCTACTGGTCGCGTTTCCCCGGGGTGTACTTCGCCGGGGACGGGGCCAAAAGGGACGAGGACGGTGACCTGTGGCTGCTGGGCCGGGTGGACGACGTCATGAACATCTCGGGGCACCGCATCTCGACCACCGAGGTGGAGCACGCCCTGGTGGGCAACCCCGCGGTGGCCGAGGCGGCGGTGGTGGGGGCCGCCGACGACACCACCGGCCAGGCCATCGTGGCCTTCGTCACCCTCAAGGGCGACCTGGTGAAGACGGACGAGGAGTCGGTGGCGGTGGTGGCCGAGCTGCGGGAGACCGTGGCCACCTCCATCGGACCCATCGCCAAGCCCCGCCAGATCATCCTGACCCCCGAGCTGCCGAAGACCCGCAGCGGCAAGATCATGCGCCGGCTGCTGCGGGACGTGGCTGAGCACCGCGACCTCGGCGACGTGACCACCCTGCTCGATCCGACGGTGGTCAACGCCATCTCCGACCGGATGTCCCAACCCGGCTCCGAGGACGAGACCTGATCAGCTGACCGGGTCGGGCACCGGGGCCGGGTCCGGCCCGCCGGCACCGGCCCGCCCCCCGTGGACCGCCGGCCGGCGCAGGGCGTCGAGGACCGCACCGGCGATGGCCGCCGCCCCGATGGCCGCCCCCAGCACGCACACCCCGGCCCACCGGTGGCTCTGGTAGATCGAACTGCCCACCGCCGACCCGATCGCCCCACCGGCGAAGTAGCAGACCATGTAGGCCGAGTTGATCCGGCTGCGGGCCTCGGGGGCCAGCCGGTAGATCATCGACTGGTTGGTGACCTGCAGTCCCTGGACGCCGACGTCGAGCGCCAGCACCCCGATGATCAGCCACACCAGACTGTGGCGGCCCACCCACAACGGCAGGAACGACACCCCCACCAGTCCGGCGAAGACCAGGGTGGTGGCTTTGGTCCACCCGCGGTCGGCCCACCGGCCGGCGAAGTTGGCGCACAGCGCCCCGCTGGCGCCGATGAGCCCGAACAGCCCGATGGTCAGGTCGTTGTAGTGGAACGGGGCACCGTGGAGGAGGAAGGCCATGGTGGTCCAGAACACGCTGAACGCGGCGAACCCGAGGGCCCCGAACACCGCCCGTCGCTGGAGCAGCGGTTCGGTCACCAGCAGCCGGGCCGCACTGGCCAGCAGCGACCGGTAGCGGATGGGCGGCCGGGCCGCCTCGGGCGGGAGGAGCCGGGCCAGCACCACCGCCAGCACCGCGGTCATCCCGGCGGCCATGACGTAGACCACCCGCCAGCTGGAGGCTTCGGCCACCACCCCGGACACCGTCCGGGCCAACAGGATCCCCAGCAGCAGCCCACTCATCACCACGCCCACCACATGACCGCGGTGCTCGTCGTCGGCCAGCGACGCGGCCATGGGCACCAGCAGCTGGGCGGCCACCGAACCCGCCCCCACCACCAGTCCGACCCCGATGAGCACGCCGATCCGGGGGGCGGTGGCCGACGCCACCAGGCCCCCGGCGGTGACCATGAGGACCAGGGGGACCAGCAGCCGGCGGGCCACCAGGTCGCCCAGGGGGACCAGCAGGGCCAGGCCGGCGGCGTAGCCGACCTGGGCCGAGGTCACCACCAGTCCGGAGGTGCCCGAGCTGGTGCCGAAGGACCGGGCGATGTCGTCGAGGACCGGCTGGGCGTAGTAGAGGTTGGCCACCGACACGCCGCACGACACGGCGAACAGCAGGATCATGCCCTGGCTCAGGCGGGAGCGGGCAGCGGTCGTGGTCGCACCGTCGGGCATCGGGCCTCCTCGGCTCCGACCCTACCCGGAGGCTCCGGGCTCCCCCGTCAGAACCGGGGTCCCGCTCCGGTCCTCACGCCACGGCCTCCGCTCTCGTCGGCCCATCGCCTGCGTTCTCGGCCCATCGCCTGCGTTCTCGGCTCATGGCCTTCCCTCTCAGCCCATGGCCTTCCCTCTCAGCCCATGGTCTTCGCTCCGTCGATGGACTCGCGGATGATGTCGGCGTGGCCGGCGTGCTGGGACGTCTCGGCGATGAGGTGCAAGAGGACACGGCGGGCCGACCAGCGGGCCCCGGGCTCGAACCACGGTGCCACCGGAAGCGGGTGGTCGGCGTCGAGCGAGGGGAGCGAGGCCACCAGGGCGTCGGTTCGCCGGGCCACCTCGGCGTACCGGTCCAGCAGTCCGTCCAGGGTCTGGTCCTCGTCCATCCGGAACCCGGCGGCATGGTCCCGGTAGGAGTTCTCGTCGGCGGGCTTCATGGCGCCCGGTCCCACCTCGATGAACGTCATCCAGCTGGACTCGGTCAGGCTGACGTGCCGGATGATCCCACCCAGGCACAGCTGGCTGGCGGTGGGGCACGAGCGGGCCTCTTCGTCGCTCAGTCCCCGGACCGTGCGGCGGAGGAGGCCGCGGTGCTTGGCCAGGGTCTGGAGCAGATCGGACCGCTCCCGGTCCGGTGTGCCGGTGGCCCGGGACGGTGACGGTGACGGGGAGTCGGTGCTCCCGGAAGCGGACGGGGTGGGCATGGGGTTTCACCTTTCACGGGGCCAGGGCCTCAGGGGCCCGGGATAGCGGGGTCCGGGCGGCGCCCGTCGGGCGGTGGGCCGGCGGGCGGTGGGCCGGGTCAGTCGGTCGACCGGTCCGGTCGGAACACCACCTTGACCGCCCGGCTGTTTCCCTTGTCCAGGCCGGCGGCGACGGCGTCGCGATAGGACCCGAGGGGGAATTGGTGGGTCACCACCACCTCGTCGGGAAAGGGGCGGCGGCCCAGTATGTCGAGGGCCACATCGATGGAGTGGTCCCGACCGGGCGGGGCGGTCCCGATGGAGGCGGACGGGTCGCGGCCGTGGTCCACCGAGCCGATCACCACCGCCTCTTTGTACCAGAGCGGGGTGAGGTCGACCGATCCGGTGCCGGGAGCGCCCAGGAGGATGACGGTGCCCCGGTTGGCCACGGCCCGGAGGGCGTCGGTGGTGGAGCCGGCGGTGCCGGCGGCTTCCACCACGTAGGGGAACCCGCCCACCAGCATCCAGTCCTCCCCGGTCCCCACGGCCCGGGTCCCGAGCAGGCCCGACAGCTGTTCGAACGCCGCCGCGCCCGACCCCTGCACCACATGGGTGGCCCCGCAGGCCATGGCGGCAGCGGCCTGGTGGGCGTGACGGACCACCACGGTGACCTCGTTCTGCGGGAAGAGCGACCGGAGCGCCACCAGTGCGGCCACCCCGATGATCCCGCCCCCGACGACCAGCACCGGCTCACCGGGAGCGGGTGGCCGCCGGCCGATGCCATGGAGGGCGATGGAGATCGGCTCATGCAGGCAGGCGGACCCCTCGGACACTCCGGCGGGGATCTCGTGGAGCATGGTCGGATGGGCCACCACCTGGTCGGCCCAGCCCCCGCCCAGTCCGTCGGTGAATCCGATCGACCGGCCCGGTGTCAGGACCCGGCTGTCCAACTCGAGGCAGCTGGAGGGCCATCCCCGCGCACAGTTGACGCACGGTGGATCGATACCCCGGACCCCGCAGGGGAGGATCGGATCCACCGCCACCCGGGTCCCGACGGACCACGGGCTGTCCGGCCCCACCTCGATGATCCGGCCGGCGATCTCGTGACCCAGCACGAACGGCAGGGTGCCGACCGAGTACAGGGTCGGCGACCCACCGACCGACGGGGAGAACAGGTGGAGATCACTCCCGCAGATACCTCCGCCGGTGACAGCCACCCGGGCCCACTCACCCGTGGGCAGATCGGGTTCGGGGATCTCGACCAGTGAGGCCGGAAACCGGGGATCGGCGAAGTCGTAGCGGACAGCCAACACGACCGGCATTCTTGCATTGCGGCCGCGACCGGGCGGTCACAGTGCGCCTGTCGTCGGTGTGACGTCGGTGCCGGGGGTCCCGGACCGGCCGGATCTTCCGGTGACCGCCGCCGTGGACGCTCAGGCTGTGGCGCCCGCCCGGGTGTCGGCCCTGCCGGCGGCCTCGGTGACCTTGGCGAGAGCCTCACTCCACGCCGCGGGGGTGTCGGCGGAGCTGGCCGCCGCCACGATCTCCCCCAGGTGACGGGCCTTGCGCTGGGCTTCGGCCGCCACCTCGGCCGCGGCCTTTTCGGCCTCGGCCAGGCCCGGGACAACCTGGGACGCCCGCTCGGCGGCCTGCTTGGCCTCCACGGCCTTCTGCCGGGCGGCCCGGGCCGCCTCTTCGGCCTCCTGGGCCGCGCGCTGGGTCCGGGTGGCGGTCTCTTCGGCGTCCGCCGACTTCCGTGCCGCCAACCGGGCACCGTCGGCAGCCTCCCTGGCGGCGTCGGCCGTCCTGGCCGCCACCTGCTCCGCCTCAGCGGACGCCTGCAGGGTCTGGGCCATCTCCGACACCACCACGGCGATCCTCGCCGCCTCCTGCCAGGTCTCCGGCGTGCCCTCGGCCGTGGCCCGGGTCACCGCCTCCTGGGCCTTTCGGGCCCACTTCCCCGCCTCACCGCCGGCGTCCCCGTCCACCGGCGCCGGGGGCGGGGTGGAGGAACGGACGGGGGCGGACACCGTCGGAGCCCCACCCGGCCGCCGGACGGAACCGGCCTGACGGGAGGGTGAGACACCGTTGGTCGGGGCCGCGGGACCACTGGTCGGGGCGGCGGAACCACTGGTCGGGGCCGCAGCGCCGGTCGCCGGGGCCACCACAGTGCTCGGGCGGCCCGGTGCACCCGCGGACCGCGTCACCGACGCTGCGCCCGGGCGGGCCGGGGCGGACGGTGCGGCACTGGACGGGTCGGCGGCGGAGGGTGCGGCGGCGGAAGGTGCGGCGGCGGAAGGTGCGGCGGCGGAAGGTGCGGCGGCGGACGGGACCGAGGACGGGTCGGGCGCCTCGTCCTCCCCATCTTCCCGCTCCGGCCCGGCCAGGTCGGTCGCCGCGTCGGTCGACCCGGTCGACCCGGTCCCCGACCCGGGGGCGGGGACCTCCTCGTCGGTGGCGGGAGCCCCGGCCGCGGACGACTCGACCAACTTGAGGGACGGCGGTCCGGCCGGCCCACCTTCGCGACTGAGGACCGGTAGCGGCTGGACCGACGAGACGAACTCGGGTGCCGGGGGGCGGTCGCCGGCCCGGGAGTGCCCGGTGGTGAGGGAGTCATCGGCACCCACCGCCTCGGGGGTGCGGACATCGCCGGTGATGTCGCCGGCCCGCTGATGGACGTGCAGGATCTGGCCGGTCAGGTGGAAGCCGTCCCAGTAGCGCATGAGCCCCGGGTCGTCGGCGTCGGGGTACCAGCCCGGATCACCGTGCTCGGGGACGGCCACACCCGGGCCCTGGGCCACGGTCACCTCGGCCGGCTGGTAGTCGGGGTCGGGGGACGCGTCGTCCCGCTGACGAAGGTCGTTGGAGAAGAACTGGTCCACCCCGGGCGGTTCGGGGGTGGTCTCCTCGTCGTCGTCCGACTTGGGTTGCCGTGCAAACGGTCGCAGTGCCATAGATCCTGGCTCGGCAGCCGGGCCGGCGATCTTTAGGACTTTTCCGGAGCCCGGACGGGCGGGCGGGTGTGTCCGGTCGGGTCTCCGGCTCAAGGAGGACCCTCCGGCTGCCGATGGGGCCACTGTGAAGTTGTCGCGGCGCTCCTCCCGAAAATCAGCCGAACCGGAAGCGGACGGCCCCGAGCTGCAACCGGAGGTCGAGCCGGAGGTGGTGAACACCCCCTCCGCATCGGCCATCGCCGTTCCGGCTCCCGACATGGAGCTGGACGGGTCGCCCTCCCTGGTGTTCCAACCGGCCGTGGACCTCTTTACCGGGCGCCTGTTGGGCTTCGAGGCCCTGCTGCGGTGGCACCGGAGCGACGGCAGCGACATCCCGCCCGACGTGCTCATCCCCTGGGCCGAGGACCACGGCCACATGAACGAGCTGAACGCCTGGGTACTGGCCGAGGCCTGCACCCAGGCCGCCCGGTGGCCGTCCGATCTCCAGCTGGCCGTGAACTGTTCGGTGTTCCAGCTCCAGCGGGGCAACGCCGCCCTGGCTGCGGCCTCGGCCCTCGAGAAGTCCGGCCTCAACCCCGACCGCCTCACCGTCGAGATCACCGAGTCATCCGTCGTCGACGATGCCGCCGCCGCGGACCTGCAGGTGATGACCCGTCTGGGTATCCAACTCACCATGGACGACGTCGGGGCGGACTGGTCGGTCCTCAAGAACCTCCGGAACTGCGTGGTCAACACCATGAAGATCGACGCCTCACTCACCGAGGGCCTCACCGCCGCCGGTGGCCAGAGCCGGACCACGGTGGAGACCATCATCAAACTGTGCCGCTCCCTCGGGATCTGCACGGTGGCCGAGGCGGTGGAGTCGGCCGACCAGGTCGACGTGCTCCGCGAGCTCGGGGTGGAGACCGCCCAGGGCTACTTCTTCTCGCCCCCGCTGACGGCGGACGCCGCCGCCCAGCTGGCCTCCATGATCCCCCACCCCCGGTTCGCCCTCACGGTGCCGGTGGTGTCCTGAGCACCGGTGGTCTGAGCGGAGCGACCCCGACCGGTCCGTGACGGCCGGCCGGAACTACCGGCGGACGGCGCGCCAGCAACGACAGCTCATCGGCACCTCGATCCGGTCCCCGGTCATGACGGCCCCGACGGCGGCCCGCACCCGGGCCGTCTCCTGCTCCCGTCGGTCGGGCGGCATGGTGATCATCGAGCTGTAGGTGCCGGCCAGCCCCACCAGCTCCTCCCGGGTCATGGACAGCGCCCACCGGATCACGTCGCTGTCGGGATGGTCGAACGGGGCACCGGAGGGCAGCTCGAAGCGGTGCCGGCTCCACCGGTTCCGGTCGCCGGGGGACGGATCACGGGTGCCCAGGAGCTCGGTGACCCACCCGACGGAGCGGTCGGCTCCGTTCCAGATGACACCCAGGACCCCTCCGGGCCGGAGGACCCGGCCCAGTTCGGCCACGGTCCGGTCGGGATCCATCCAGTGCCAGGCCGACGAGACGGTGACGGCGTCGAGGGTGCCCGGCCCGAGGGGCAGGTCCTCACCCCGACAGCGGGCCGCCGCCACCCGGGGGGAGCGGCGTTTCAGGACCGCCAACATCCGGGGGTCGGGCTCGAGGGCGATCACCCGGGCGGCCCGGGCGGCGAGCTCCCGGGTGAGGGCACCGGTGCCGGCGCCGAGGTCGGCCGCCGTCCCGACCGGCGAGCGCAGGATCCACTCCAGCGCGGCACGGGGAGGCCCGGGCCGGTAGCGGTCGTACGCCTCGGCCACCGACCCGAAGGACGACGCCCGTTGTGCGGTGTCGGCGGTCATGACCCGACAGTACCGGCCGGTCGCCGGCGTCCGTCTGCGTCGGGGCGGTGCGGTGGCCGGAGGACCGGATGACCCGAGAGGGGTCAGGTACCCCCGGCGGCGGTTCCGGCGGACGGGCCCTTCCCGCCGGCCGGAGCCAGTGGAACCACCAGGGCCACGATGGCCCGGAGCCGGTCCCGTCGGTCCTTCAGCCCACGGCGGTAGAAAGGATTGTCGGTATCGGCGATCTCGCTGCTCATATCGGAGATCACCACATCCAGGGTGGTCTGCAGCTCCTCCGCCTGGTCATCGGAAAACTCCACCAGCATCACTCGACCTCCACCTCATCCACGGGCCCTCGCGCCATTGTCACGGATCACGGGTCCCACCGACAGGGCCGGAAGTCCTCTCCGCGCCCGGTGCCGACCTCCGGGGCCGGGTCAGGGTCGGCCGGTCACCTGCCGCAGCTGCTCCACGGACGTCCGGATGCACCGCGACAGGGTGCGGCCGCTCCGGTCGTGGACCCACTCCTCAAAGGCGATCCTGAAGGCGGCCACCCCCGCCTCGGCGGCCAGTCCGGCGGCCGGGTCACCCACACCCCGTCGGCGCAGGGCGTCAGCCAGGGCCGCAGCCAGCCGGGCCAGCTTGATCAGCTCACGTTCCTGCAGCTCGGGATGGGCGGCGATGATGGCCTGGCGCTGTCCGGCCACCTCCCTCCTCCCCTCGAAGATGCCGTCGGCGGCCGCCTCGAGGGCGGCCACCACCGCCTCCAGCGGTGCCACGGAGGCCGGTGCGGTGTCGACGGCATCCACCAGGAATCCCTGGAGTGCCCCCGCCCCCCAAAACAACACCTCCCGCTTGTCGGCGAAGTACCGGAAGAAGGTCCGCTCGGTGAGCCCGGCCCGCTCGGCGATCTCCGCCACGGTGGTGGCGTCGTAGCCGTGCTCGCCGTACAGCTCGAGGGCCGCCCGTTCGAGCCGGCCGCGTGCGTCCGGCGCCCATCGAGCCATCCCGTGACCCTACTCGGTGATGACAGAAGCTGCCATCATGTGTAGAGTGATGACAGACACTGCCATCGACGACCGGCCACCGTCCCCGGTGGACCACCCACCCGTCGACCCGGCACACCCCAGACCAGGAGGCCTCCCCCGTGCACGTCTTCATCACCGGTGCATCCGGACACATCGCATCCGCTGTCATCCCCGAACTTCTCGCCAACGGCCACACCGTCACCGGCCTGGCCCGGACGGATGCCTCCGCCGCCACCGTCGAGAAGCTCGGCGCCCGGGTGCACCGGGGCTCCCTCGACGATCTCGACGGCCTGGGCGCGGCGGTGGCGGCCTCCGACGGTGTCATCCACCTGGCCTTCAAACACCAAGAGATGCAGAGCGGCGACTTCGACGGCGCCCTCCGGGCGGACCTGGCCGCCATCGGGGCCATGGGCGATGCGTTGGCCGGCAGCGGCAAGCCGATGGTGGGGGCCTCGGGGACCCTGACGCTCACCTTCGGCGGTGACCTCGGACGCCCGGGCACCGAGGACGACGCCCTGGCCGGCGGCCCCCGCATCGATGCGGAGAACACCCTGATCGGGCTGGCCGAGCGGGGGGTCCGGTCGTCGGTCATCCGCCTCCCGCCGACCGTGCACAGCTCACTCGATCACCACGGCTACATCCCGACGCTGATCGGTATGGCCCGCGACAAGGGGGTGGCCGGGTACCCGGGCGACGGTGCCAACCGCTGGCCCGCCGTCCACTCACTCGATGCGGCCCACCTGTACCGGCTGGCCCTGGAGGGTGCGCCGGCCGGCTCGCGGCTGCACGCGGTGGGCGACGAAGGCGTGCCGTTCCGGCGGATCGCCGAGACCATCGGCCGCCACGTCGGGGTTCCGGCCGCTTCCATCCCGGCCGAGGAGGTCGGCGACTACTTCGACTTTCTGGCCTTCTTCGTCTCCCTGGACAACCCCACGTCGAGCGCGCTGACCCGGAAGCTGCTCGGCTGGGAGCCGACCCACCCCGGCCTCATCGCCGACCTCGACGAAGGGCACTACTTCGAGGTGTGAGTGGGCGGGACGGGGGTCAGGCGGCCCCGTCCCGCGTCGTCATCAGTTCCGGCCGCCGAAGATGCGCAGCAGGGCCAGGTAGACCATGGCCGAGGAGAGCAGCAGCGAGAAGGCCGAGTACCACTCGGCGTCGGCGCTGATCTGGGCGGCCTGGGCCCGGTAGGCGAAGTCGTAGTCGACGAAGAGGTTCATAACGGCGATGAACAGGTACAGGATGCCGAAGATGACCAGCCCGCCCAGTCCGGAGGTCCCCCATCCGGTGAGGATGGAGACCACCATCACGGCCAGCAGGCCGAGGGACGCCACCATGGTGGTCTGGATGAATCGGTGGCCCACCCGCACCAGACCGGTGCGGTAGAGGAACCACACGCCCACCACCACGGCCAGGGTGCCCACCACGGCCAGGGTGACCACGTGCTGGCCCCGGTCGGCGTAGAAACGTGAGATCACGCCGAGGACCGCCCCCTCGGTGACGGCGAACACGGGCGCCAGCACCTTGGCCTTCTGGGGCCGGAAGGAGGCCCAGATCCCGGCCCCGAGGGCCACGATCATCAACGGCCACACCAGGCCGAGCGGCAGGTTGGCCACGTAGGCCACCGACCCGACGGTCAGGGTCAGGACCCCGAGCAGTCCGGCCTTGTTGAACGCCCCATCGGCGGTGAACGTCCGGGCCGAGGTGGGGGCGACGGGAGCAGGGTGGTCCAGCACCGCGGTCGCACCCTGGGTGGGGGGCGGCCCGTAGGCCTGCACCATCCGCTGATAGTTCGACGCCGATCCCAGTGATCCCCGGTTGGCCTGCTGTGCCATGGTCTGCCTCTCCTCTTCCGGAGCGCCCCTCTGGCGCACCGTCCCGATCGTCGGCCCACGTGAACGGGGCAATTCGGGTCTCTGTCTCCTCCTCCATTGTGCCCGGTCCGACCCGCGGTCGCCGCGCGCCCGTCCCGCCGGCCCCGGCCGGCCCTCCCGGGCCTCCGGCCGCAGGGACCTGCAAGACTGGCGGGGATGGACGTGCACCTGGTGGACGGGACGTACGAACTGTTCCGGCAGTACTTCGGGCAGCCACCCCGGACCGGCGACGACGGTGCGGAGATCGGGGCGGCCCGGGGCGTGGTCCTGTCCCTGGTGGGCATGCTGGCCGACGGGTCCCGCCACATGGGCGTGGCCACCGACCACGTGGTCGAGTCGTTCCGCAACGACCTCTGGCCGGGCTACAAGACCGGGGCCGGCATCGAGCCGGCGCTGGCGGCCCAGTTTCCGGTGCTGGAGGTGGCCCTGGAGGCTCTCGGGCTGGTGGTGTGGCCCATGGTCGAACTCGAGGCCGACGACGCCCTGGCCTCGGCCGCCTGGGTGGCGGAACAGGACCGCTCCGTCGACCGGGTCGTCATCTGCACCCCCGACAAGGACCTGGCCCAGTGCGTGGTGGGCGAACGGGTGGTCCAGCTCGACCGGCGGAGCGGGACCGTCACCGGCGAGGACGGGGTGTGGGCCAAGTTCGGGGTGGCGCCGCGGTCCATCCCCGACTGGCTGGCCCTGGTCGGTGACTCCGCGGACGGGTTCCCGGGCCTGGCCGGGTGGGGCCGGCGATCGGCCTCGGCGGTGCTGGCCCACTACGGCAGCATCGACGACATTCCCGACCGGGTGGCCGACTGGGATCCGTCCGTGCGTCAGGCGGTGCGGGGAGCGGCCAAGCTGGCTGAACGGCTGGCGTCGGAACGGGAACAGGCCGGGCTGTTCCGGGTGCTGGCCACCCTGCGCCGGGAGCCGGCGCTGCTCGACGACGTGGCCGCGCTGGAGTGGCAGGGGCCCACCGACGGGTTCGAAGAGGTGTGCCGGCGCTTCCGTGATCCGGGCCTGGCTGACCGGGTCCACGCCCTGTGGGGTGGCTGAGGCCCGGCGGGGTGGACGGAGCGGGCGGGGTGGACGGAGCGGGCGGGGTGGACGGAGCGGTCGGGGCGCACGGAGCGGTCGGGGCGCATGACCCGGCCGCCGCCGGTCCCGCTCACCGACCGGTGCCGAAGACCTCGGCCAACTCGGTGGGCACCGGGGTGTCCAGCTGGGCGTAGGTGCACGACTCCGGCGTGCGGTCGGACCGCCAGCGGACGAAGGACGTGGCGTGCCGGAACCGGTCGACCTGGAGGTGGTCGTAGGCCACTTCCACCACCAGCTCGCACCGGAGCGGCTCCCAGCTCAGGTCCTTGCCGGCACTCCACCGGCTCTGGCCCCCCGGCACCCGTCCCTCGGGGGCGTCGGCCCCGAGCCAGGGGTGTCCCCCGGTCGCCCCCGCCCGGTAGGGATCGAGGATCCCGACGAACTCCTCCCGCCGGGCCCCGCTGAAGCCGGAGGCCACGCCGACGTGGTGGAGCACCCCTGCCGGGTCGAACAGTCCGAGGAGCAGTGATCCGACCACGGGACCGGACTTGTGCCACCGGAACCCTCCCACGACGCAGTCCGCCGTTCGTTCGTGCTTCACCTTCATCATGGTGCGCTTGTCGGGCTGGTAGGGCAGAGTGCCGTCTTTCACCACCACCCCGTCCAGGCCGGCCCCCTCGAACCGCGAGAACCAGTCGCGGGCGACGTCGGGAACGGTGGTGACCGGGGTCAGGTGGACCGGTGGCGCCGCGCTGTCCAGGGCCGCCTCGAGGGTGCGGCGGCGGACGGCGTAGGGCTCGGCCTGCAGGTCGTCGTCCCCGAGGGCCAGAAGGTCGAAGGCCACGAAGGATGCCGGTGTGGTGCGGGCCAGCAGCTCGACCCGCGACTCGGCGGGGTGGATCCGCTGTGACAGGGCGTCGAAGTCCAGGCCGGCCGGACCGGCGATGACGATCTCCCCGTCGACCACGCAGCGGTCGGGCAGGTTGGCCCGCAGGGCGGCCACCAGCTCGGGGAAGTACCGGGTCAACGGCTTCTCGTTCCGGCTCCCGAGGACCACGTCGTCCCCGTCCCGGAAGACGATGCACCGGAATCCGTCCCACTTGGGTTCGTAGTACAGACCGTCGCCCTCGGGGAGGTCCCGCGACAGCTTGGCCAACATCGGCGCCACCGGCGGCACCACGGGGAGTGTCACCGGCGAATCGTACTCCGGCGGCCCCGGGCCCGGTCGGTGGGAGGGGCGGGGGGCGGGCAGGGGGGGACGCGGCTACCCGGCATGGCTCGCCGTCCAGGCCAGAAAGTCGTCCAGGGGGAGGGTGTTCATCACCCGGTCCTCGGGGATGCCCACCTCGGCGGCCTTCCGGCACCCGTGGCGCTGCCACTCCAGCTGGCCGGGGGCGTGGGCGTCGGTGTCCACCGTCACCACGCAGCCCATCCCGACGGCCCGGGCCAGCAGTGGTTCCGGCGGATCGAGCCGGTCGGGCCGTGAGTTGATCTCCACGGCGGTGCCGGTGCGGGCGCAGGCACCGAACACCGCCTCCTCGTCGAAGGTGGACGGCGGGCGCCCCCGGCCCACCACGATCCGGCCGGTGCAGTGCCCCAGGATGTCGGTATGGGGATTCTCGACGGCCCGCACCATCCGCCGGGTCATCTCGGGGGCCTCCATCCGGAGTTTGGAGTGCACGCTGGCCACCACCACGTCCAGTCGGGAGAGGAGGTCCTCGTCCTGATCGAGGGACCCGTCCTCCAAAATGTCCACCTCGATACCGGTCAGGATGCGGAACGGGGCCAGGTCGGCGTTGATGGCGGCCACGAGGTCCAGCTGTTGGGCCAGGCGCTCGGCGTTGAGGCCGTGGGCCACGGTCAGGCGCGGGCTGTGGTCGGTGAGGGCCCAGTACCGGTGCCCGAGGTCCCGGGCCGCCTCGGCCATCTCCACGATGGGCGAACCCCCGTCCGACCAGTCCGAGTGGCTGTGACAGTCCCCCTGCAGACGTTCGAACAGCCGCTCGGCGTCGGCCTCCATCGCCGGGGGAGGGACCGCCTCCAGCCCCTCGAGGTACTCCGGGGTGGTGCCGTGGGCCGCCTCGGTGATGACCTGGGCCGTGGTCTTCCCGACCCCGGGGATCCGCTGCAGGCGGGCCGGGGCCATGGCCTCCAACTCGTCGAGCGGCACGGCGGCGATGGCGGCGGCGGCATGGCGGAACGCCCGGACCCGGTGGGAGTCGGCGCCGTCCCGCTCGAGGAGGTAGGCGATGCGGCGCAGAGCCGCCACCGGCTCCATCGCCGTCTACGCCTTCCGGGCCCGGCTCGGTGCGACCCGCGGCGGCTCGTCGGGTTGCTTGGGGTACTCCGGTGGCCAGGGCGCGTCGTGGAGGCCGTTTCGCCGGTCGCTCTCCGCCAGATCCAGCAGCGGCTGCAGCGACTGGGGCGCGGCGGCCATGGCGGCCCAGGGGTCTCCGGTGTTCCGCACCCGTTCGGGCACGGTCAAGACGGTCAGTGCCTCGGGGTCCACCGTGGCGATGTCGTCCCAGGCCAACGGGGTCGAGACCTGGCCACCCACCCGGGGACGGGCGAACCACGCCCCGAAGACGGTCTTGTGGGGTGCGTTCTGGTTGAAGTCGACGAAGATCCGCTCGCCCCGTTCCTCCTTCCACCAGTTGGCGGTGATCCGGTCCGGATGCCTCCGCTCCAGCTCCCGGGCCAGGGCGACGGCCCCGGCCCGCACGGCGACGCTGTCCCACCGGGGCTCCAGGCGGACATAGACGTGGAGGCCCCGGTTGCCGGTGGTCTTCGGGTACCCCGTGATGCCCAACTCGTCCAACAGGGCCCGGACGTCGCCGGCCACCACCCGGATCTCGTCGAAGGACGTCCCGGGCTGCGGGTCGAGATCGATGCGGAGTTCGTCGGCGTGATCGGGGTCCCCGACCCGGTAGGGCCAGAGGTGGAGGCCCAGGCACCCGAGGTTGACGGCCCAGGCGATATGGGCCACGTCGGCCACCACCAGTGCATTGGACGTGGTGCCGTTGGGGGTGGTGACCACGGCGGTCTGGAGCCACTCGGGTGCACCGGCCGGGACCCGCTTCTGGAAGAACGACTTGCCTCCGGCACCGTCGGGGAACCTCTGGAGCATGGCCGGCCGGCCCACCGCCGTCACCCCCAGGGCGTCGGCCATCTCGATGTAATAGGAGACCAGCTCGAACTTGGTCACACCGGGCCCGGGAAAGTAGATCTTGTCCGGATTGGAGATCTCCACGGTCCGGCCGGACACCTCCACGGCTCGGACCTCTCGGGCGGGCACCCGGCCACGATATCCCCGCACCGTGTCCCGAGGCCGCGTGGCCGTCACCCGCCCCCCGCCCCCGCCCGACGGGACCGGTCGCAGCGGGTTCGGGCCGCAGGGACCGGTCGCCGCGGGTTCGGGCCGCAGGGGCCGGCGCGGGCACCCTCCCGAGCCGGGCCACCTCCGGTGCCGGGCATCGGCCGATATCCTCAGCCGATGGACCCGAGGTGGAACCGGCCGGACGGGAACCCGGGCCGGGTCCGCCGGTGACCGGATCCGGTCCCCTCGTCTGGTGGACGGGATGGGACCTCCGCCGGGGCGCTGCCACCGACCCTTCCGCCGCCGACCCTTCCGCCGCCGACGGTTTCGCAGCAACCGCACCGCCCGACCCCGCTCCCATGGCCGGCGGCCGCTACGAACTGATCGCCGTGGCCGCCCGCGGTTTCCGGCCACCGCAATTCCTGAGCACCGACCCCGTCGGCGATGACACGGAGGCTGACGGCGCACCCGGTACCGGGTCCGACGGCGAAGGGGGTGGGGACCACCCGGGGCTGCGGTCGGTCTGGCGACTGCTGTACCGCCGGATAGCGGAGACCGGACCACCGGAGACGGTGCCCTACGGGATCTACCTGCTGGGTGTCGACCCGCCCGAGGGGCTGACCGACGACGACCTCGAGGTGTTCAACCGCTTCTACACCGACGTGCACCTGCCCGAGGTGGCCGAACGCCGCCAGGCCCTCCGAGCCAGCCGGTACGAACTGGTGCGGGAGGACCGGGCCCCGTACCGGGGGGCGCCTCGGTACCTGGCCGTGTACGAGGTGGATGAACGGTCGGCGTCCAACCGGCGCCATACCGGCCCCAAGTACTCGGCCGGCCCGGAGGTCTGGCAGCGCCACACCACCCCGTGGCGGCTCTGGTACCGCCGGCTGCCAGCCGCAGGCGCCACCCCGACTCCGTAGGTGGGCACGCCGGTCCGGCCGGGGATCAGGCCGGTGCCGCTCCACCCACCGGTGGACAAGCGCCCGCTCCACCCACCGGTGGAACAGCACCACGGTCACCGTCCGGCCAGACCAAGAGCCCCGTCGACGACCAGGTACACCCCCACGCCCACCGCCACCGCGGCGATGAGGGTCGGGCCGGCCCGGACCAGCCGGTCCCGGAGGGCCTGCAGGTGGGCTTCGGCCTGACCCGGGCGTCGGGCGAAATAGAGGTAGATCCCGGCCACTGTGGCGGTGGAGACCACAGTGAAGACCACGAAGGCGACCACCGCGATCAGGAGCGCGGAGTGGGTGTGGACGACAACCACGGCGGCGGCCGCGGTGAGGGTCCACGGCTGTTCGAGAACCCCGAGCACGGCGGCGGCCCTCGGGGTGAGCCGGTCGATCCGGCCGGTGAGCGAACGCGAAAGTCCCGACGGCTCATGGGGGACACGGCGGACTCGCCACCGGCGGACACCCAGCCCGGCCAGGACCAGACCGGCGAGGATCTCGACGATGTCGACCGAGGTCCGGCCCGAACCGGTACGAACGGCATGGGCTCCACCCACCGTGTAGCTGACCACGAAGACCAGCACGAGGGAGATGGTCCACCCGACCAGGAAGGCCAGGGCGTTGGCGTGGGCCCGGGTCGTCGCCAGCAGCATGATGAACACCACCAGCGTGCTGGGAGAGACGCTGGCCAACAGGCCCAGGACCAGGATGGCCAGGACCAGGCTCACCGGATGACACCATCCACGGCACTACCCCTTCGTCGAAGACCGGGTGCCCTGGGGTGACCGTCAGACCCGACCCGGCCCGGAGGGACCGGGCCGCCGGGACGCTCATGGTACCGGGACGGGCCCGACGCTGTGGGACCCCCGGTGTCCCTCCGGTTTCCGGCCGCCAAACCTCGGTTCCCTCCGGCAACTTCGTAGGATCTCGACCATGGCCACGCCACCCGAGTCCGTGCCGGCTGCCATTCACGAACTGATCGAGGCCAACCGGGCCGCCCGTCGGATCCTGCGCCAGAACGAAATCCGCCTGCAACGTGGCCTCCGGGAGATCGAGGCCGGGCACGGTGCGCGCCATGCTCTGGAGAGGAACCGACCCGACGAACCGAGACGGTCGACCAACGATGCCCTGGAGGCCTACGAGACGGCCCGGCACAACCTCCGCCTGGCGGTGATCCGTGAGCTCCTCGCCGACGGCATGACCATCGGTGAGGTCGGGAGGACATGGGGTTTCTCACGCCAGCTGGCGTCGCGCTACGCCAGGGAATTGGAGGGGCCCACCTCATCCTGAGGCCGGGCACCCGACCCGGCGGGCCTCCTGCCACCGGCCGGGCTGACGGTCGGGCCTACTGCCACCCGCCGGGGTTCCATCCGGCCGGGTAGAGGGTCGGGCTGGACGGGAGGGACGCCCACAGGGTGTGGGTGGCCGTGGTCCTGTACCAGAGGTCGACGGACGGGACGGCGACCATCACCGGAGCCGTCCCCACCCCGGTGACCGTGGTGACGACCGAGGTCGACGTGTTGAGGATCTGGATGTCCCCGCAGCTGTAGCTCTCGGGAATGATGAGGTCGTTGTTGTCCGGAGTGACCTCCATGGGTTGGGGGTCCTGGGTCTTGCAGGTGGTGGTGAAGACCGATGCCTCGGTGTTGGTGGAGGTGGTGATGGAGAAGATCTTGTCCGCCCCCCAGCCGGCCACGTAGACCAGGCACCCGTTGGGGGAGGAGGCCAGATCGATGGGTTCGGAGCCGGCCCCGGTGGAGATGGTGGCCCCGACCGTGTCCGGGGTGGAGGACAGGGCGGTGTCCACCATCTGGACCTCGGACGTCCCGAACTCCGCCACGTACAGGGACTGTCCGTTGGGCAGCAGGGCCAAAATGTTGGGGTCCCCCGACGTGGTCAGCTGCGTGTCATTGAGGGCGTTGGTGGCCAGCACCACGTGGGTTCCGACCACGTTGGTGGCCGTGGTGATGTCGTCGATGTAGCTGTCGGCCCGATCGGCCACGTACACGTGGCTCGAGTCGTAGGTGGCGGCCAGGGCCACGGGGTGGGGTGTGGTGCCGGGCAGGGCGATGGTGGTCACCGTCGAGGTGGCGGTGGCGATGGCGGACACCGTGTCGGAGTTGTAGTTGGCCACGTAGACCGAGGCCCCGTTGGGTGTGACCACGATGGCCGTGGGGTTGGCCTGACGCTGGACGGCGATGGCCGTGCCCAGGGTGCTCGAGGCCCCGTTGAGGGTGATCGGATACACCGATCCGTTGGTGGTGGGGCCGGGGTCCGACACCACGTAGGCCACGTACTGGCCTCCGGTGTTGGGGACCGGGTCGATGGCCACCGCCGTCGGAGTGGCGACGGTCAGGGTTTTGGCCACCGACCACACCGTCCCGGACCAGGTCAGCACCTGCACCTGGCCGGAGGTGTACTCGGCGATGACCGCGGTCAGCCCGTCCGGGGTGATCTGGATGGCGTTGGGTTCGGTGGACGCGGTGCCGATGGTGACGGCGGTGCCGGCGGTCAGCGTGCTCTCGGCCAGGGGGTAGGCCTGCCGGGCGGTGTTGGCCACCAGGGCCACCGGCGTTCCGGCCACGGTGGGGGTGTCGGCGTAGGTGGTCGGGGCGGGACTGCCGGTGACCGTCCCCGCCGTGGTGTAGGTGCCTCCGGACGTCGGGGAGTGGGCGACGGTGTAGCCGGTGACGAGGGAACCCCCGGAGGCATCCTCGGTGGTCGACTCGGAGTCGGTCCAGGTGACCCCGACATTGGTCTTCTGGTTGCCGCCCGAACAGGCGTTGTTGGTCACCACCGGTCCCGTCGGGGCCGGACTGAGGATGGCCGTGGCCATCTGCTCCGGGCCCCCGGCGGCACTGTCGCTCATCAGAGCCCACATGGTGCCGGTGGCCAGGCCGGTGGTCAGCGAGACGGCCGACACGACCATCAGGAGCCGGAACCACAGGCCCTTGGGGCGGTGTCGGGTCGCCGGGCCGGGACTGCGGCGTCCCGCAGCAACGTGGCGTCCCCCGGTAGCGGTGTGTCCACCGGGAGCGCGGCGCGGGCGGGGGAGGTGGAGGCCGTGTCCCCCCCACCGCCGCCTCTTCGCGTGGGCTCCTCTCATGGTCGCCTCACGCCCGCCAGATGGCCTCGACCGCCACGGCACAGATCAGGAGGATGAACGTGAAGACCAGGATCAGATGGGGTACCGGCGTCCTGATCCACACGCTCAGGAAGCCCACCTCGGGGACCACGTGGGCCACCACCCAGACCTTCTGGTCGAGGATGCGCACACTGCCCCACGGGTCCGAGACGTTGTTGGCGTCGCCTTTGGTCCGGATCCACAGGCCGTCGTGCCTCTTGACGGCGATCACCCGGTGGGTCACGGTGAACTGGTCGTGGGGGGGATGGAACGCCACGATCTGGCCCACCCGGAGGGAGCTGGCCGGTTCGGAGCGCAGGATCTCGACGTCGCCGGGCTGGATGTCCGGTCGCATGGAGCCGGTCAGCACGGTGTCGGTGCGCCACCAGCCGACGGCGTTCCCGACCGACATGAGCACGGCACCGACACACACCACGGCCAGCACCGCGCTGATCAGGTGGAGGAGCATCCGGCTGGACCGGGTGCGCAAGGCCCGACGGCGGCGGTGGGCCCTCCGCTCCGCCATCACGGCGGCCCGGGTCAGGGGCGAGGGGTTGGGCAGGTTGACGACGGTCATGGAGTCAGCTCCGGACGGGGGCGGGAATGGCGAGGT
>Ga0182012_10001634_pt1 | contig 24372 bp, 18 predicted proteins | sample 612S2SmetaG_FD_120486 | JGI IMG/M metagenome (GOLD analysis project Ga0182012, IMG submission 120486) | Permafrost microbial communities from Stordalen Mire, Sweden - 612S2S metaG | ecosystem: Environmental > Terrestrial > Soil > Wetlands > Permafrost | place: Sweden: Stordalen | collected... | reverse complement strand
TCGAAGAAGCCGTCGCCCACATTCGTCAATCCCGCAAAGGTGTTACCCTAGGCGGCCTTAAGATCAAAGATCTGATCCACGCTGGCCACAAATACTGAGGAAGCGTCTTTCCCATTGAGCTTTTTTATCGACGCATCCGCGACGCTCCCTTGCCGGGTATTCTCGCCCTGTCGCAGCAGTACCGCCTGACGGTTTACGATGCGGCTTACCTCGAACTCGCCAAACGATCCGCCCTACCGCTCGCAACGCTCGACGGGGATTTGAGGAGTGCTACCAAATCCGAGGGCGTTGTCCTTTTATAAACGGTGAGTGCTCGACCCTGGCAACGAAATTCTGCTCCTGCTTCATCTCCTACTCCGCGAGTTATGCCGAAACAGGACTGTTCGCGACCGATGCGCTCAAAGACGCCGACCATTTTTTGATGGTTGTGATCGATCCATGATCTTTCGTTATGTGTTGCTTCTTTCAGACGGGTGGTCGGGAAAATTTTGGTAAGCGAATGGGCCGAAAGCGGCTCGCGCGGCGGCATCGTAGGCGCGGGCCGCGTCTTCTTCGTGATCGAAGGTGCCGATCCACGTGGAGATCCCGCTGGCGATAATCTTTGCCGCCCACCTGTTGGCTCTTGTTCGACAGACACCTTTGAAGCGCGAGGTTGCGCCTACGCTTTTGCGCTTGCCCGAATAGATTTGCGGGCAGGAGGCGGCGAGGAGATTGCAACGGCGATTGTTCAGGCCATTGCCGTCCTGATGGACGAAGCGGCGTTTATCGGTGCAGCGCAGAATCCAGTGATGCATGAAGATGTCCCGGCCGTGAATGGGGGCGACGGCGAATTGTAAGTCGCCCACACTTTCTGCTCGCCAAGTCAGACGCGAGAGAAACGGAAGCTCTTCTGGATCGCAAAGGACGCCGGGCCCGTTTGTTGTCGGGATGATAGCAGCGCCATCGGCGGTCAGAGACCAGTTTAGGCGAGTTTGCTCGGTGATTTTTGATAGTGGCCGATCATGGTCGAGCTTCGGACGGGGGAAGTTCAAACGTGCGAAGTCGCCATACGTTGCATAGGCGGCTTGATCGTAGGCTCGCGCCGCCGCTTCTTCACTGAGAAAGTAGCCAAGATCCGTCTTGGTGCGGGAAGGCGAATGGTGGTACGCCTGCCATTTCGCCTTTTGTTTGGACCAAGAAACGCCTTTGTATATGGATGAGCAGGGACGCTTCTGCTTATTGGCAGACGCATTGATTTGCGCCTTGGACGCGACGCACAAATTGGCGCGGCAGTTGTTGAAGAGGTTGCCATCGTAGTGGTAGATCTTCGCTTTGTGAGGCTGGAGCATTACGAGATGGTGCAGATAGAAGATTCGGCCGCCGAGACGGGTGGTTGGGTAAGAGAGATGCGCCGCCTTGTTGACGTTCCAAGTGAATAGAGAGAGAAGAGGGAAGTCTTCTTCATCGCAGAGGGCGTTTGGGCCGCCGCTGACTGGAATCGTGCGGACGGCGGAAATAGGGGTAGCCATTCCCTGCTGCGCTGCTGTAGGAGGGTCCGGCGCAACGGCCGGAGGAGCGATGGTTTCGAGCGACATTTGGGTCAGTATCCTTTGCTGAAAATAAAAAAAGGCCCGGCGGGCGTGACCCCTGGGACCTGATCAAGTTTTCGCAGGCAGGACTGGGTGGCGGACAGGAGTTGGCGGTTTTTCGGCGAGGCGAGGCAGAGTTAAGTGCTTTGGATTCTGGGCAAAAGAAATATTTTGAGGTTTTTGGCGAGAGCTGTGACTGAAAATGAGTAAACAGAAAACGGGAACGGGAGATAGCGGCTGACCATTCCGGGGCAATGGTTGCGGGGGTGCGGGCGAATCTATCGCCGCAGGATAAGGAGCCAGATCAGGCTGACGACACTTTTGGGGAGTTGTCTGAGAAAGTCACAGAAGGCGCGCCCACGTCGACGGTGCGCCCGGCATCAAGTTCCTATCGGTAAGCCGCAGGCGTCGGCGAGTTGGGCGACGGGCGCGGTTTGACCGAGGGCTTGTTCTTAGGCGGCGTACTGGGCTTTGAGGAATGGGGTGCAGTATCTCCCTTCGCCAGCAGTTCAGATTTTTCTTCTATGCAAACAAGCGGTTTCACCTCGAAATCATCAATTTAACCATTGGCCCTTAGAGCGCAACGGAGTACAGTGATCTAAGCGAGTAGAGTAATACTCCTCGCTGCGTTATAGGAGGGCATATGTATTCCTACCAGTCTGCCTCGCTGTTTTTGGCGACCTTTTGGGTGTTGAATTTGCCGGGTGTTGCCTCGGCGCAGGTTTCGGGCGCTAGCGACGTCGCTGGCACGGCGGCCGTCGAGAGCGTCGATGAGTTAATTGACCGATGCGCGGATCTCTACGAAATCCATGATCTTGACGGCGCTTTGCGCGATTGCAATGCGGCCATCAAGATGGAACCGGGGCGCAGGCAGACGGCGGCGCTGGCTTACTACAACCGAGGGGTGGTGCTGTATGCCAAGGACGACTTCAAGGCGGCCCTCCGGGATTTCGATAAAGCCGACGAACTGCGGCCCAAAGAACGCAAAACGTTATTCGCGCGGGGTGTGGCCAAGTATCGCCTCGACGACAAGACCGGCGCTCTGGCCGACTACAACGCGGCTATCGAGCTCAAGATTCAGAATCCGACCTGTTACCTTGACCGCGGCTTGGTGTTTTTCGACAACCATGAATACGACAAGGCCGAGGCCGATTACACGCAGGCGATCAAATTGAAGCATGACTTTGCGGATGCCTATGTGAACCGAGCGGCGGAACGGCAGATGCATGGGGACCATGAAGGCGCGATGGCGGATTACAGTAAGGCTCTGGAATTGGCACCGGGCGACGAGGCCACCTATTACAATCGCGGAACGGCGCGCTATGAAATGCATGATTTAGACGGTGCGATTAAGGACTACGCCGATGCAGTGCGGCTTGATCCGAAAGATGAGCGGGCGTTTTATGACCAGGGCGTGTCTTATCAAGACAAGGGTTTGGCGGCTAAGAAGAAAGGTGAGTTCGACCTCGCGAAAGAGGAGTTAGACAAGGCGATTCAAGATTACCGGGTGGCGCTGGTGCTGAAACCGGAAGATCATCGGGCCTATTACAATTTGGGGTTGGCGCATCAGGAGGAAGCGAGTTTCCAAGATGCGGCGAATGATTATACGGAAGCGTTACGGGTTAAACCGGGTTGGGGCGATGCGATGCGCGGGCGCGGGCTGGCGTATCAGAATCAGGGTGAGTTGGACAAGGCGATTCGCGATTACAATGATGCGCTGGCGGCCGATCCGAATGATGCGACGACGTTGTACAACCGGGGGCAGGCGTATCAGCAGAAGTACGATTTGGATCACAAGCAGGGTGACTGCCTACCGAATGCGATTCGGGATTATACGGCGGCGGAGGGGTTGAAGCTGCAGTCGGCCGAGCTTTATTTCTATCGGGGACTGGCTTATCAAAAGGCTCATGAGCTTGATAAGGCGAAGGCAGATTTCAGCGCGGCGATTGAGAAGAAGCCGGACTATGGAGATGCTTGGCTGCATCGGGGTGAGGCGTATAACGATCAGGGGAACTGGACGGCGGCGCTGGCTGATTTGGAGAAAGCGAAGACGCTGAAACCGGAGGATGCGGATGTGTTTGATGCGCTGGGGCGCGCGCAGTATGAGAGCAAAGAATACGGCAAAGCGAGTGAGGCTTATGGGCGCGAAGCGGAGATCAAGCCGACAGCGGCGGGCGCGTATTTGAACCGAGGCGTGGCGCGTTATAAGAGCAACGATACGACTGGGGCGATTGACGATTACAACAAGGCGATTGGGCTGAAGGCAGATTACGCGCTGGCTTATTGTGACTTGAACGTGGCGTATGCGAAGGCTGGGCAGCGGGACAAAGCCGAAGAAAGCCGCGCGAAAGCGATGAGTGTTGCGCCTGATGATGCGCGCACGTACTGCAAAGATGAAGCGCTGAGCGAGACGGATGTGGCGCATTTGGACAGAGAAGGCCGGCGCGAATTCGAGAAGCGTGATTATGCGAAGGCGTTTGAGGACTACGACAAGGCGGTGCGGCGGAATGACAAAGATCCGATGGCGCACTATGGGCGTGGTTTGGCGTTGTATGAGAAGACGCCGCGTGATCTGGATGGGGCGATTGCGGATTTCAATCGAGCGATTGAGTTGAACAAGAATTACGCGCAGGCTTATAACGCGCGTGGGTTGGCCCAGCGAGCGGAAGGCGAGTTGCCGGGGGCCAAGGAAGACTTCAAGAAAGCTACGGAGTTGCAGCGGGATTATGCGGATGCGTTGCTGAATTTGGCCGAGCTGTGTTCGGCGCAGAAGAGTTGGGATGAAGCGCTGGTTTATTACCAGCGGGGGACGGCACTGAAATCTGATAATGCGATTGCCTGGGAAGGCAGTGGGTTGGCGCGTTATAAAACGGGCGATTTTGATGGAGCGATTGGCGATTACTCAAAGGCGCTCAGGATTAAGGGCGATTCGTTAAATGCGCTGCTGGGGCAAGCGGACGCTTACGCGAAGAAGGGCCAGTGGCGGGAAGCCTTGGCGGATTATGAGAAGGCGAATGGCGCGAAGCCGAACGATGCGGGGATCTTGTTCAGCCTGGGGCTGGCGCATTATGAGACGGGCGACGTGAAGGCTGCGCTGCGGGATTATAGTGCGGCGATTAAGCTCGATTCTAAATCGGAGCTGAGCTTTTATGACCGGGGGTTGGCGCGCTATATGGTGTTGGCGAGCTTATTGCGGCCTGCGAATTCGGATGGGCCAGTAGTGCTGACGGCGGCGCAGACGCGGATTTTGCGGGAAGCCGTGAATGATTATGGGAACGCAATTAAGATTGAGCCGGGGAATGCGAGTGCTTATGTGAATCGGGGAATTCTACGCAGCGATTTGGGCGAGCCTGCCGGGGCGATTAGCGATTTCACGCAGGCGATTGCGCTGACCAAGCAGCCGGATGCGGAGATTTATTTCGTGCGGGCGGAAGTGTTGCGCGAACAGGGCAAGTTCAAAGAGGCGGCGACGGATTATGAGCAGGTCTTCCAGCTGAAGCCGGCGAATCACGATTTGCTGGCAGCGGCGTATTATGGCCATGGCATGACGGCTGCGGCGAAGCGGGAGTGGGATACGGCGATGACTGATTACCAGACGGCGTTGACGCTGAAGCCGGATTTTGCGGAGGCAAAGACGCGGTTGGGTGAGGTGGAAAAACGGCGAGGGGCGGAGGATGCGAAGAAGGTGAATCCTAAGGTGAAGACGGTTCGGAAGTAGTGTTGCGGAGTTCGATGATGGGGGCGTCCACATGGGTGCTATCGGTATAATCGAAGCACCATGACTGTTGATGAGCGGCTGCAGTTTCTACTTCAATCGACGGAATCGCTGCATTCCAGCGTGCATGAATTGACGGATAAAGTAGAGGCGCTCACGGGTAAAGTAGACGCCCTCACAGATAAAATGGACGCGCTCACGGGTTCGGTCGCGGCTCTGCGGGGCGTTGTGGAAATCGACGCAGATAATATTCGGCGCCTTGCCAATATAGCGGCCGCCCACGACGGCGGCATAGAGGATTTACGAACAAGATTGGATCGGCTTGAGGACCGAGGCAAGAAAAATAACTAGTTCTGGGAAGTAGGTTCTCTCAGTTCGATGAGGCGTGAGTCATCGGCGGTGTGGGAGAGACGGATTTCGGTGTGGATGGGGGGAATGACTTCTGGGAAGCGTTCCCCCCATTCAATTAGAGTCAGCGCCGGTTTATCGAAGAGATCTTCGATGCCGAGGCGGCGGACTTGTTCGGCGGTGTCGAGGCGGTAGAGGTCGGCGTGGTAGACCTTGACCGGGTTGCCGTATTCGTGGATCAAGGTGAATGTGGGGCTGGAGACTTCGTCGGCCGGGGCGGCGCCGGTGCCTTCGACGATGCCTTTCGCTAACGTTGTTTTGCCTGCGCCTAAGTCACCAATGAGAAGTACAACTCCCTTGAGCTGCGCGGCGAGACGGCGACCGAGCGCGCGGGTTTCTTCGTCGGAGTGAGTTTCAAACCTTTGGACGGAGTTCATTGATGGCTTCGGGCAGGTAATGGAGAATGTCTGTCGCGAGGGTGGATTCTTCACCCAATTGCGCGCCCGCTAATTCGCCACAACGGCCGTGCAGCCAGACGGCGGCGACTACGGCGCGGTGCCAATCATTTGGATGTTGGCCCACAACGCCGGCAATCATTCCAGTCAAGATATCGCCTGTGCCACCTTTGGCAAGGGCGGGCGAGCCGGTGGGGTTGATCCACGTTTCGCCGTCTGGGAAGGCCATGATGGTGCGGTCACCTTTCAGAACGATCGCGGCGCCGCTGTCGGAGGCGAGATTTTGTGCCAAGGACAAGCGATCGGACTGGACTTCTTTGGAGGACTTGCCCGTGAGGCGGCCCATTTCGCCGGGGTGCGGCGTGAGGATGCGAATCTTGTTTGTTTTGGGCAGTGCTCCTGCAAGAGCGTTCAGCGCATCGGCATCGACTACCGCTGGAGTGTCGGCTTGTTCGTAGACGGTTTTGACGAGAGCCACCGTTTCTGGGGCAGTGCCTAGGCCGGGACCGATGGCGAGAACGGTAATCTTCTTGAGGAGATCGAGGAGTTGCGTGGCGTCTTTCAGCGGCTCACTCATGAGTTCGGGGTGATCAGAGGGACCAGCCGGAGACGCAATGGTGACTAGGCCTGCGCCGCTTCGATAGGCTGCGAGGCCACTCATGACCGGTGCGCCGCTTTTGCCAATGGAGCCACCCGCTACCAAAACATGGCCATACATGCCTTTATTGGAGTCGCGAACGCGCTTGGCAAAGAGGTGTCGGAGATCGTCGGGCGTCGTTTGGTTGAGCTGGCAGTCTTGAAGGAGCGAGTCAGGAGAGCCAATGGGGACCACGGTGAGTTTGCCCATCCACTCATAACTGGGCGACAGGCACTGCGTTCGTTTGGCGGCGGTGAAGGTGATGGTGTGGTTGACTTTCACATACTCGCCGGGGGCCGTGGTTAGGTCCGATGGGAGACCGGAGGGGATATCGACCGCCACCCTCTTTGCGAGTGGGAAGCCATGATTGATGAGACGGATAGCTTCGAGAGCAGGGCCCTTAGCGGGTCCGGTGAGGCCCGTTCCGAGAATGGCATCGATTACGAGTGTTGCGAGGTTAGAGTCGCTTGGGAGGGTACGGAGGATGGGACAACCGCTGGCGATCAGCATCTGGCGATTGGCTTTGGCATCTCCCGAGAGTGACTCGGGATCGAACAGTTCGAGGACGCTGAGTTGACTGCAGAGACGGAGGACGAAGAGCTGGCGAGCTATGACAAAGCCATCGCCGCCGTTGTTACCTTTGCCGCAAACTACGAGCACCCGCTCTTTCGAAAGGGCGAATGTTTCACGTAGAACATCGACAAAACGGATGCCGGCGTTCTCCATGAGGATCAACCCGGGGATGCCACTCTCGATAGTACGGCGGTCTATTTCGCGCATTTCGGCGCCAGTTAGGACCTTCATGCGGTGGTGACCTCGCGAGCTAGGAGGAGAGTCATGTCGTCTTGAAGCTCGGGAGACCCGGTCCAACTACGGACGGCTTCGAGGATGATCTGGAGGATTTCACGGTCGTCGCGCTGTGCGTGTTTCTTCACTATGTCAATAAGACGCTCTTCGCCGAACATTTCGCCGTAAGGATTTTCAGGTTCGGTGATGCCGTCTGTGTAGCAGAGAAGGAGGTCGCCCGGCATGAGTTTGATTGTGCTTTCGTCATAGACAGCGCCGGCGAACGCGCCCACGACGGTGCCGTTGGAATCGAGAGACTGCACTTCGCCGTTGCGGAACAAAAGAGGTGACAGATGCCCGGCGTTGGTATAGGTCAAAGTACCAGAGACCTGGTCGAATGTGGCGAAGAAGAAGGTGGCGTATTTCTCGGGCGCGGTATTGGCGAAGATTTGCTTGTTGAGACGCGAGACCACAAGTGAAACGCAGAGTTCGGTGTTGGGCTGATTAAGAGAGATTTGGGCGCGGAGGCCGGCCTGGATAGTGGCCATGAGCAGGGCGGCCGAGATTCCCTTCCCTGCTACGTCACCAATGGCGAAGGCCATTTTGCCGCCGGCGATTTCCTGGTAATCGTAATAATCGCCGGAGCACATGCGGGCGGGATCGCAGCAGACCGTGAGCTTGAGGCCGCGCATGGGCGGTGCTTCTTTGGGGTAGAGCTGGTTCTGCACTTCGCGGGCGATTTCGAGTTCGGTTTGCAAACGCTCTTTCTCTTTTTCGACGGAGAAGAGGCGTTCGAGATTGCTGGTCATCTGGTTGAACGATTCACTGAGTTCGCCCAGTTGATCTTTGTCGCGAACAGGGATGCGGTGTTGGAAGTCTCCGAGTAACACGCGGCGGGTGCCTTCGTAAAGCTGATTGACGGCGGTGGTGAGACGGTGCGAAAGGGAGACGCCAATGGTGACGGCCACCGCTTCGACCACTAGGAAGAGGATGACGACGGCAATAAAAAGATCAGCCAGCGTGCCGCGCAGCGATTCGGACTTAGAGAAGAAGGACGTTAGGACAGCAGAGGGACGCGAATAGACCCAGAGGACGCCTTCGTGTTTTTGATTCGGGTTATCGAAATGATAGTGCTCGACGGTGGATGGGAGGAAGACCGGGATATCAAAGGTGCTGACGGCGGGCGGGAGGTGCAGGCGGGGACTGAGAGAGAGATCAGGTGCGCCGTGACCTTTGACTTCGATGAGAGCGATAACGCCTAAGTTCGGGACAAGGTTTTCGACCAGTTCGTCGGACAAGGGAGCGAGGGCGCAGATTTGCGTTTGGTTATCGGCCCGGAGAGCCCAGCCGTAAAAATGTTTCCGCCAAAAGAGGAGGCCGTGGGCGTCGCGCCATTTGGTATCGAGCTTGAATTCGGGGCTGTCGAGCGGGTAGCGGTTGCTGCCATTTTGGTCGCGCACATAAAACGCCACGCCTGGAAAAACTTTGGAGAAGGCGTCTTCCATGTCGGCGGCCACGACGCGGCGCTGGTCGGGGGACATGTGCGCAAGGCTGTCGACCGCATTGTTGATGGGATCGAGCTTGCGTTCGAGAGCGGAGGTGGCGAGGTAAATAGCGAGGTCGTTGGTGAGGCCCCAGAGGGTTAGGCCGACTAGGACCATTAAGAGAAGAATGGGCAAGACGCCGATGAGACTGTAGACGAAGAGGAGGCGGTTGCGAACGCTCCAGAGGGAATGGCGTTGGACGAAGCGAACGAAACGGTATGTGACGATGGCGCCGAGTGGCACCAGCAGGAACAGAGTTAAAAAAGCCCGGACTACGTTTCCCGTAAAGTAGAACGCCGAATCCAGCGCCAAAACGAGAATGAACGCGATGCCGGACTTGCCGAGACGCCGCAAAACTTGGCGAACCGCAGTCATCACCTAGACATTATCGCGAGTCGGGATTTGGGAAGCTTGAGAAAAGCAGACTAAGCAGCTTTTTGTACTTTGCCGTCGCGAATGCAGGACGTGCAGGCGCGGATACGCTTGTTGGCACCTTTGACGACGGCGCGAACGCTTTGCAGGTTCAGGTCCCAACGGCGCTTGGTGACATTGTGCGCGTGGCTGATCTTGTTACCGAATTGCGGTCCACGACCGCAGATATCACATACTTTAGACATTGGACAGAGACTCCCGCGCGCTCAAACAAGGCACGCAAACTCTAACTATAGCATGGCCCAGCAAGATAAAGAAGCGCATCTGGCCTAAAAGGAAAGGCCAGATGCGGTTGAGCACGACCCACTCATGATCGCGGAAGCCCTCCAAAATGACGCCCCCGCCGAACAAACTTAGAGAAAGTGTAGACGGGAGCGGGTAGCTTTGTCGTCACCCAAATGGGGAATGCCGAGATTAAAAAGTGCTAGGAAATGTACGCTACCTTACAGAATTTTGCCCGGAACGTTTAGTCTGGGGCTTTATCGGTGATTCGGAGCGTGCTCCAGGTGGTCAGCAGCAGGCGAATCAGCTCACCTTGGCGACAGGTGTCGGTTTTCGAGAAAACTTTTTTCAGGTGGGTGCGGACCGTGTCGGCGGTGACGTTGAATTCGGCCGAGATTTGCTCTACGCTTTTGCCAAGAGCGAGGGCAGCGGCTACACGCGCTTCTGCTTCGGTCAGGGAAAACGTGCTTTGAAGCAGGGTGCGGCTGGGTTCTTGAGCGTTGTCCGGATCGGCTATAAAGAGCACGGCGGCCGGTTGGCGGCGAGTGCCGGAGAGTTGAGGCGGAATGGGGGCCACCAGGATTTGAAGTGGGCGACGGGAGCCATCGCGCGAGATGGAAATGGGAATGGGTGCCGCGAGCTCGCCATCACGAGCCCGAACAGCGGCGGCAATGGTGGTTTGCAAGGCCAGGGATTCGCCCGGTTCGGAAGCATACAGACCAGAAGGCCCGTTTCTGAGCCCGTGATTGCCGGCCAAAATGCTTTCGGCGGTGCGATTGATGACCAGCACGCGCGAATAAATATCGACGATGATGACGCCACCCGGGAGATGATTGATGGCGTCGGACAAGGCCGAGACTGTCACTTCCAGTTGAGAGATACGCTCATGCAGCCGCATTGCCGTTTGCAGATGGGGCATGAGGATTCTGAGAAGCTTGTGGCCTTCTTCCGGGACAGCGGAGTGGGGACGCAGTGCGGTGATGTAGCTTGATCCGAAGTTCTCCTGACTAATGATGCTGCCAAAGGCCGTGTACCAGCCCTGCGGTTTGAGAAAGTCGTTATAGAACTCCGTCTTGACGAAGTCCTCGTCTGGGATCGTGTCACGGCCGTCCACGATACTGCCGGGGGTCCACAAATGCGCAACGGCGGGCGTTGTCCAGGGGTTGTGAACGCCAAAGTGCTCAACAAACGAGCGCTGGTAATAGGGGTCGACATTTACGCTTTCGTCGACCGTCGCTTTACCGCCGCCAGCATCGATCACGACGAGGCCCACTGCGGAAGCGCGGACTGCTTCTCCGAATTCCCGCAGGAAGGTTTGCCATATGGCCGGTTCGGCGGCTGCCTCATAAATGAGCCGAATCAGGGCATGGACTTTATCTTGGTTAGGATCGGGCGCCATCGGTGGATGTCATTTATTTTCTCGCTCCAAGGAGTAACGCGGTTGGAGATTTTCTGCAACTGTAAGCACCATAACAAAACTGGGGGCGTTATGTCGCTAGCCGAAGCGCGGTTGATATAAGAGAGAGTACGAGTACTGTTTGGGATGGTGGCGGAATGTGGACGGAATGACCTGGGAGATCCAGTACTAGGGTGATTTGGTTAGGGGGAGAGCAGGTTGGGGCGCCGGAGGGTATCACAATTTTTGGGAGTGTTTTAGAATCAAAGAGTCCCTTCCCTTGGGCGGTTAGCTCAGCCGGTTAGAGCGCCTGCCTTACAAGCAGGAGGTCCACAGTTCGATCCTGTGACCGCCCACCATGTAAACCGTTGAATGGATTTGAGTTGTACGATTCGTTCATTTTGGTTCTCCTTGGATCGTTGTGCAAAAGATGGGCAAAAGTCAAGAAACTTGCTCCTCTGGCTCATCCTGATTCGAATTTGCGAGAACGGAATCTAGGCTTTCGACGGCCGCCCTCACTGCTTCTGGAATTTCCTGGATATAGACTTCAAGCGTCGTAGTGGCCCGCGAGTGGCGCAGGTGGGCCTGAACTTCCTTCACGCTGCCGTGCTTGCTTAAGTGAGTCGCGCACGTGCGACGGCACGCGCGGAAATCCACACCTTCAATGCCTGTTTCGGCGGCAACTTTTTTCAGCGCTGGCTTTAGGACGTCTGCACGGTAGTTGTCGACTCGGAAGACGCCTCCGCGAGCGTTTGGAAAAATGAACTCTTGTTCGGACGCAGGGCGCTGTTTGAGCCGCCATTGCCCAAGTCCACGACGAAGTGATAATGGCAATGCGACGAAGCCTTTCGATTGTTTAGTCTTTAGTGCCGGATAGAGGACTCCGTCCACCGTTTCTTCGTCGAGTCGCAGAGCGTGACCTTGCACGTCATCCCAGCGCAGTGCGAACAGTTCACCTGGCCTTAGGCCGAGCACTAAACTGATTCTCAAAATGAGCTGTTCCCGAAACGGCATCCTGGCAAGCAGCAGCGGTATTTCTTCAAGCTTCAGGAATCGTTTGTTCTCGGGCCGCGTCTCAGGGAGCGCCAACTTCTTCGCGGGGTTCTTCAGGATGAAGTCCTGCTCCAACGCTTCTTCAAGGATCGCGCGGCTCCAAGTGACGAACTTCATCACTACGCTGCGCGAATATTTCTCCGCCAACTTGTTCGCCTGCATCTGCAGAATGAAGCGGTCAATTTTCTTGAGCGGCTTGTCTTGAAGCAGATTGACACAGTAGCGTTCGATATTGTCGATCTGCGTATGCCGCGAAGACGTGCGCCATTTCTGTTGATACATTGGCAGAAATCGTTCGTTCCAAAACTGACCGAAGGTCATCTCCGGTTCTGGCGTGCTTTTCAACTCCGATTTGCCAGCTATCAAGCCTCTCAGTTTGTCGGCCGCTTCTTTCCTGGTCATTTCACTGCGCGGACCGAGAACAATCGCCTTATGCTTTCGTCGCTCCTCGCCGTTCGGCAGTGACTCGTAAACGTAGAAGTGGCCGCGCCATTGTTTTCTGGTGGTGCCGGTAATGTCTAACCACCCGTCTTGTCCCCGCTCCCTGCCAGTCTTCTTCTTCACCATTGCTCACTGCTCACTCTCTGGTCACGCTGAGAAGATCGATCTCGAATGAAATTTCGAATGTCTGCTTTTCTGAATCGTAGGAGCTTACCGATCTTTACAGCGGGGATTCGGGGCGACTTTCTAGTTGCGTGATCACGTACCCAACCAGATGAAACACCGAGCCACTTGGCCACTTCGGCTGGCCCCATCAGTGGCATGTGTTCTTCATCGTGGGCGACAGCATGGCTGCTTTCCGACATCAGACTCGAAATTTCCTCCACAAAAGACAAAGAGTCGAAAATCGAAAAAAACGGACACCTCCTATCAAAAAAAGAGAAATATCCCAAACTTTTCCAAGGTGTAGCTGATCGAAAAAACACAAATGTGCCTGTCCGTTTTTCGGGAAGTGAGCGCTCTTTGCTCTATGTATGGCATTTTCGCTGGCAAAAACTCTTTTGCGCGGAGGCCGCGCCCTCCAAATCTCAATTGCTGGTTTGGGCCTTTTCCTGGCAGGAGAATGCTTCGCACAAACCAGCGACCCATTAGATAAGAAATTCCAAGAGGCGGAACGTCTCTTCTGGCTGGACAACTGGGTTGCCGCTCGCGAGCTTTTCTCAACGTGCGAGGCAGCGTATGCAACCAGTAATCCCGCTCGGGCGATGCTGTGCAAGTTCAGCCGCCTACGCGCCGACGCCGAGGCCAAAACGTCCTATGCAGTAGTCTCCGAAACTATTGATGAAGATCTGAAGTCTGACGTCGCGCTGAACCATCCAGAGGTTCGGCTGCGGGGACTGGTAGTAAAAGCAACAGCAGATTTGAGCATCAATGATCCGGCTCTCTCAGGCCAGGAGTGGCGCGAAGTCAAGAGCTTGGCGGAGGCGCTCGGCTTGAAGGGTTGGGCCGAGCGTGCTGTTTGCGAGCTCAGCATAGTGGCCTATCTACAGGGTGATGCCGCACATGCGATTCTATTCAACAATCAGGCATTTGAGAAAGCAAAGCAACTTGGTGACGTCGCCGGCATGATCAGGGCGTTATCGTTGAAAGGCGTTGGAATTCTGGAGCTGAATGCTCCGGACCATGCAGTTCCCCTCTTCGATCAAGCCCTTGACCTTGCTCAAAAGCAACCAGACGTTCGGTTCCCGCTGATGGCCTACATGGGAAAAGCGCAAGCCCTAGAGCGGCTAGGGAACGACAAGGAGTCCCTCATTCTTCTCCAACAAGCAAAGCAGTTTGTGGAGAAGATCGGAATGAATGTGTACATGGCTGATTTGTCGATAGCACTTGGCGAAAGGGCTATCAAGAGGGGGCTACTGAAAGAGGCCGAGCAAGATTTCGAAGAGGCCGAGCAGTTTGCAGCCCGAGCGAAGATGCCTCGTCCACGAGCCGCTGCTTTGATGCATCTGATCGAACTGGAGAGCAAAGCCGGCGACTGGCTGAAGGCCAGAGCCCTGATCCGACCAGCTTTGGAAGCAGATCGCCAGCTCATTGACATGCAGTTCTACCCAAAACACCTAACCTTGGCTGCTCAAATCGAGAGCCACCTTGGGCACACCAAACAGGCCGAAGCATACTTGCTACAAGCATCCGACGTGATCGAAGCGGCAATGGCGAACGTTCCGAGTGAAAGCGTAAAAATATCGCTGATCTCCACCATGAGCGAAGTCTATTCAGCTCATTTCAAATTGGCGCTCGAAGGCGAGAAGAACTTGCCGCGTGCCTTTTCCGCGCTGGAAGCATCCCGTGGCAGAGTGATTGCCGTTCACTTACGTAGCGCAAATACTCAGACTGGCCGATCTGATCCCAGGACCGCGGCTTTGAAGCGCAGAATCTCTGAAATTCAACTGGCGCTGCTGTCTTCGAAGAATGCTTCTGAACGACAGCGACTCTTACGTCAACTCACCGACGTTGAATTCCAACTGGAGCCGTTGCTGATCACAAATGAAATGAAACAAGGGTCAATGAAGAGTCGGCCCATTTCGCTACCGGGACTGCAAGCTCAACTGACTGAAGACGAGGTGCTGCTGGAGTACGTTCTGGGAGACGAACGATCCTTCTGTCTTGCGATCACGCGGCAGTCCGCGAAGGCGTACGCCTTGCCAGGGCAGCAAACTGTCCAACTTGCTGTCAAAGCGTATACCGATGAGGTTTCCTCATCGACTCCAATGAAGGAGAGCTTACGGATTAAGGCGCGGGCTCTCTATGAGCAAGTGTTGGGACCGGTAGCAGAACTAAGCTCGAAGCACAATTTGATCATTATCCCCGACGGCGCATTGCATGGCGTTGGCTTTGATTCTCTGATTACAGAACGGCAGGAGTATCTACTCCGTTCCCATACGATCAGTTACGTTCCTTCCGCCTCGGTCCTGATGGAGCTTCGCGCTCGTCCAGCCATCAGCGCGCCAAATTTGCTAGTCGCCTTCGGCGCTCCCGTTCTGCCAACTAGGAAGGCTGAGAAGCCGTCGGACGCTCGCAGCGGCCCTTTAGATCTTCTAGCCTCCGAACTGGGTGACCTGAAGGCCGCTGCGGGAGAGGTGCGGCAGATTGCCGCCGATCTCGGCGGGAATGTGAAGGTTTTTGTCGGTGCTGATGCGACTGAGGGCGTTCTAAAGCGCGAAGTGTCGTCGGCTGTGCAGATCGTACATTTGGCGACACATGGTTTTGCCGATATGTCGCACGGTGACCGGTCGGCCATATTGCTGAGTCCAGACGGCAAGACCGGCGATGATGGGCTGTTTCAGATTCGGGAGATTCGCGGGATGCACTTGCGGACGAATCTTGTTGTTCTATCCGCTTGCGACGCCGGTATCGGAAGAAGCGACGGCATCGAGGGGGTGGAGAGTCTGGTCAACGCGTTCATATTCGCCGGAGCGCGAACCGTGCTTGCGAGCAGATGGAAGGCGAACGATCAATTCTCAGCAAACCTAATGGACCAAACCTATAAGGGCATTCACGATGGCCTCGACATTCCGCATGCTCTGCGACGAGCGCAACTCAAATTATTAGCGGATTTTGGCGATCAGGCTCGCCCGATTTATTGGTCAGCGTTTTTTGTAAGTGGTGCACCGGACACAAAACTCTATGTTCAACTACCTCAATCCGCCTCGCGCTGAGCGCGAACAAATCATCGCCGCTGCAGTTGACGTATTCAAACAGCGGTTCTACGAACCTAGCCTCAGTGGCTTTGACATTGACGCATCGCTGGAAGGCCAGCGGACCGCTCTGTTAGAGACTCCCGACTTTCCGTCGGCCATGAAATCGTTCTTTGAGCTTTGCAAGGCGAGGCCAATCGATTTCTTCTACTTTCCGGAGCGCACGGTGCCTCTTGGACGTCTGTTAAAGACGACTTTCTTCGAGGCGGAATCCGGCGAGGTGTTCTTTCGCGACGTGCTGATTGGCGGCCGAGCGGAGGAGGCTGGCATTCTCTCTGGATTTAGACTGACTGGGATCAACGGCGGCGATCCACGGAAAGAGCAACTGCGAGTTTCGGCGGTGAAACCTTTCGACATCAGTATTCAGGGAATTGATGGACGAGCCAAGACGTTGAAGTTCGATGCACCGGCAACCTGGCGCCCGCGCAAAGAGAAGAACTTGGCTTTTAAGGATCTTGGAAATGGGCTTGGCTACGTTAGGATTGCGAGCTGGCCAGGGATTCTCGGGATGGATGTGGCACGAGAGACAGATGCGGCAATCAAGAGTATGCGGGCGAAGAAGCTGATTGTTGATCTTCGTGGCAATACGGGTTCTGCGGGGGCGGGCAACGTGCGGATCATGAGCTATCTCACGCCGGAACGAATACCGGTGGGATACAGTCTGACCCGACGTCGCGCGCAAGACGGTTACGACAGAAATGATCTGCCACGGCTTGAGCGGATTCCGAGATTCAAATTCGCAGTGCCGTTTGTCTTATGGAAGTTTCGGAAGGTGGACAAGTCTATCGTTGTTGTTACCGAAGGCTTGAAGAAACAAGCGTTTCATGGGAATGTGATGATGCTTGTGAATCAGCACACAATTAGCGGAGCGGAAATCGTGACGCACTTTGCGAAGGAACTTGGCTTGGCGCGGATTGTCGGAGAACGAACTGCGGGATTGAGTTTGGCACATGCGACGCTACCGCTGCCATTCGATTATCGGTTGACTTTGCCGATTGGGGATTACGTGCCGTGGCATGGGGAGAGATTCGAAGACGTTGGTGTTCAGCCGGAGGTTTGTGTTCCGTACGCCGTCGATCAGCACCCGGCTGCTGATTCGCAGCTTGAAGAAACAATCCGCCTAGCCCGTTGAATCCGTCTAGCGCTTTCGGGCGCATTTACTTCTGCGATGCGAGCTCAAATGCGAACATCCAATAGTGGTGCTTTGTACGCCCAAATGCCAGGAGGCGATCTGCGCGTTTACTTCAACGACTAGGGCGTGATACGGCCGCGTGTGGAGCTATCATGAAAAGCCTTTGAACCATCGCATTGCTCTCCTCCAGTGAATTGTTTGTGGAGACTATACAATGGGAAATCCAGACTTTGAAGTGGGTAGCTGACCCGGGAGAGCGACGAACGCTTTCGGGGGCAGACAGAGAGGGACCTTCGAAAGTTGCACGATTGTCAAAGGATAAGAATTTCAAGCGGGTATTGCCGCGTTCCGATGTGGCGAGCTTGCCCATAAGTCTCATTATGGAAACTTGGAGAAGGGTACACAGGTACGCAGCTTCACCCGTTCATCGAACATGAAACTGTCCCCTAATCTATCAGACGCGGAGCCGTCCCAACCGGGAACGACGGAAAGTTGCCGTGTGTTCATTTGCTACCGCCAAGATGACGGCGACAGACCCGCCGCATGGCTCTTTCAGGTATTGGAAGGCAAATCACTTCCGAGAGGCTCAGGGCAGACGCAACCTTCAGTTCTCTCTCTCTATTTTGACAAAACAGCGGCGGCTATCGGTGATTGGCGCACAATCCACGCACCTTCGCTTGAGACGGCGAAAGCAATGCTGGTGGTCTGCACGCCGGGAGCGTTCGCAAAGCAGGGTGATGAGGATTGGGTTCACCGGGAGATCGATTGGTGGCTCAAGAACAGAACCTCACCGCCAATCCTTATTGATGCGGGGCGCGGTGACGGAAGATGGATTCCCGATGCCATCAAGAAGCGGTGGCCCCACGCGCAACGCGTCAACATTGACCTCGAAAAATACGAGACTTCCGATGAGGAGACAAAAACCCGAATCAAACAGCAGGTCGTCACGCAAATCACGCACGGCGTCACGCTCGGAGCCTCGCGAGTAGTCTTCGAGGAGTTGGAAAGGATCAAGCGAAGCAACCGCAACTTTCAACTTGTCTCAGCAGCGCTCGCGCTCGCTCTCATTGTGGCGGGAATACTTGGATTCTCAGCACGAAGTCAAAGATTGGCCGCAACCTCCAGTGCCGCCAATGCGTTGATAGACAGCGGCAATGGAAGAATGGAGCGAGGCGAGACATTCGGAGCGCTGCATGAATTCGCGGCGGCTATTCATGATGTGCGGGATCAACCTGCGCGGCAGGTCTCAAATCGCATCCGACTTCGCCTAGCAGAACAAATGGTTCCTTGCCTTGAGACGATTCTTCAGCATGATGTTTTAGTGGCCGCTGCCCGGCTTTCTCCCAACGGCACCAAACTGGTCACGACGGATTGGAAGGGGAAAGTGCGGATATGGGATGTAGCATCAATTGAAAGGGGGAACAACCCGCGACCAACAATTCTCGAGGAAGGGTTCGAGCACGATGGTCCATTTGAAGCGCGTTTCAGTGGTGATGGTCGCATTCTCGTCACAGCAGCTTCTGAGAAAATGCTCCACGTCTGGGATGTCGTGAAGATGAAGGTTCTTTCCGCGATATCACTAAGAGATTTCCCTGGTCAGGGTGGTCGCCTGGATCTGAGTCTTCAGGGGGACAAAATTGTCTCCGCCGGTGTGTTGCCTAAGTCGGCCGATGTTTGGGAAACTAATTCGGGCCAGCACCTGTTTACGCTGTCGATTGCTGACCTTGGACAAGATCATGAGGGTTGGATTGAGGCCGTCGTTTTCAGCCCAGATGGGCGATACATAGCAACACCAACATCTATCGGATGGACAGCGATATGGGACGCACAGACCGGTCGGCCAGTGTCCGTAGTGAAAGACGACAGGCAAGTATTTTGGGCAGCCTTCAGGCCGGGAAAAAATCAGATCGCCACCTCGGCGGCTGATGGGGGCGTCACTCTTTGGGATTTTGAATCGAAGACAAAACTTCAGAGCTTTTCGGGCCTTTCCGGACTCGTCAACTTCACCGCATTTGATCCAGTCGGAGAGAAACTACTTGGCATGTCGCAAGGGGACAACCCGCGCCTCTGGACCATTGATAGCGATCATCCAAACGCTGCAATCGTCCTCGGCGTGCGCGCCCGGCCGTCGCGGCGACCGGGTGGTGGGTTTCCCACTCGTGCCGCGTTCTCTGAAAACGGACATAGAGTCTTAAGTTGGCAAGCCAATACTGTTACGTATTGGGATGTCCTTACCGGCCGACCGGCATGGACCATACAGGGGCATGTCGGGGGCGAGATGACCGGTCATATCACCGATGCGTCGATGAGTTCCGACGCCCGCTTGATCGCCACCGCATCAAGTGACAGAACCGTTCGGCTCTGGAAGATTCCAACGCCATTCGATTCATGTGTTGAAACCTATGACGCGGAAGCGATCCGTGGATGGGATGACTTTCGCGAGAATACCTCGTGGAAGAAACCAGACGGAAGCCCCGCCTCCGCCGTCTGTATTGAAAGCGCCAAAAAAATGCTCGCTGAGCGAAACGTGCGAGAGAAATGGACCAGTCCTGACGGAGCCCTGAGGTTGGCGTCGGTTGGAGACGCATTCAACGTAATCGACACAAAAACCAAGAAAGTAATCACGTCCCTCACGGGTCATCAGAATGTTGTTCACGGTGCCCAGTTTGACGATTCCGGTAAGAGGATCGCTACTTTTAGTTCGGGTGATGAAACAGCTCGTGTCTGGACGCGTGTCGACAGCGGTAAATTTGTCCTGACTGGTGTTTTCCGACAATCCGGTATTAGTGGCACTTCCTTCGGCCCAGCAGACGGGCTTTTCGCTGTTACATCGTACAACGACAATGCGGTTGGAGTATGGAACCTCGGTGAAAACAGGATTCTAGCCCAGATCATTGGAACAAGCGGCCCCCAGAGTTGGTGCAACTTTGATCGCGAAGGCCATTTTGTTACTGGGTTCTCAGAGGGCTACCGCTGGAAGGACGGTCATCTTGCCCCCGTCCCCAACGGTCGAGCTATTGCGGTCTGGAATACAAAGCCGATTGAACTAGACGCCGATTCCGTCCAGTTGTGGGTAGAAGTTTACACTGGCACAAAGCGAACACCGATCTCGCCCGGAGGCGTTGACGGCTTGACAAACGCGGAGTGGAAGGAACGTCGCGCAGAGCTAGATCGTGCGTTGGCAAGGTGAATGAAAAACCGGCGCGATGAGGTACGGCCTTGCCCGGCAGCGTCCCGCCAGCCAAAAACGGTCCGTCCTTGCCGAAAAAACCCCTAACGCAGAACGCTTTTAGCCGATAATCACCTTGGTGTTCGCCGAGTTGGTTCTGGTGGTCCCCTTTTGGTGGAGAGAGGCGCCTCGATGTACATCGTGGCAGTCCTGTTGCTCATGCTGGTTCTCCCTGTTTCATTGATCGTCGTTAAGCGGTAGGTTTCCAGCAGCAACGCCGGAATTCTGACACTGGTCGGGAAATGGGTTCGTGTTCTGGGGCGTTGGCATCAGACGCGTCTCAGCTGGCGCCAGCCAGGTGATGAATCCCAGGTTCACAGCTGAGAAGATACTAGGTGTTAAGAACCCGGAACCATCGGTAATTGTACGCGAGTTCGGTTTCGCGAACATCGCCATCTGGACGGCGGCCGTGGGTAGTCTCTACGCCCCTAGCTGGCTCACGGCCGCTGCGGTTGCAGGCGCCATTTTTTATGGTCTTGCGGGAGCCAACCACCTCGTGCGAACGAGCCGGAACCGAATGGAGAACGTCGCGATGCTCTCTGATTTGTTGCTCTGTGGCGTTCTCTGCGCTTACTGCTTCGGTGCGGCCCGTTGACATCAAGGGTGTTCACTTAAGCTCAGGGCGCCGCTGCACTCACAAATCCACCTTGACAGGTAGTCGGCATATCGTCGACGTGACCGTTTTGGTCAGTCCGCTCAACTGCCGGATTACGGGGCATTCGGAAGTTTCCGTCAGCAGAAAATAGTGGAAGATGGCCGACCACCCCCGAGCGCATGGGGCTCTGGCAAATGCTCACGTTGCGCTCGCAAGAATCTGCCAAACTAGTCCTGGAGATTCTCTCTCCTCAAATTTTGGAAATTGAACCTTGAGCCTTCTCCGTGAAATTCAAGACCTCGCCACCAGCGATAGCGACATAGCCAATTTACTTCGGAAATGCAGTATTCTTGCCGCGCGACTGGGAAGCGACGAGTTTGCGCAGTGGATTGGTTGGGAGCTTAATGGCTACCCGGAGCACCAATCCTTACCAGACTATAGATCTCTGGACGTCTCAACATTTGCGACCTTTATGAACGCTGCGTGGCGCGCCGAAAAGCAGCCCATCTTGTGGGAGGCCTTGCCCCCGCAAGCAAAAGAAGCGCTCGAATGCATTCAATTTAGAGACGGGATCGCTAAGGTGAGAAACCTGGGTAAAGGCGCCATTATCCCCCGGCCAGATGTAGCCGTCAGAGTAGATGGGAAGATGTTTCCTGACATGCATTGCGTACAGGCATGGCAGCAGATTTCGAGCGGCGAGTTCGAGCAACTCCTTAGCGCGATAAGAAATCGTATCTTGGAATTCGTTCTGAAGATCGAGGCTGAAAACCCTGATGCCGGCGAGGCTGAATTGGGCAGTAAGCCCGTACCGCAGGATAAGTTACAGCCGTTAGTGAACAATTTCTTTGGCAATGTCGGTAATCTTGCGCAGCGTAGCCATAGCTTCAGCCAAGTCTCCAATGCGGGAATCAATTCAAAAGAGCTGTCAAGACTCGTCGAAGAACTTTCAAAACACATGGGCGAATTAAATCTAGGAGAGCGTCAAGCGCTCAGGGCCGAGGCGCAGATAGCCGCGTTGCGAGCGGAGCTTAAAGGCGAACCAGATTCAGAGGCTGTGAGGCAGGCCGGTCGTACTCTTCGAAATATTACAGAAGGAGCAATAGGAAGCTTGCTCGCGTCAGGAGCACAGCCCACCGTATGGCATTGGATTCACCAAACTCTTACTTCGATAGGCTGGTAACTGTTTGTTATCGGCATGTCCGACAAGTAAAGTTGCCAGTCGCCCGCGAGTAGTCGCAAAGGGTAGAGCCAAACCTCGCAGAGTTTATGGGCGGATGACGGGGCATCCGGAAACTATCCGTTTTTTCAGCCACGTGCCAAGGGACGTCCGGTTGTGAGGAGTTTCGCCTAACAGGTGACAGCAATGCTCGCGATGTCCGTTGCAAGTAGTTTTGGATCGCACGCTGAACTATGGCGGCACACAAAAGTTGGGCGGTCCGAAATCACTTAACCTGAACCAGGACTGGTAACCAGTCGAACGGGACGCGCCGGATTCCAATCTGATACCGGTCCGGCACTAAAGACCGCATGTCTGTCTTGACCTCAAGTAGAGTCTTGCCGTCTTCGATTTTGGCGTGGCCGGACGTGGCGATGCCAATTGGACGGCCATCGGCGTGAAGTACTTTTACTTCGTAATCCCCAGATGGACTTCCAAACGGCAAAGTGACGCGCAAAACCAGGCGCTTACGAGGAAGCTCTTTGACTGTGGGCGCTGTCGAATGGCTTGCTTCCGCGCCCCTATTGGTGCTCTCGCTTGAAAGGTCAAGTTCGACCAGTTCTTCGCGATCTTGAGGGAAATCATCAGGGCCCTTCCACTTCGGGTGCCAAGCTACGCCAACGCCGGCCAGAATCGTGGCCGCAATCGAACCTACGGCGAGGCGCCGCGTAATCATTTGTGATTTCGCTTTCCTGCGAAATTCGACGAACTCCTGAAAGCATGGTGAGCATTCACCAAGATGGTTAATTCTAGTGTCGCCAATATGGATGGATTGTCGATCAAAGGCAAGCGTTCGTAGAAAATCAGTTCCCGGACAACCAACACGATCTGGATTAGGGAAGTCGTTCAGCGCCGATCTTTCTACAAGTTGGATGGCTACGCGCTGCTGTCTAGCTGTCAGTTTCGGATCACTCATTTGCCATCAAGAGATTCGTTGGCGTTGTCCCCTGCGCGTCGTTCAGACGTAAGGCGACGCAGAGCACGTTCAATCGCTCGTCGCAGCCGCTTTCCCAGGTACTCGCTGTTTTGGTTTTCCTGTGTAGCGATCTCTTTGATGCTGAATCCGGTAATACGCCGCACCCAGAGGTCACGCCCGCTTGAGTCCATTAGCGCCAAGAACTTCTGGCAGGTCAGGTGGTCGATTAGAGCCTCTTCGGTCTCAAACTTTTGTTCCGCAATTTGGGCGAGCATTTCTTCTTCAACGCCGTACAATTTGACAGCGCGGCCAAGAGTCTGGTCGACGAGATTCTTGTACGTTCGCCAAAGATACGCGGCGAGATCGCTGATTTCGGATTTCGATGCCGCTTTTGATGTACGATAAGCGGCTTCCTCGAAGAGCAAGGAGACTTCGGCTTTATCGGATAGTTCCCGGGAGCGGTAACGCGTCATTTCGTGCACCTTTTCGTAGGCGACGGTCTTGACGTCTTCGTGGAGCGGATTGCCATCCGGATCGGTGTCGCCGAGCCAGATTGTGATTTGGTTGTTGGCGCTTGCGGACATCGTGATTTCCATAGAATATCTCAACGGGCGACGGAATTCCAGCGACGGCGGCGGTGAAAGACGGCTCGCGAAATTCGCTGAAGATGAAGGGCTTGAGGACAGGAAAAGCCCGGCGCATCGGTAAGATTGAAGTTCGGTGAAAACTTCGCTTCAAGACCTCGACGCGCTGCTGAAAGAGCCGGAAGGCGAGCATCTGGAGTTCAAAGAGGCCAAAGCTAATTTCCACTTCGAAAAGCTGGTCCAATATTGCGCAGCACTGGCTAACGAAGGCGGCGGACAGATTGTGTTGGGCGTTTCTGATAAACGGCCGCGAGTCGTGGGCACCCATGCCTTTGAACAGCCGGAACGCACGGTCAGCGGTTTGGTTGACCATTTGCGGCTGAAGGTGGAAGCCGACGAAATCGCGCATCCGCAGGGAAGAGTTTTGATGTTCAAAGTGCCCAGCCGACCGTTTGGTATTCCGCTGGAAGTTAACGGTGCATATTGGATGCGCGCTGGGGAGTCTTTACGGCCGATGACGCCCGACGAACTGCGGCGGGTGGTCCTTGACACAGGATCAGATTTCGTTCCATTACCGCTGGCCCGCGCCCGCAGCGCGCGGGGGTAGGGGTGGTTCCGCTTCGCTAAAAGGAACAGAATCGCTGGCGATTTGCAGTTGCCCTTTTAGCCGCCTACACATTTCGTTGAATGCCTTCCAACTGCGCAGTTCACCCAAAATAGGATCGGCTGATTGGCGACAATTAAAACGCCCAGCCAACGACAATTAAAAATACCGACGACGACAACTTCAATCCACGACCATAAAGGTCGCGCCGCAAGGCGCACCAAAGATGGTCACCGACATACAAG
>Ga0182012_10001633_pt1 | contig 24388 bp, 26 predicted proteins | sample 612S2SmetaG_FD_120486 | JGI IMG/M metagenome (GOLD analysis project Ga0182012, IMG submission 120486) | Permafrost microbial communities from Stordalen Mire, Sweden - 612S2S metaG | ecosystem: Environmental > Terrestrial > Soil > Wetlands > Permafrost | place: Sweden: Stordalen | collected... | reverse complement strand
TCTTGGCTGCACCGCATGGCCGCTTTAAGACCTACACCTCTGGAATTGACAGAAAAATTAGAACAGCTTCGTGCCATGGAGAATGGCGTGGTAATTCGTGCCGCGATTCGTAAGGTGGAATCAATTGCCGTCGATGTTCCGGCGGATGTTAAAAAAGTTGAAAAGTATTTAAAAAATAAATAACTTTCATTTGGAGAAGACGAATGACTAAATATATTTTTGTGACCGGCGGCGTGGTTTCATCCTTGGGCAAGGGAATAGCCTCGGCGTCCATGGGAAGACTTTTGGAAAGCCGGGGACTAAAGGTCACCATCGCTAAGTTTGATCCCTATCTCAACGTGGATCCTGGAACCATGAGTCCATATCAACATGGTGAAGTGTTTGTTTTGGATGACGGCGCTGAGACGGATCTGGATTTGGGCCATTATGAGCGTTTTTTAACCGCTAAACTCACCCGCCATAACAACGTTACCAGCGGCAAAATTTATAACGCGGTTATTTCCAAAGAACGCCGCGGCGATTATCTGGGTAAAACGGTTCAGGTGGTTCCCCACATCACTAATGAAATCAGAGAGTCTATTCTTAAAATTTCTAAAGGACAAAAAGTCGATGTCTGTATTGTGGAGGTTGGTGGAACCATCGGTGATATCGAAAGCTTGCCCTTTTTAGAAGCTATTCGGCAATTCAAGTTCCATGTCGGTCAAGACAATGCCATCAACGTGCACGTTACTTTAGTACCTTACATCGAAGCTTCCGGTGAATTAAAAAGTAAACCGACCCAAAAAACAGTGGCCGAGCTTCGGGGGATTGGTATTCAACCCGATGTGATTTTGTGCCGCGCTGAAAAACCCCTATCTGAGGACATTAAATCGAAGATCTCGCTTTTTTGTAATGTCGAACCCCAAGCGGTTTTTGAAGCCCTCGACGCGGCTTCTATTTACGAAGTGCCTCTTTTGCTGCACAACCAGGGTTTGGATGAATTCTTGGTGAAAAAACTCCGGTTAAAACCCCAACGCCAGGCTAATGTTTCGCAGTGGTCCCAATTTGTCAAAAAGATTTATCACCCTAAGAAAGAAGTTGAAATTGCTATCGCTGGTAAATATGTCGAATTGCACGACGCCTATAAATCCATTATTGAATCTTTTATTCACGCGGGTGTGCCGAATGCTGCCAAAGTGAAGCTGCGCTGGGTGGATTCGGAAGAAGTCGAACGAAAAGGCGCGAGCGCGTTGCTGAAGGGCATTTCAGGCATTTTGGTGCCGGGCGGGTTTGGGGATCGGGGTATTGAAGGAAAAATTCAGGTCATTAAATATGCCCGCGAAAAAGGAATTCCCTTCTTCGGGATTTGTCTGGGTATGCAATGCGCGGTAATTGAATTCGCCAGACATGTTTTGAAACTGCCTCACGCCAACAGCAGTGAATTTAATCAAAATACGCCGGACGCAGTCATAGCCATGATGGCGGATCAAATCAAAATTCAGGATATGGGCGGCACAATGCGGTTGGGCGCTTATCCGTGCAAGGTTGAGAAGGGAACCAAAACTTATCAGGCTTATAAACAAGTTCAAATTCACGAGCGCCATCGTCACCGTTATGAATTTAACAATTTCTACCGTGACCGCATGAAGGCCAAAGGAATGAAACTCTCGGGGTTGTCACCAGACGGTGATTTGGTGGAAATGATCGAATTGGCCAACCATCCCTGGTTTGTGGGAGTTCAGTTTCACCCCGAGCTCAAAAGCCGGCCTTTGAACCCACACCCCTTATTTAGGGAATTTGTGAAGGCGGCGGTAAAGTACGGCCATAAGAAGATCACTAAAAAGTAAGAAGAGGTTGCCGTGGTGGACGTTACTCAATTAGGTAAAAACGGAAAGTTTTTTGTCATCGCGGGGCCCTGCGTAATCGAGGGAACGGAATTTCTTTTAAAAACCGCTAAAACGATTAAAGCCATCGTGGATGAGTTTGGAATTCCTTTGGTTTTTAAATCATCATATGACAAAGCCAATCGCACTTCCGGTAAGGGTTTTCGCGGTCCGGGAATTAAAAAAGGTCTGGCCGATCTAGCTATGATTAAAAAGAAACTGGGGGTTCCGGTTTTAACCGATATCCATGAAATTGGAGAAGTCAAAACCGCCTCCAAGGTGGCTGATGTGCTTCAAATTCCAGCTTTTTTATCCCGTCAAACCAGTTTGCTTTTGGAAGCGGCTAAACACGCTAAAGTGGTTAATGTCAAAAAGGCGCAGTTTATGGCTCCCTGGGAAACGGGAAATGTTGTCGACAAAATGAGAGCCGAGGGCCAAAAAAACATCTGGCTTACCGAGCGGGGCACCGTGTTTGGTTATAACAATCTGGTGGTCGATTTTCGCGGCATTTCTGAAATGAAGAAAACGGGTTGTCCGGTGATCTTTGATGGAACCCATAGTGTTCAACAACCGGCGGCCAAGGGGACTTCCAGCGGAGGTACCCGTGAACATGTTCCGGATTTGGTTCGGGCGGCGGTTGCCGTGGGAGTTGATGGTCTTTTTACCGAAGTGCATCCCAATCCGCCGAAAGCGAAGTCCGACGCAGCTACTCAAATTACCTTTGAGACTTTCCGTCAGATTCTCAAAGAATCGATTGCCATTCGCCGCGCGCTCAAATACTAAGATTTTTCATTTCTCGAGGCTTTTATGACTTATCAAATTTATAGTGATGGCGCCTGTCGCGGCAACCCAGGGCCTTCGGGCATCGGCGCGGTCATTTTGAATGACAAAGGCAAAGTGGTTCACGAGATTTCAAAATATATCGGGGTTGTTACTAATAACGTCGCTGAATATGAGGCTCTCTTAGAAGCTTTGGATTATTGCGTAAAGAAAAAGCTCTCGCCGGTTGAAATTTTAGCCGATAGCCAGCTGATGATCCGCCAGTTGTCGGGTCAATATAAGGTGAAACACCCCAATATGATTCCGCTCCATCAAAAAGCCAAAGAATATATGGTTCATTTAAAGGTCATTGGATTTACGCACGTCCTGCGTGAATTCAACAAAAGAGCTGATGAGTTGGCCAACGCGGGGATTGATAATCATAAAGCTCACCCTTAATAACCTTTGTTTCAGCTTTTCACCCTGTTTTGTCTGGTAGATTTAAGCCCTTTTTACCTCTATTATGACTCTTGGAAGCAGGTCGTGATCGCGGTTGGGTCCTTTTAGGATACCCATCGAGGAAAGTCCGAACTCCGCAGGACAGGATGCTGGATAACGCCCAGTCGGTCCCCGTAAGGGGGTTGAAGGAAAGTGCCACAGAAACAAACCGCCTCGAGCAATTGGGGTAAGGGTGAAAAGGTGGGGTAAGAGCCCACCGCGTCTTATGTGAATAAGGCGGCTAGGCAAACCCCATCCGGAGCAAGATCAAATAGGTAAACTTCGAAGCTGTCCGCTTCATTTTTTCCCGTCAAACGGAAAAAAGGTTTACGGGTAAGATCGCTTGTGACGAATCCGGTAACGGTTTTCGCGAGAGAAATGATCACACACACAAAATTCGGCTTAGGCCCTGCTTCTTTTATTTATGTTTTCGAAAGGCCGTCCTTGTGGGCGGCTTTTTGATTTTAACCATCACTTCAAGGAACGACAGTGCAAAAGATTTCCGTTAAGGGCGGCAAAGTTCTTAAGGGTTCAGTGGATATCAGCGGTTCTAAAAACGCGACCCTGCCCGTGATGACAGCTGTTCTGCTGGCCGAATCTCCCTCAACCATTCGGAATGTTCCTCATTTGAATGACGTTAAAACTATGACTGAAGTATTAAAAAAACTCGGTGCCAAAGCGACCCTGGAAGACCATTTCTTAAAAGTAGATCCGGCAGGGTTCAACCAATTTGAGGCTCCTTACGAACTGGTTAAAACCATGAGGGCCTCTATTTATTCGCTCGGCGCCTGTCTGGCTCGTTTGGGCGAGGCCAAAGTTTCACTGCCCGGTGGTTGCGCCATCGGCGCACGCCCCATTGACTTGCATTTAAAAGGTATGGAGCAACTAGGCGCCAAGGTGACTATTGAACATGGTTACGTTCACGCGAAAGCTTCCAAACTGAAAGGCGCGACTATTTATTTAGCTGGTCCTCACGGACCCAGCCTGGGCGCGACGGTCAACGTGGTTTTGGCCGCTACCGCCGCCGAAGGGACAACCGTTATTGAGTCTGCTTCTATTGAACCTGAAGTGGAAGATTTGGTGAACTGTCTTATCGCCATGGGCGCACACATTGAAGGCAATGGGACTTCTAAGTTGGTTATTCACGGTAAAAAGACATTGAAGGGTGTGGATTACTCGGTTATTCCGGATCGGGTGGAAGCGGGAACCTTTATGGTAGCCGCGGCAATTACCAAAGGGGATGTGCTTTTAAAGAAAGCGAACGCTTCGCAATTAACGGCGGTTATCGACAAGCTTCGTCAAATTGGGGTAATCATAGAGGTAACGCCCGAAGGCATTCGCATCAAAGGCGGAGAAGGCTACAAACCGACGGACGTGATGATTTTGCCTTATCCTGGGTTTCCCACAGATATGCAGGCCCAAATTATGGCTCTTTTGGCCACGATTCCGGGCAACAGCATTGTGACGGAGACCATCTGGGAAAACCGATTCATGCACGTATTTGAGATGAACCGGATGGGCGCGGATATTAATATTGACCGCAGCCATGCGGTGGTAAAAGGCGTGAAGCAATTAACGGGTGCGCCAGTGATGGCGTCAGACCTAAGGGCCAGTGCGGCGCTGATATTAGCGGGTTTGGTTTCTGAAGGTGAAACTCTGGTTCAGCGTATTTATCACTTGGACCGTGGCTATGAAAAAATCGAAGAAAAGCTTTCGACTCTGGGCGCCGATATTAAGAGGATTAATTAAGGGTTATAAAAGGCTTTTTAATGGGTGACGGCTTAATACAAGTTTTTATATTTTTAATATGCATCTTTTTTTTTATTTAATTCCGGTGTAGTTATTTCTTATTTTTTTATAAAAAAAACAACCTTGTAGTTAAATATAAAAGAGGTTCGTTGATGATGACTTTACTTTTTTTAAAATTATTTATTGCATTCATTTTTTTAGTGAATGAGGTGATGACGAAAGAAATGCAAGGTTCGTCACGTGTACTATTGGTTTGTGTTTTGGTTTTTACTGTTCCCAATCTTTTCGTTATAGGATGGGGAGCTCTCAAAATGCGGCGTGAAGCTTTGGCGATACAATCAAAGGAAATGGCATTATGAGAATTTTAAATTACGCTAGCTCCAAAGATAGGCCGTCTATTGAAAAACTCATCCGCCGGGAGCCCCTGATGTCCCTCCAGGGTGCAGGCAGTCGCGCCTCGTTGACCAAAAAGACATTTGGAAAAAACTTAACCCCCGAACAAGTGGTGGACCGGGTGGTCAATGAGGTGCGTCAAAAGGGTGATAAGGCCTTATTCACTTATACCCGCAAGTTCGATGGGTTCGCCGTCAACGCCCAAAATATCCGGGTCACCAGGGCAGAGATTAAAAGCGCCTTGATGAAACTGAAACCTTCCATGCGGGTTGCCATCGACATTGCCATCAAGAATGTGCGGTTGTTCCATGAAAAGGAAAAGCCATCCCGTTGGTTTCATAACGGCCCCAAGGTGTCCATGGGTCAGCGCTGGGAGCCGGTGGACCGGGCGGGACTTTACGTCCCGGGTGGTTTAGCTTCCTACCCTTCTTCGGTCATTATGAATGTTATCCCGGCCAAAGTGGCGGGTGTGAAAGAGGTCGTGGTGGTCACGCCGGTCAAGAAGGATGGAAAGGTAAATCCCATTGTCCTGACGGCGGCCCATATGGCAGGCGCGGATACCATCCTCAAGATCGGCGGGGCCCAGGCGGTTGCCGCTTTGGCTTATGGGACCCGATCAGTCCCGGCGGTGGATAAGATCACAGGGCCGGGCAATCTTTTCGTGGCACTGGCCAAGCGCAAGGTCTTTGGGCAGGTGGGTATTGATGGGTTTCCAGGCCCCAGCGAAGTGTTGATATTAGCGGATGGCACGGTGCCAGCCTCCTGGGCGGCTGCGGACCTTTTGGCCCAGGCCGAACACGATGAAATGGCCATGCCTTTATTGGCGACGACATCCCTGAGTTACGCAAAGAAAGTGGCTGCGGAAGTCGAACAACAGGTACGGCGGTTGAAGCGCCAATCCATCGCGATGGATTCCATTAAAAGCCGCGGCGCGGTGATTCTGGTGAAGAACCGGAAAGAAGCCCAGGATTTTTCCAACCGCTTCGCGCCAGAACATCTGGAGATACTGGCCAGCGATACCCGCGCTTGGCTGCCTGAATTACGCCATGCCGGGGCCATTTTTATCGGTCCTTATACCGCCGAAGCCTTTGGCGACTATACCGCCGGCCCCAACCATGTCCTGCCGACCGGCGGCACCGCCCGTTTCTCGTCGGGTTTGTCGGTGTTCGAGTTCCTCAAAAGGACCAATATGCTGGAAGTCAAACCAGCGGGTCTCAAGACTTTGGGCCAAGCCACGGTCGATTTCGCAGAAGAAGAAGGTTTAGGCGCACACGCCCAAAGTATTCGGTTAAGACTTAAATAAGAACTTGTTCGGCTTTTTAAAATAATGGGATGTAAATATGAAAAATAAAGTGCGTTCTAACTGGTTTCGTCCCGCTGTTCTCAAAATGAAAGGCTATACTCCTGGTGAACAGCCAAACGATCCAACCGTTATCAAGCTCAATACCAATGAAAGTCCCTACGCACCTTCCGCGCCTATCCTCAAAGCTTTTCAATATCTGGTCGATGAGAGATTAAGGCTTTATCCCGAACCCTCCGCTGATACCTTGCGGCACGCTTTGTCCGAACTTTACGACTGGCCTGTCGAGGGTATTTTGGTAGGGAATGGTTCGGATGAGATTCTTTCCATTCTTTTCGCCGCTTCGGTGGGAAAAGGTGATCTGGTTCAATATCCGGATTTAACTTACAGCCTCTATCCCATATTGGCCCAGATTCGAGAGGCCAAAACCAAAGAAGTTAAACTTGATGTTTCCTTTGATCTTCCTTTTGAAAAATTTTCGACAAATGCCCGAATTACTTTTTTGGGTTATCCCAATCCGCCCATTGGTAATTGCTTCTCGTTGAAAAAAATAGAAGCTTTTGCCCGTAAAACGAAGGGATTGGTTTTAATTGATGAAGCCTATGTAGACTTTGCGGATGGCAATTGTCTGGATTTGGCCCGGTTCAATCCCAACATTCTTATTCTTCGAACCATGTCGAAGTCTTTCTCTTTGGCGGGAGTCCGGTTAGGTTTTGTTTTCGCGCATCCCGAGATCATTGAGCAACTGATGAAGGTCAAAGATTCTTATAACGTGAACCGAGTGACTCAGGCTTTAGGTTTGGCCGCCCTCACTTCTGAAAGTTTGGAAACGGTTAAGAAAAACGTGAAGAAAATCCGCTTTGAGCGTGACACCATGACCGAGGCCCTTCGAAATATGGGTTTTTCCGTGCCGGACAGTCAGGCCAATTTTGTATTAGCCACCCGGACCGGCAAACTAACCGCCGAGAGCCTGTACAAAAATCTCAAAAATAAGGGCATTTTGATAAGATACTTCTCCCATCCAAGGCTTCGCAACTCGCTTCGGATCACTATTGGGACGCCGGAACAGAATCGCCGGCTTTTAACAGAGCTTAAAAAGCTTCTGTAATTGGAGAAGGTAATGGCTAAGCGCACCGCGACAATTCACCGTAAAACCAAAGAAACTGACATAACGTTGACTCTTAATCTGGATGGCTCTGGTAAACACGAGATTAAAAGTCCTGTCCCTTTTCTCAATCATATGCTCGAAGCCCTCAGCAAACACAGCGGTTTTGATTTAACTGTGAAGGCTAAGGGAGACACCCATATTGACGATCACCATACGGTGGAAGATATCGGCATTGCCTTCGGTTTGGCGCTGGATAAAGCTTTGGGCGATAAGCACGGCATTTCCCGCTATGGCCACTTTTATGTTCCGCTGGATGAAGCTTTAGTCCGCGCGGTGGTGGATTTGAGCGGTAGGAACTACATCAATTTCAGTCTAGATTTGTTTGTTAAAAAACGGATCGGCAATTTTGACACTGAACTGGTGGAAGATTTCTTCCGTGCGGTGGTTGATAACGGCAAATTTAATCTGCATTTGGAAAAAATCCACGGACGCAACAGCCACCATATTGTAGAAGCGGCTTTTAAGAGTTTCGCCAGGGCCCTCAAAATGGCGACGGCGCATGACGCTAAAGTGAAGGGTGTTCCCTCAACCAAGGGGAAGATTTAACCGCATAACGCAGAAAACTCAAGAACACCTCTCGTTTCCAATACTCAATTTTTTTTGCGTTGTATGAATGGGGAGTTTTAATGATTACGGTAGTTGATTACGGTGTCGGCAATTTACACAGCGTGGCGAAGGCTCTTGAAAAAGTGGGTGCTGAAACCCGTGTGACTTCAGACTGGCGCGATGTGGAAAAATCGGATGGAGTGGTTTTGCCCGGTGTGGGGGCTTTTAAAGACTCTATGGATGCCATGCATCGATCGGATTTGGCCAAGGCGATCAAAGCTTTTATTCATACCGGAAAGCCTTTTTTAGGCGTCTGCGTAGGACTGCAAATGCTTTTCTCCGAAAGTGAAGAATTTGGCAAATCCAAGGGACTCGATATCTTCCCGGGTAGGGTCGTGAAGTTCGATCAGGGTCAAAAGGTTCCCCATATGGGTTGGAATCAAATCCAGATCAGCAAGGAGGGGAATCCCCTTTTAAAAGGTCTCAAAGACGGGGATTTTCTTTATTTTGTGCATTCTTATTATGTGGTGCCGGAAAATACAGGCATCACCGCTACCCAAACTTCTTATGGGTTAGATTTTACCAGCATGGTTTGGGAGAAAAATATTTTTGGAACACAGTTTCACCCCGAAAAAAGCCAAGGGGTGGGACTGAAAATTTATGAGAATTTTAAGGATTTAGTTAATAATTAACCACTCGGCGAAAAACACTTTACCCATTCCCGAGTTTTCATTCACCGGGTGTTTTATGGTTTGAATTTATTAAGGGGTTTTTATGTACGTTATTCCAGCGATTGATATCCGAAAAGGCCGCGCGGTCCGGTTGGTGCAGGGTGATTTAAGAGATGAGACTGTTTATTCCCAGGAACCGGTTTCGGTAGCGAAACTTTGGAAACTCAAGGGCGCGAAACGCCTGCATGTGATTGATCTCGATGGAGCCTTTTCGGGCAAACTCTCCAACCTCGATTACGTCAAAGAAATCATTAAAGCTACTGACTTCAAAGTACAAATGGGCGGCGGTATCCGCGATTTGAAAACGATAGAAAAAGTTATTAATACCGGCGTGAGCTCGGTTATTTTGGGTACTTCGGCGGTCCAAAACAAAGAATTCGTGAAAGAGGCCGTGAAGGAATACGGCAAATGCATCATTGCAGGTATTGACGCCAAAAAAGGCATGGTCGCGATCAAGGGCTGGAAACAGGTTACCAAGGTGAATGCGGTTGATCTGGCGAAAGAAATGGAAGACCTGGGCGTATCCGCGATTATTTTTACCGACATTCAGCGGGATGGAATGATGGAAGGGCCGAATTTTAAAAGTACGAAAGAGCTGGCGCAGAAGGTTGATATTCCAGTCATTATCTCTGGCGGCATTTCTGGCTATAAAGACATTGAACATTCCAAGAAATTAGAAAAGTACGGCATCACTTCGGTCATTATTGGTAAAGCCCTTTACACCGGAAAAATTGATCTGAAACTCGCTATTAAATTAGTCAAAGAGCCGGTCGCACCTACTAAAACCCGCCGAAAGAAGAAGTAATGCTCGCCAAGCGCGTTATTCCTTGCCTGGACGTAAAAGAAGGCCGCGTGGTGAAAGGCGTGCGTTTTGAAAATCTGCGCGACGCGGGCGACCCGGTGGAGATCGCAAAACAATATGACGCCGAAGGCGCGGACGAACTGGTTTTCCTCGACATCACGGCGTCTTATGAAAAACGCGGAATATTACTGGACGTGGTTCGCCGTACCGCCGAAGCGGTGTTCATGCCGCTAACCGTCGGTGGCGGTATTCGAAATATCGAGGATATTCGGTCTTTGTTAAAATCTGGCGCGGACAAGGTTTCCCTTAATACCCGTGCGGTAGAAAATTCCCAATTACTTCAAGATGGTGCGGAAAAATTCGGAGCCCAATGTATTGTTTTGGCTATCGACGCCAAACGTAAAGACCCGAAAAACCCCTTAAAAGGCTGGGAAGTTTATACCCACGGGGGCCGAACCGCTACGGGTAAAGATGCGGTAGAATGGGCAAAAGAAGGCGTTCAATTGGGCGCGGGGGAAATTCTTTTAACCAGCATGGATCAGGACGGCATGAAAAACGGGTATGACCTGGAATTAACTCGAGCGATCTCTGAATCGGTAAATGTGCCGGTGATCGCTTCCGGCGGAGTAGGCACTTTGGAGCATTTAGCTGATGGCATAACCCAAGGCAAAGCGGACGCTGTTCTAGCCGCTTCCATTTTTCACTATCGGGAATTTTCGGTGAAACAGGCCAAGGAGTACCTCAAATCTAAAAATATTCCGGTGCGCCTATGAGTCTCAACGAAGCCTTGATCCAGCAACTCCAAAAAGTCCTTCAAAATAACCTTAATACTTATTTTAGAACCGCGACCGAAGCGGAAAAGACGCCTGACAAAGTAAAAACTTTCGCTCAAAAACAGTTGGATTTTTTCATTACGGGTTTGGCGAAAGAATCGCCCGAGCTTCAAAAATTGTGGGCCAAAGGCCACCCCTATCACGCTACTTTACGGTTTAATACGACGAGTCGTTTTTACGACGTCTTAATAACAACGGCGGATTAATCTCAGGAGAAGCGTTTGAATAAGAGAATCTTTTTTAATTTACTATTTATACTTTCTCTTTTTTGGTTTGTGCTTTGGGTTTGGTCCATCGCTTTTAATAACCGCCCTTGGCTTAATGGACTCGGTCTGGCGGCTTTTGTGGTGACGGGATTATTTTTAGGTATCACCTATTTTTTTACTTTTAACGAGTGGCACGAACGCATCAAAACAGAAACCAAAATCTGGAAAAAAATACTTTCTTATGTGGCTTTGGTTTTGGTGGTGGTTTACATCACTCATTTAATGCTTTTGGGAGTGGTTTGGATTGGCAACTGGATGGGTAATCTCTATGGCACAGCCTTTTGGCTTTTTTTCGGTTTTGTTCTAGGCGCGTTTGGTTTGTACAACAAAGACCGGCTTTTCCTCAGGGTCAAAGAGCTTTTTATTTAAACCTCTGGTTTTCAAACTCAAAAAAGACTAATTTAACTCTCCACTATTCTTTCGGAGGCGTTTATGGGCTGGATCGACACTTTAAAATTTCAGGAAGACGGGCTCATTCCGCTCATCGCCCAGGATGAAAAAACCGGCGAGGTGCTGATGTTCGCTTTCGCCAATAAAGAATCCTTACAATACACCCTCGAAACCGGTAACGTGACCTACTGGAGCCGAAGCCGCAAAAAGCTTTGGAAAAAAGGCGAGGAATCGGGAAATGTGCAGAAAGTAAAAGCCATTTATACCGATTGCGATAAAGACGTCGTTCTGGTAAAAATAGAACAAGTCGGCGGGGCGGCCTGTCACACGGGCAAAAGGTCCTGCTTTTTTAACGAATTATCGGGGGATAACTGGAAGGATGTAGGTGTCCAGGTGTTTGATCCCGAAAAGGTTTACGGACACAAATGAGAACTTCTTTGAGCGTGAATTTGAATCGTTGGCGTTGCTCCTCTTGGCGTTAATCGCCTGGGGTTGCGGTTCCTGTTGTTCAAATTCTAAACTTTAAGGAGATTTTCATGAAAAACTCAGTTTCTTCCAATGTTGTTCCCTCTTTTGAGTCTTTTACTCACTTAAGCCATCAATACAACCGCATTCCCGTATCTTTGGCTTTTCAGTCCGATCTGGAAACTCCTCTCTCGGTTTACCTCAAATTGGCCATAGGTGCCCATGGTTTTCTGCTGGAAAGCGTGGAAAAGCACGAGCTGGTGGCCCGCTATTCCATCGTGGGATTGGAACCTTCCAGCGTTTATGAGGCTAAAAATGGTGTCCTGACCCTCAAAGAAGGAAAACGTAAAACCGTTTTAAAAACAACTAATCCCATTCAAACGATTCAGGAAAAAGTGGCGGGTATTCGTCAGGCACCCCTGGAAGGAACAACGGGTTTCCTGGGAGGCCTGGTAGGGTTTGTGGGTTATGACGCGGTGCGTTATTTTGAAAAACTGCCTTCGGGAAGACCGGATCTTTTAGTTTTGCCTGATCTTTATTTAATGGTGACCGACCACCTGGTTTTGTTCGACCATTTGAAACGCACTATGAGAGTGATTGTGAATGTGCCGGTAGATTCCAAAACCGATTTGAAAAAGGTTTATGAAGAAACGATAAAAAAACTGGAGTCGTTGATCGAGACTTTAGAAAAACCTCTGAAGGATGTGGCGGAGATACCGGTAATGACAAGTTCCGTGCCGGCCAACGACGAGCTTTTTGGTTTTAAAGCGAATTTAACCGCTTTAGGTTATGAGCAGATGGTCGATAGGTCGAAAGAATATATCCGCTCAGGCGATATTATTCAGGTAGTGGGTTCCCTGAGATTTGAAAAAGAAGTTGATTTGGACGCGGTAACCCTTTACCGGGTGCTGCGGCGGTTAAATCCTTCCCCTTATATGTACCTTCTGAAAACTGAGGAGGTAGATTTAGTCGGCTCCTCTCCTGAAATGATGATAAAGGTTCAAAATGGGTTTGTAGAAACCAGACCCATCGCGGGAAGTCGTCCCCGGGGTAAAGACTATGAAGCGGATCTGAAACTGGAAGAAGATCTTTTAAAGGATGAAAAAGAACTGGCTGAACATGTGATGCTGGTAGATTTAGCCAGAAATGATTTGGGCCGCGTTTGCGACTATGGCACCGTCAAGGTTAATCAATTTAAGCGGGTCGAACGCTATTCGCACATCATGCACATCGTGTCAGATGTGACGGGACGGTTGAAATTAAATAAAAATGCTTATGATGCTTTTCAATCCTGCTTTCCAGCCGGAACCCTTTCGGGAGCTCCGAAAATTAGAGCTATGGAAATTATTGAAGAACTAGAACCTTCGCATCGGGGAGCTTACGGCGGGGCAGTCGTGGCTTTTGGGTTTGACGGAAATATGGATTCGGCGATCACCATCCGTACAGCGGTTCTCAAGAGAACGGGTAAAAAAACAACCGCCTATGTGCAGGCAGGGGCGGGGTTGGTAGCTGATTCGATACCGGCCAATGAATATATAGAATGCTGCAACAAAGCCCGAGCGGTCTTGATGGCAGTTCACCAGGCTGAAATTATCAAGAACTCGCGATAGGAGGAACCACCATGATACTGGTCATCGATAACTACGATTCGTTTACTTACAACATTGTTCAATATTTGGGAGAGCTGGGCGCGAAAATCGATGTGGTCCGTAATGATGAGATTACGGTGGATCAGATTATTGAAAAAAGTCCTAGTCACATTTTGATTTCACCGGGCCCCTGTTCGCCTAAAGAAGCGGGGATCTCGGTGGACGTGATTCAACAATTGGCCGGAAAAATTCCTATTTTGGGCGTCTGCCTGGGGCACCAAAGCATTGGCTACGCTTTTGGCGGGGAAGTGGTGCGGGCCAAAAACCTGATGCATGGTAAAACGAGCATGATTTCCCATGACGGTCTGGGCGTTTTCAAAGGTTTGCCCAACCCCTTTAAAGCCACCCGATATCATTCGCTGGTGGTCAAAAAAGAGACACTGCCCCTGGAACTGATTATTACGGCTGAAAGTGAAGACGGGGAAATTATGGGGTTGCGCCACCAAAGTCTGGCCGTCGAAGGCGTTCAATTTCATCCGGAGTCGATTTTGACCGAGTCTGGCAAGGCGCTTTTACTTAATTTCATTCAGTCTTGATGTGAATTAGGGTTTAAAAACGGTTTTTTCTTCGGGCAAAATTTCTGTGTTAAACTGGGCCCAATTTTCTAGAGGAGATTTCATGAACAAGACAGCCGTTTTTTTAACCATGGCTTTGATTTTTATTCCCTGCGTCTCAGGCGCTATTTCGGATCAAGAGTGGCAGGATGCTCAAGAAATCGGCCAACAGTGGGTCAATCAACATAACGCGAAACTAAGTAATCTGGTAAAAGAAGCCGCCACGAGCGTTTATTCCAAGAGAAGAAATTTACTGGTTCCTTCGTTACGACCGCCCGAATTGGCCAAGAAATCCTTGAAACTCGAAGAAGCGGAGTCTTTCGGCATTCCGGCCCAAACGGTCGCTTCGGATGGCGTCACCGTTGACCTGATGGAACTTTACCGAACCCCCGTTGAATTCGCCTCAGGGGAAGAATCGGTTTTTATTACCGCTGAGTATTTTGATGAATTGAATCCCCTTCATTGCAGTTCGGACATTTACATGAAGATCGGCCAAAAGTATTTTCAATTCTTCCATGGACAAGGTTATCGGAAAAGCGCGGAAATCCTTTCGCTGGATCAAACCGAAAACGACTCGGCTGTTTTTTTTGATATCGGCTACTACGGAGGGGGAAGCCAAGTTCGAAAAACGATTTATGGCTTAAACCAGACAGCTGTGGCCTCTATTTCACAAACTCTTTTTGATAATCCGGAAAAAATTCGAAAAGAAGATTATATTTGTGAAAAATTGACATGGACCAGTTCTCTCGCGGGTGAAACCGCTTACCGCGATATTTCTAACGATGGAATGATTGAAATCCTTGATTTGAGCGAAGAATCTTATCCGGTGGATCTGAAGGCTAAACTGCATGAGAAATATGGATTCATCAATACGGATTTCGTCGAGCCCTTTCGGAAAACGCTTACGATTTATCAGTGGAACGATCCCAGACAACAATTTGACGAACTGGGCGAATATTACTACTGAGCGGGCGGTTCATCGACTTGAACCGTCTGGCACTCTTTTCTTGATCGGTTATGATTAGTTGATAAAGATTCCCCATCATTCAAATCAAAAGGCCCTTTGGGGCGTCTTAATAGGCATCACTTTGGCGGTGATTTGTTTGGTTATTGTCTGGGTTTACGTTCAAGACCTTCATCGAATTCAATGTCACGTCACTTTTTACGGTAAGAGTGAGCCGTTAGAGGTTGTCACCTCAGCCCAAACCGTGGGCGAAGCGCTTCGCGAACAGGGCATCACATTAAAACCTCAGGACATAGTGGTGCCGTCCGATTCCGCACTCCTGAGCGATGGGATGGAAATTGATTTAGGTATTGTGGAACGAAAGGTAAAGGAAGTTAAAAAAGTAGTTCCCTATGATACACATACGGATTACACGGACACTATGAACGTGGGTGAGATTATTGACGTTGATCTGGGGAAAGACGGTTTGGAAGACCAGCAAATAGAATCTTTTTTTCTCAACGGACAGGAAGCTTTTGGAAAAGTGGTGAAATCGACGGTTTTGGTTCCCGCAAAGAATGCTAAAGTAATAGAAGGAACATCTCTCCGGCAGAAGCTTTATCCCCTGAAAAAGAGGGCTCTGGTTAAAAAAGTCATCACCCTGGAGGCGACGGCTTATTATCCCGGTCCGGAGGATACCTGGCCTTACGCCTCGGGTACAACGGCTTCGGGGCTCAAAGCGGGTTACGGCGTGGTGGCGGTGGACCCCCGCGTGATTAAGTTGAAAACCCTTCTTTATGTGGAAGGCTACGGATTCGCCATCGCGGCTGACAAAGGCGGGGCGATTAAAGGCAAAAAGATCGATTTATGTTTTGATACCTATGAACAGGCGGTTCAGTTTGGACGCAAGAAAGTTAAAGTCTATTTGCTGCGTTAAGCGGCTGTTCCTGTTTTTGCTTCTGGCGTCCAGCGCTCAGGCGCAGTTTATCGCGCCCGGATCGGGAAGCAATCAATTTGGCGGGTTTAGTGACTCTAACGCTACCGCCGGGCCGACGGATACGCCCACCTGGGATCCGATGATACCGACCTATACTCCCACCCCCACACCGACTTACAACCCTTACGCGACCACGACCGATACCTTGACTCCCGGATCGCCCACGGATACGCCGACCAATACGTTTACCCCGACCGCGACAGGAACCATCGATACGCCCACACCCACCTGGAGTCCTACTCCGGTTATCTCCCGCGCGTCCCTAGTATTGCTGCCGACGGCTTATTCCAATGCGAGGGATCATTGGGATGGGTTTAACTGGGATATTGATTTTACCTATTTCATCGGAAGTATTATTTCGCAGGACTATAGCCGGGCGAACGGGTTCGATTCGCTTAATCAGATCAATTTGGTGCTCCTGACGAGTGATTTGAAGTACGCGTGGATGGACGATAATGGCGACAGGCCCGGTTTTGCCAGCGGACTAATGATGTCTCTTCAGGCTCAGGTGGGTTCGGGCAATTCAGCCACCACGAGCGCCAGTGTCACTGTCGGAGGAACTTCCACAGGCACTTCCAGCAGTTCCCAGGCGCTTCAGGTCGCGAGCAACGTCATCGGCGGTTTATATACCGTTATGAGTAAAAAGGTGTCGAAAGATACGGCGGTTCACTTAGGTTATATTTACGGCCTTCATGATTTGTCGAGCCAGGTGTTTACCATGAACTATGGGTCGCTTCTGCCCTTTTTTGGTCCCGGGTTAGCCCAGGCTAACATCGAATATCCGACTCATCTTGTTTATCTCGGCTTTAACACCCGTTTTTGGGACCGCAATTGGAAATTTGAAATATGGAAACCTTTTTCCACCGATCCGAACAACCCTTATGAATCAAACCCGATCCTTTTTAACACTCTGATTGATGGATTGCCGATGGCGTTCAATATCGGTTACGAACGCTGGGATACGGGCTTCGCGGTTTTGGGTTATATCAACTTTCGAGTGCCGCTTTTACCCGCGGATTCAGATTTTTAGTGTCTTCCAGGAAACCAATGCCATCCATTCAACGTTATTCCATCCTGATGGTCGCGGGCGAAGTATCCGGCGATACGCACGCCGCCGGCGTTATTCGCCAACTTAAGCTTAAAAATAAAAAAATAAAAATTTTCGGCATGGGCGGCCCCCAGATGGCCGAAGCTGGCATGGAAGTCCGCGAAGACCTGACAAAGCAGGCTTTGATCGGTTTTTGGGAAGTTTTAAAACATTATCCCTGGATTAAAAAACGGTTTGACCAATGCGTTCAGTGGTTGGAACAGGAAAAGCCCGACCTTTTGTTTTTGGTGGATTACCCGGGATTCAATTTAAGATTGGCTCAAAAGGCCAAGTCACTGGGTATTCCGGTCTGCTATTACGTGGCGCCGCAGGTTTGGGCCTGGCACAAAAGCCGCATCACTCTAATCCGTCAGGTGGTTCGAAAGCTTCTCGTCATTCTGCCCTTTGAGGAAAAATTTTTTCTGAAAGAAAAGGTTCCCGCGGTCTATGTGGGAAACCCCCTGCTGGAAGAAATAAATTTCAAAAAAATGTCCCGGCTCAAAGCGATGAAAAAGTACGGAATCGAAGGCGAAAAATTCCCCCTAGTCTGTGTCATGCCGGGAAGCCGTAAAGGGGAGATTGAAAAAATATGGCCTATTTGCGTGGAAGCCTCCCGGCTGCTGCGTCAAAAATATCCGGACGCGGGTTTTATCGTTCCCCGGCCGGCCAGTTTAAGCCTGGATGATTACAGGGGTTTGGGTCCGGAGGATTTTTTCTTTTTTGTCGAAGCGTCGGCTTATGATTTAAGAAATATCTGCGATCTGGCCTGGGTCAAATCGGGCACCAGCACTTTGGAAACGGCGCTGTTGAAAACCCCCATGACAGTGGTTTATAAAGTCTCGTCCCTATCCGCTTTTTTGGCCAAACGGTTTTTAAAAATCCCCTATGTGTCGTTAGTTAATATTTTGGCGAAAAAAGTGCTGGTCACTGAACTGCTTCAGGAAAAAGCCACGCCGGAAGCCCTACTGAAAGAAACGTTGAATATGATGGAAAATCCCAAAGTCCGAAAAACTCAAATCAGTGGGTTCTCCGTCATACAAAAACAACTTGCCGGTTCTGCCCAAGCTTCCCGGAAAGCCGCTGATGAAATCTTTAAGCTCTTGAGAATGCCATGAAAACCCAGACCCACCAGCCCGGTTTTTTAGATTGGGTTATTATTTTAATCGCCACTCCACTTATTCATTTATTGGGGTTAACCCTCCGTATTCAAGAAGAAGGCCAGGCTCAATGGGGACCCCGAGCCCGTCAAACGGAAGCGCCCCTTTGGCCCTTGTGGCACGAGACCATTTTAATGAGCGTCTGGTACCATCGGGATCAGGATGTGCGTGTCATGATCTCGGCCAGCCGGGATGGCGAGTTGATTTCTAGAATCGCCCACTTTTTCGGCTATGTTCCTGTCCGGGGTTCCAGTTCCCGGGGCGGACGGGAAGCGTTAAGCGAATTAATCAGTCATTTAAAAGGGGGTCATCGCTGCGCTATCACACCAGATGGTCCCCGGGGTCCCCGGCGCGAAATTAAAATGGGCGTGGTAAATTTGGCGCGAATGACAGGTTGTCCGGTGGTTCCCTTCGCTTTCGCGGCGGAGCATTGTTGGCGGTTAAAAAGCTGGGACAAATTCATTATTCCTAAACCCTTCAGTCGGGCGGTTTTTGTCTATGGCAACCCCATCTGGGTTCCCCGGCATGGCGGGTCCGAATATCTTCAGCAGATTCAAGAAGAATTAGACCGGGTTACGGTAGCGGCGGAACAGCGATTTTAAATAGGATAATCATGAAATATTTATTTTTGATTCTTACTTTTTTCTTCACTCAGGGCCTGCTTCAGGCAACCGAAAAACTATGGGTGCCTTTGGGTCAGCCGGAAGGTCAAAGGGTGGAAGAGGTTATCGGTACGCCCGATGCCCAGGGCAAGACGGCATTAGTAGGCGATTCCACACCCGTTCCCACTGAAACGGTTGTGCCGACCGTCAAAGAAGGCCATTGGATTTATAAATACACCGACGGCCATTCGGAAAGCGAGGGCGATTACACGGCTTCTCAAAAAGAAGGTGTTTGGAAATATTACCGGCCAGACGGTACGGAATGCCGTGAGATCGAGTTTAAAGACGGTGTGATGACCGGTACCGTGGTTTTATGGGCGCCGGATGGAAGCCAGAAATATTTTGATCATTTACCCGAGCTGATTCAAATGGCGGTTCCCTCGGATTTTAAAGTGAAAATCCTTTTGCCTTACTGGGTTGATCTGCTCGGCGATGGTGATCATCAACTTCTGGTCATCGCCCGTTCGGATTCCTCGTCTATAGTTTTAATTTTTGATCAAGACAGCCATCTTTTAGACAGTAAAATTTTTACCGGTCTAGCGGATGATTTCATTTTTGGAGAGATTAAAAAAGGTGGGACTGTTTGCTTCGGGTATGATATTGCCTGCGACGTCCAGTTGGGGGTTTGCCAGTGGGAGTTTGATATATGGGATGGGTCCAAGATCAAAACAGTCCTGCAATATCAGGGCTGGTATGGAAACAATAATCCCTTTGTGATGCCAGTTTTTCATGATGTTCAGGGACAAACGGGAATTGTGACAGACAACGGAACCTTTCAGTGGGATGAAATGAGCCTGACGTTTAAAAAGGTATCCAGTGAGGCAGTTACTCCTGTGACGATGACACCTGAAGCGGCGATGCCAGAGCCGGTTACACCCGAAGCTCAATAAAAAGTGACGAAATCAAAAATCTATGAACTATTCCTTATCCAACTGGATGGCTGTGGGCCTTTACCGGATCTTAATGACTTTGATTTATGGTATTTTTCGGGTAGCAGGTTTGTTTTATCCCGTTGAAGGTTTGAATGAACGGTTCGGTTTTTATCCCGCCAGTGAGCTAAAAAAATTATCCGATGAGCCGCGGATTTGGCTCCATGCCGCCTCGGCGGGCGAGGTTAACGCGATTGCGCCTTTTTGCGAGGCTTTCCGAAAAGTTCGACCTCAAGTTCAGATTATTCTGACGGTCACCTCACGGACGGGAAAAAAACTGGCTCAGGAAAAGGGAACGGCAGACGCGGTTTTCTTCGCTCCCCTGGATATGGGCCCATGCGTGAAAAGGGCTTTTAAGGCATTTAAGCCAAAAGTTTATCTGGTCGCTGAAACCGAGTTTTGGCCCCGAATTTTGCTTTTCGCGGCCCAATCCAAAATTCCCACTTTGCTTCTCAACGGACGGATATCGGACAAGAGTTTTCCGGTTTACTCCTGGTTTAAAAGTCTTTTTACCCCGGCCTTAAACGGTTTTAGTCATTGTTTTGTTCAGACGATGGACGATCTGAAAAAACTGCGGGCATTAGGTGTACCGGAAAAAAAAGTTTCGATCGTAGGCCAACTGAAGCACGATCTGTCGCCGCCGGATGCCATGGCGGTTCAGAAATTCAAGGAAACGCTGAGTCTGCTTCGAAAAGATATTTTATTCACTTTCGGGTCTGTGAGAACCGGGGAAGACGATCTTTTGATACCCCTTGTTCCCGATTTGCTAAAATTATCTCCCGATGTCAAAATTCTTTTAGCGCCCCGGCACTTAAAGAATATCCAGCTGGTGCAGGAAAAATTGAAAAAAATAGGAGTGTCCAGCACCCTTCGAAGCCAGATGGGAATACAAACTATTCCCGAACGGGTGATTATTTTGGATACTATGGGTGAGCTGGCGCAGTCTTATGCTTTTTCCCGAGCGGCTTTTGTGGGAGGAACCTTGGTTCCCATCGGCGGGCACAATTTAATGGAGCCCGCTTTGGCCACGGTTCCTGTTTGTTTTGGGCCTTATACGAACAATTTGCCCGAGGCCGCCGAGGTTTTGGTTCAGTCGGGAGGCGGATTTAAGTTACAAGACGTGTCTCAATTGTTAGAGTGTTTCAGACGATTTTTGGACGAGGATTTTGCTAAAAATGCCGGCAAAAATGCGCATGAATCCGTACTTTCAATGAGAGGGGCCACGGAAAAAACAGTTCAGGGTGTTTTGAACTGGTGGCCTTCCGAAGCTTAAGGGTCAAACAATGAATTCCTGGGAAGATACCTATTTAAACTTTATCAGTGAAAAGCACGGGGGATTCCAGAAGAATCTCGGCTTTGCCTGTCTGAAGTTTTTATCTTTTTTGTTCCTGGCGGCATGGTGGTTTCGCAAAGCGCTTTATCGCTCAGGACTTTTGCGTCGCAAAAGACTTTCCTGTCCCGTTATCAGCGTAGGTAATCTCACCACCGGTGGCACGGGAAAAACGCCTCTGGTCATTTTTTTGGCCAAATATTTCGCCCAGCAGGGTAAAAGAGTTGCAGTTCTCAGCCGGGGTTTTGGCCGAAAAACGGATGCGTCCTCCTTGGTGTGGGTTTCAGACGGCACAAAAATAATGGCCACCGCGGAGGAGGGCGGCGATGAACCAGTTCTTATCGCTAGAAACGTTCCCCAAGCGGCGGTTATTGTTTGCAAAGACCGTTACCGGGCGGGCCTCGATGCCATGAAAAAGTTTAAGCCGGATCTTTTTATACTGGATGACGGCTATCAGCGGCGGTTTGAGCTTCACCGCGATTTGGATATTTTGACCATCGACGGTACCAATCCTTTCAGCACGGGCTGGGTTTTACCCGCGGGACTTCTGCGCGAGCCCCTGGATGCCCTGGGTGAAGCGGATGTTTTCGTGATTAATAAGGTGAATCTTTGCCGTAGTCCGGAGGACGTGCGTACCATGCTTCAACGGCATAATCCCAGGGCTTACCAGGTGGAGGCCCACTATAAGCCGGGTGTTTTAAGAGATTTTCAAACAGGAAAAGAAATGAAACCCGCCGCTTTGGACCGTATCTCCGTGGGAGTCTTTTCCGGGGTGGCCAACTCGCTCTCCTTTGTCCGAACTCTAGCGGATTTTAAAGTTCTGGTTCATCATTCTTATAACTTGAGAGATCATTTCGCCTATACCCGCGAGAATTTGACCGAGATTTTAAAGGATGCCCAAATGCGGGGACTTCAATATCTGATTACGACAGAAAAAGACGAGGTGAAGTTCCCCCAGGGTATGCAGCTGCCCATTCCTATTCTCGTTTTAGAAATTCAATGGGAAGCGGTTCATGGAAAGAATCACTGGGATTCGATTTTGAAAAACATTTCTCTGAGCTCTTCTGGATTTAAAGGATAGCGTTGAATAAATAGCCTAAAAAACTTCTTACTTTTTACCCAACGGTAAAACCCACCAGAGTACCGAGAAGAATGTCAGCTTTTGGGTGAGATGCCAATAGTTCCTAAGGATTGATCATTTTGAAAAAGAATAAAATTCAGCCAGCCTCTCAACCCCGGCGCATTTTAGTGATGCGTTATTCCTCTTTGGGCGATGTGGTTTTGACCAATCCGGTTTTGGACCGGTTAAAGTCAGCTTATCCCCAGGCCTCTATTTACTTTGCCACCAAGGACAAGTTTGCTCCCCTAGTGGCCTTTCATCCGGGGGTTACCCATGTTATTTCCCTCGCAGGCGGTGGATTTTTTATTTTTTTGCGGCATCTGTGGTCTCTTAAAGCTTTGAAACCCACGATGGTTTTAGACCTGCACGATTCATTGCGCACACGGTTGTTGAGATTGTTTTTGGGCAACGCCAACGTTTCGGTTTATGAAAAAGAGGCGATTCAAAGGCGTCTTTTGGTGAAAAAACTTCAGTCCAAACCCAGCCTGCCCACGGTTCTAAAATATTTAAACGCCCTGGAAAAGTGGGGGATTTCATCCTCTTCCCGTATTCAGTGCCGGGTTCATGTATCAAGACAGGCCCAGACCTTTGCCACAGGTTTTTTAAGGAAAAATAAAATAGAAAAAGCCGAGTGGGTAGTGGGGCTGGGCCCGGGGGCGACTTGGAATACCAAACAATGGCCGCCGGAGTATTACGCTGAATTGGCTGCTCATTGGATTCAGAAGAAAGCCCGGGTGATATGGTTTGGCGATAGTAAAGAAGTTGATCTGATTCATTCGATTCAGGATTTGATGACGGTTCAATCTTCTGAAGGCGGATTGTGTGCGGCGGGAAAACTTTCACTGGAACAAAGCACCGCTCTTCTGGGTCGTTGTAATATTTTTATCGGTAATGACTCGGGTCTAATTCATTTGGCTTCGGGTCGGGGAGTTCCGGTCACAGTCATTTACGGTTCCACCACTCCTTCATTAGGCTTTGAACCCTGGGGCAGACATCAGGTCGCCGAGGTGAAGGGACTGGATTGCAGGCCCTGCGATGTACATGGAAAAAGCGCCTGTCCTCTGGGACACTTTAAATGCATGAAGTCGCTGTCGGTGGATATGGTTGAGGCTCGGGCGAAGTTATTAACCCGCAAAGGTTGAGGGCGTTTAAAGAAGGTGGGAATACAATTGAATAATTCTGTGGGCGTCGATTTGAAGGCGATTTGTACCATTGATCACGAATGTGTCGGCTGTTCCACAGTCGCTAAATCTTGCTGCGCCAAGTATGACGTTTGCGTGACGGACGCCGAACTTAACCGTATCATTCCTGTCCTGCCTGAAATTTCAAAGTTATGCCCACATCTCAAAACTGACGAGGGCTATGCCAATGTCTTTGAGGAAGCGGAGAAGGGTTTTCATTCGATTGACACCCACGATAATGACCTCTGTGTTTTTGCCTATATGGACAAGGGCTTGATCCGCTGTTCTTTACATTCGGTTGAAAAGAACCTCGGCCTACCTCTGGGAACCGTGAAGCCATCTGTTTGTATTCTTTTCCCCTTGACCTTTTCCGAGGCAGGCGATGTCTTGACCCTTCATGACGACGCGCTGGGCTGTGACTGTAGTTCACTTAGAAAGAAACCCTCTATCCTTATTTCGCCTGATTTACTGGCTACCATCCGGCATTTTGGCGGGGAAAATTCAGCCTAGTGCTTTATCCTGTCCTTCTGTTTTTCTTTATTTAAACGAATTTAACCGTCTGTTTTTGCCGGTTCGTTTTTATTTGGTATGATTGATCGTCATTAAAACAGTTCTGAAAAGGAATGAAAAAATGGGTAAATCTATCGGATTTTTTCTTTTTGTCATCTTTCCGGTTCTGGGATGGAGCCAGACACCGACGGTTTCTTTCCCCAACGGCGTTAACTGGTCAACTTCGGGCCAAAATTACAATTATGCTGGTCGTCATTTTCAATCTTCCGTGGTGATGAATAATAAGTTATGGATTATTGGCGGGTTGTCTTCTGGCAAAGTTCTGTCCGACGTACTTTATTCTACTGATGGTTTGAACTGGAACCAGGCCACATCTCAAGCGGCTTTTGGTCCTAGGTGGGGTCAGGCCTCCGCTGTGTTCAACGCGGGGCAGGGAAACGCTCTTTGGGTAGTCGGCGGGACTGACGGTAAAACTTTTTTAAACGATGTGTGGAATTCAACAGATGG
>Ga0182012_10001631_pt1 | contig 24397 bp, 25 predicted proteins | sample 612S2SmetaG_FD_120486 | JGI IMG/M metagenome (GOLD analysis project Ga0182012, IMG submission 120486) | Permafrost microbial communities from Stordalen Mire, Sweden - 612S2S metaG | ecosystem: Environmental > Terrestrial > Soil > Wetlands > Permafrost | place: Sweden: Stordalen | collected... | reverse complement strand
CGCGCCAGGGGCAGCGCGTTCTCGAGCGCGCGCCACGCCGCCTTCAGGCCGGCGCCGTCGCCGTCGAAGCAAAACACGAGCTCGCTGGTCAGCCGGAAAATCTTGTTCAGATGCTCCTGGGTGGTGGCGGTGCCGAGGGTGGCGATCGCGTAGGTGATCCCGGCCTGGTGCAGACGCACCACGTCCATATATCCCTCGACCACCATCAGGCGCTTGAAGTCGTTGCGCGCCTGGCGCGCTTCATAGAGTCCGTAGAGCTCCCGGCCCTTGTGGAACAGCGGCGTCTCGGGCGAGTTCAGATACTTGGGTTCGCCCCGATCGATCACGCGTCCTCCGAAACCGAGCACGCGCCCGCGCGAGTCCCGAATCGGGAACATCAGCCGGTCCCTGAAGCGGTCGTAGAATCCGACCGATGTTTCGCCCGCGGCCCGGGCGCTGCCGCCGTCGCGCTCGATGATCAATCCGGCCTGCAGCAGCCGGCGGCGCTCCTCCTCGTCGGTTCCGAAGCGGTTGAGCAGCGCATTCCACGAGTCGGGCGCGTAGCCGAGCGCAAACTTGCCGCCCGTCCCCGCGTCGATCCCGCGCTGCGCCAGATAGTCGCGTGCGCGCGGGGTGTCGGCTAGATTCTGCTCGAAGAATCTGGCCGCCCGGGTCATGAGCTCGTACAGATCGCCGCTGCCGGGGTCGCGGCCGCCTTGCGCTTCGCGCGGCAGCTCCAGGCCGGCCCGCTGGGCGAGATCCGCGACCGCATCGAGAAAGCCGAGCTTCTCGTACTGCATCAGAAAGCCCACCACCGTGCCGTGCGCCCCGCAGCCGAAGCAGTGGTAGAACTGCTTGTCGGGGCTCACCCAGAAGGAGGGCGTTTTCTCGCCGTGGAACGGGCAGCAGGCCTTGTACTCGCGCCCCGATTTCTTGAGCGCGACGCGCGCGCCGATGATCTCCACGATGTCGGAGCGGGCGACGATCTCGTCGATGAACGGTTGGGGGATGCGGCCGGCCATGGACCGGACTTAGGTCAACCGCCGAGCTTGGCTTTGATTTTGGCGCCGACGGCGCCCATGTCGGCGCGACCCTGCGCCTTCGCCTTGATGACGGCCATCACCTTCCCCATGTCCTTGATGCTGGCGGCGCCGGTGGTCGCGACCGCCTCGGCGATCAGGGCGTCGAGTTCCGCATCGCTCAACCGCGAGGGCATGTAGGTTTGCAGCAGGGTGATTTCAGCGGATTCCTTGTCGACCAGATCCTGCCGGTTGCCGACCTGGAACTGCGCGATGGACTCCTTGCGCTGCTTGATCATCTTCTCGAGGACCACAAGCACCTGGGCATCGTCCAGCACGATCCGCTCGTCGACCTCGCGCTGCTTGATGGCGGAGGTGATCATCCGGATGACGCCGAGCCGCTCCTTTTCACCGGCGCGCATCGCGGCCTTCATGTCATCCGTGATTCGCTCTTTCAAAGACACCGAGGGACCCCCGGAGATCGAACGAGTTCCGGCCTCAATAGGGCCGGGAGGAAGCCGCTGGCGGTGCGCTCGACGGAGCGCCGCCAGCCCCGCGCATGTTCTCGCGCGATAGACGCTTCAGGTGACGCTTCACCGCAGCCGCCTTCTTGCGCTTACGCTCCTGGGTCGGCTTCTCGTAGAATTCACGGCGGCGAAGCTCGGTGAGGACACCCGCTTTCTCGCAGGCTCGCTTGAAGCGGCGCAGAGCGGCATCGAAATACTCGTTCTCGCGAACACGAACGCTGGGCATTCAAACCTCAATATCTTGAGACAAAAGACTGCCGCCGGGCATTCGGCAGCAGGGGGGCGCATTCTAATGGGCGTTCCCGTAAAAGGCAAAGGCAGGCAGGAGGAAGACGTGAGGGTCATCGGAATCGAGAGTTCCTGCGATGAGACGGCAGTGGCCGTTTTCGACACCGAGCGGGGCCTGCTGTCCCATCGATTGCACAGCCAGATTGCACTGCACCAGGCGTATGGCGGGGTGGTGCCGGAATTGGCCTCGAGGGATCACATCAAGAGGCTCCTGCCGTTGGTGCGCGAGGCGCTATCGGCGGCGCAATCCTCCCGCGAGACCGTGGACGGGGTGGCCTACACGGCGGGCCCCGGACTGATCGGGGCGCTGCTGGTGGGGGCCGGGTTCGCCAGAAGCCTGGCCTATGCCTGGGGGAAGCCCGCGATCGGCATTCACCATCTCGAGGGGCATCTGCTTGCGCCGCTGCTCGAGCCCGAGGCGCCCGAGTTCCCCTTCCTCGCATTGCTGGTCTCGGGGGGCCATACCCAGCTGGTCGACGTGGCGGGCGTTGGTGAGTATCGAATACTCGGGCAGACGCTCGATGATGCGGCGGGGGAAGCTTTCGACAAGACGGCCAAGATGCTCGGATTGCCGTATCCGGGCGGTGCCGCGCTCGCCCAGCTGGCCGAATCCGGACGACCCGGCCGATTCAATTTTCCGCGGCCGATGCTCGACAGGACCGGGCTCGACTTCAGTTTCAGTGGCTTGAAGACGGCGGCCCTAGTAGCCTTGCGGGGCCGCGTACTGGACGAGGAGATCCGAGCCGACGTTGCACGCGGTTTCCAGGAGGCGGTGGTGGACACGCTTGCTGAAAAGGCGCGTCGGGCGCTCGTGGGCGGCGGGTACCGGCGGCTCGTGGTGGCGGGCGGGGTGGGCGCCAATATGCGGCTGCGCGAGCGCCTGGGTGCCATTGCGCGGAATGCCGAAGCAAAGGTGTATTTCCCCCGGGCCGAGTTCTGCACCGACAACGGCGCCATGATCGCGCTGGCCGGCGCATTGCGTTTGGTGGCGGGCGAGCGAGCGGGTCTCGCGGTCGACGCCCGGGCAAACTGGGAGCTCGGGGCGACGCAGTAGAGATCGACGGAGCAACAGACTCAAGAGTTCAATGGACAAGATATTCATTCATGCGCTCAAAGCCGAGGCGATCATCGGCATCTACGACTGGGAGCGCCAGGTCCGTCAGACCGTCCTCGTCGACATCGAGATAGGGGCCGATATACGCAAGGCGGCGCTGACCGACTCGGTCGAGGACACGCTGAACTACAAGCGGGTGGCCAAGCGGGTGCTCGCCCTGATCGAGGCCTCCCAATTCCAACTGGTGGAGACGCTCGCAGAGCATGTGGCGATGCTGATTCTCGAGGAGTTCGATGTCGCGTGGGTGCGTGTCGTGCTCGCGAAGCCGGGGGCCGTTCGAAGCTCGAAGGATGTGGGCGTCGAGCTCGAGCGCGATCGTCCCGCACTCGCGTCCTGGCTCGCAGCGCGCGCCAGGGCTCTTCCGATCCCGCCGGGCACATGAGGCCGTCGATTTCGGTCGATTCTCCGCTCACCTGGCGGCAGGTCGGCGCGATCGGCGACGGCGGCGCCTCGCTGACGCTGTCGGAGGCCGCCCTCGGTCGCATCGGTGCGGCCCATGGGTTGGTTCAGACGCTCGTGGCGAACGAGGTGCGCGCTTACGGCGTCAACACCGGCGTCGGGGCGCTCTGCGACGTCCTCGTCTCCCCGGCAAAGCAACAAGCACTGTCTCGAAACATCATCATGAGCCACGCGGCCGGCGTGGGGCCCGCTCTGGAGGCTGCCGCGGTCCGGGCCATCATGGCCGCGGCGGCCAATCACTATGCCCGCGGATATTCCGGCGTGCGGCCCGAGATCGTGATCCGGTTATGCGAGTTCCTGAACAATGACCTGATTCCGGAGATCCCCACGGGCGGATCGGTGGGCTATCTCACCCACATGGCGCATATCGCGCTGGTGATCATCGGCGCCGGACGCGCACGTCTTGGCGGCGTTCGCGGCGACTCCGCCAGGGAGGCGGCCGCCGGCCCCGCGCTCATGAGCGGCGCCGCAGCGCTTGCGGCCGCCGGTCTCGAGCCGCTGGTGTTGGAGGCCAAGGAGGGATTGAGTCTCGTGAACGGGCTTCCCTGCGCGACGGGAATCGCGGCGCTCGCACTCGCCCGTATCGCTCGACTGCTCGATTGGGCCGACCTGATCGGGGCGATGACCTTCGAGAATTTGCGCGGACAGACGGCGGCTTTCGACGCCGAGGCGCTCAGCCTGCGCGCCTCGGCTTCGGTGCAACTCGTGGGCGGGCGACTGCGCGCATTCCTCGGCGGCAGCGCGATTCTCGCGGCGAGCGCCGGTCGGCGAACCCAGGATCCCTTGAGCCTGCGCGCGATGCCGCAAGTGCACGGCGCGGTGCGCGACCAGTTCGCGCACGCGGCGGCCACGGTGGATGCGGAGCTCGCCTCGGTCAGCGACAATCCGGCGGTGCTCGGGACGCGGGAAGCGCCGCGGGCGCTCTCGGAGGCACACGCGGTGGGCGCGGCCCTCGGACTTGCAGGCGATGCGCTCGGCATCGCCGTCGCCGAACTGGCGGCGATGTCCGAACGGCGCATCGATCGGCTGGTCAATCCGCTGGTGAGCGGCCTGCCCGCCTTTCTGGCGGCGGACTCGGGCGCCGGCTCGGGATTCATGATCGCCCAATACACGGCGGTTTCATTGGCGTCCGAGAATCGCCGCCGCGCCGCCCCGGCCAGTCTCGACGGCGGAATCACCTCGGCCCTGCAGGAAGATCACCTCGCGCACGCCACCCCCGCCGCCTTGAAGCTGTTGCAGATCGTCGAGAACACCGAAGCCATCCTCGCGATCGAGCTATTGGCGGCGGTTCAGGCGTATGACCTCGCGCACGACGCACCGGCACCGGCCCGAGCGCTCGCGACCGATGCGATGTATCGGCGGGTGCGCCGGGTCGTGAGCCTCTACCGCGACGATCGTCCACTTGCCGGCGACATCTATTCGATCCGCCGCATGCTCCGCTCGGAGGATGCCGAGGCGCCGTGCTAGATGCTGCGCCCGCCGTCGACGGCGATGATCTGCCCCGTGATGTAGGGCGCGTCCCCGGCGAGGAACAGCGCCGTGCGGGCGACATCCTCGGGGCTGCCGTGACGCTGCAGGGCGGTCTTGCCGACGATCTCGCGTTTCAGCGCCTCGTCCATGCCGTGTTCCGGCCAAAGCACCGGCCCCGGCGCGATGCCGTTGACCCGGATCTCGGGACCGAGCTCGCGGGCCAGGGAGCGCGTCAGCATCGCGAGGCCCGCCTTGGCGACGCTGTAAACCGGATAGCCCTTCAGCGGCCGCAGGCCATGGATGTCGACGATGTTGAGGATCAGGCCGCGCCGCTCGGCGAGGCTCGGGACCGCCGCCTGGGCGAGAAACAGGGGCGCCTGCAAATTGGTGCCGATGAGGTCGTTCCACTGCGCCCGGGTGATCTCCCCGATCCGCGTGGGGGCGAAACTCGAGGCGTTGTTGATCAACACATCCAGCCCGCCGAACGCCCGAACCGCCGCGTTGACGAGATTCCCGGGAGCCTCCGCGCTCAACAGATCCCCGCGCTGCACGGCGGCCGTGCCGGAGCGCGCGCGGTTGAGCTCCTGCGCGAGCTCCGCGGCCGCACGCTCCGAGGATTGATAGTGGATCAGGACGCACGCGCCGGCGCCGTGCATCGTCCGGGCGATCTCGGCGCCGACGCGCCTCGCGCCCCCGGTGATGAGGACCACTTTGCCGTCGAGCGAGGAATTGCATGCCGCCATGCGTCGGAACGATACCGGATTGTCCGGCCAGCGGGTACAAGGCGGCACGGTCATGGTGCGTGAAGCCGTCTCCGGGGCGGGCGGCCCCGGCCTCGTCGAGGAGGAACTCGAACACGCGCGCAGGATGCGCCAGCGGCTTCTCGGCGAGATTCGAGAGTCGGGAGGCTGGATCGGCTTCGAGCGCTACATGGACCTCGCGCTGTACGCACCGGGTCTCGGATACTACAGCGCGGGCGCGCGCAAGCTCGGGCCCGGGGGCGATTTCACCACGGCTCCGGAGATCTCGCGCCTGTTCGGCGGATGCCTCGCGAGGCAGTGCGTCGAGGTGCTCGAGCGGCTCGGGGGCGGCTCGATCCTCGAGATCGGCGCGGGGACCGGGTCGCTGGCGGCGGATCTTCTGGCGCGGCTCGCGACCCTGGACCGGCTGCCCGAGCAATATCTGATTCTCGATGTCAGCGCCGATCTGCGCGAGCGCCAACGGCGCACGCTCGAGGAGCGGGTGCCGCATCTCGCCGGCCGCGTGCAGTGGATCGAGACTCCGCCGGCGTTGCGGTTCGACGGAGTGATTCTCGCGAACGAGGTGCTCGACGCGCTGCCGGTGACGCGCTTTCGCTGGTCCCCCGCCCGCTGTGAGGAGCTCGGAGTGGGCATCGAGCGCGATCAATTCGTGTGGTCGCCGCGCCCTGCGGGCGCCGAGCTTGGGCGCATCTGCCGCGCGCTCGCGCAGCCCGGCTGGGAGGAGGGCTATGTCTCCGAATACTGCGCGCGGCTTCCGGCGTGGGCCCTCGAGGTCACGCGGCCATTGCGGCGTGGGCTCGCGTTGTGGATCGACTACGGGCTGCCGCGCCGCCAATATTATCTGCCCGAACGCCGCGACGGCACGTTGATCTGTCACTTCCGGCAACGTGCGCACGGCGACCCGTTCCTCGAGCCCGGCCTGCAGGACATCACGGCGTGGGTCGATTTCACGCTGCTCGCCGAGGCGGGAGCCACCGCCGGCTTTGCGCTCGCCGGCTTCTGCACCCAATCGTTTCTGCTCGCGGCGCTCGGAGCGGATCAGGAAATGCGTCATCTCGCGGGAGCGGATGAGAACCGGTTCGCGCGCCTCGCCAACGAGGCGCGCCGCCTGATGATGCCGGGCGAGATGGGCGAGCGGTTCAAGGCGATGGCCTGGCTACGCGAGCTCGACATGCCGCTATCCGGCTTTTCCCTGCAGGATCTGCGGCACACGCTCTAGCGGTTTTCAATATCGCGCGCGCAACGCCGCAACCGCCTCGAGCCGGAGCCGGCTCACGAGCTCGGCGATTGCCGGACCGGAACGGCCGGAGAGCTCCTCCGGCGTCGGCCTGGCCGTCGCCGCCGCATCGCGGGCCGAGAGCAGGTATTCGCGCTGCGGGTACGGGGCGTGCTCCAAGCCCTCGCGCCCCCTCGAGTCGGCCTCGCACGCAAGCAGAGCCAGAGCGTATCTTTCCGGCCGCCGGAATGCGTCGGAGCGTTCCATGAACTCGAGTGCCGTCCTCGGCTTGAGCTCGAAGGCGCGATGCACGATGCCGTGATAGCGCGCCACGATCACAGCGAGATCCTTGTAGTCGCCGGGCACCCGCAGCCGCGCCGCGAGCGCCTCGATCGCCAAGACGCTGCGTTCTTCATGGCCATGATGGGCCGGCCACGTGGCCGGCGGGCTCTGCGCCTTGCCGAGGTCGTGGACCAATGCCGCGAACCGGACCCTCGAATCGCCGCTCAGCATCGATGCCTGATCGAGCACCATCAACGCGTGCACGCCGGTATCGATCTCCGGGTGCCACCGCGCCGGCTGCGGCACGCCGAACAGAGCGTCGACTTCCGGATAGATGCGTTGCAGAGCACCGCATTCGCGCAGCACCCTGAAGAAAGCTCCGGGGGCGGGCTCGCGCAGCGCCTTCTCCGATTCCTGCCAAACACGCTCGGCCACCAGCGCATCGACCTCGTTGGCGAGCACCATGCGCTTCATGAGCGCCATGGTGTCGGGCGCCACCCGGAAGCCCAGCGGCGCGAAGCGTGCGGCGAAACGCGCCACCCGCAGCACGCGCACCGGATCCTCGACGAAGGCGTCGGACACATGCCGCAAGAGCCGGGCGTCGAGATCGCGCCTGCCGCCGTGCGGATCGACCAGGGTTCCGTCGGCCTGCCTCGCCATGGCGTTGATGGTCAGATCGCGGCGGCCCAAATCCTCCTGCAGCGTGACTTCAGGTCCGAACTCCACGCTGAATCCGCGGTAGCCGGGCGCGGTCTTGCGTTCGCGGCGGGCGAGTGCGTATTCCTCATGGGTGTCCGGATGCAGGAAGACCGGGAAATCGCGCCCGACCTCGCGGAATTTTTGCCGCTCGAGATCCTCCCGCGTGCCGCCCACGACCACCCAATCGCGCTCCTTCACCGGCAACCCGAGCAACTCGTCCCGAACCGCTCCGCCGACCAGATACACTTGCATGGGTGCATAATATCAGCATCAATTGGCGGATCTGCGCACCCGCCATCGCTGTCCTGGCCTCGTCCGTGCTCGGCGGATGCTACCTGCTGCAGAGTGCGGCGGGACAATTGCAGCTCATGTCCAGGCGCAAGCCTATCGGACGCGTCATCGCCAATCCCGCGACCCGTCCCGAGGTCAGGACCCAGCTCGAGGCGGTCGCGCAGATACGTGACTTCGCCACCCGCCGTCTGGGCCTGCCCGACAACGGCAGCTACCGGAGTTATTCCGACGTGGGCCGGCCCTACGTGGTGTGGAATGTGGTGGCGGCGCCGGAGTTTTCCGTGGAGCCGAAGGAGTGGTGCTATCCGATCGTCGGGTGCGTGGCGTATCGCGGATATTTCGTCGAGCACCGGGCGAGGCGGTTCGCGCAGAAATTGCGGCGCCGCGGGCTCGACGTGACCGTCGGCGGCGTGGCGGCCTACTCGACGCTCGGGCATTTCGACGATCCGATCCTGAACACCATGCTCGGCTGGAGCGATGTCGAGCTCGCCTCGATCATCTTCCACGAGCTCACGCATCAGATGATTTATCTGGCGAACGACGCCGATTTCAACGAAGCGCTCGCGACGACGGTGGAAGAGGAGGGCGTGCGCCTCTGGCTCGAATCGCTCGGACGCGAACGGGATCTCGAGCGCTACCATGCGTACCAGCGGCGCTTCGCGAAGGTGCTCGGCCTGCTGACCGCGACGCGGAACGAGCTGCGCACGCTGTATGCATCGGGAATCGATCACGGACGGATGCGCCGCGAGAAGGCGGCCATCTTCGCGGCGCTGCTCGAGTCCTATTCCCATCTCAAGCAACAATGGGACGGACAGGCGTCCTTCGACAGCTGGTTCGAGGCCGATATCAACAACGCCAATCTCGCCTCGATCGCCACCTACTATGATTGCGTGCCGGGATTCCGGCGTGAACTCGAGGCGGCCGGCGGCAATCTCGGCGCTTTTTACGCGCGGGTGCGCGCACTGGCGAAGCTCGATCAAAAGCAACGCGACACGCTCCTGTGCGGAGCGCGCTGATGGGCGGAGCGCGCTGATGGGTGCGCCTCCGGCGGAGGATTTCATCCGGCACGGCACGCCGGCTTTTCGCCGCACCAACCTCGCGCTGTTCGCGGCCGGCATCGCGACGTTCGGGCTGCTGTACTGTGTGCAGCCGCTGATGCCCGAATTCAGCCGCCGATACGGCGTGAGCGCGGCGGCGAGCGCGCTGTCGCTATCGCTGCCCACCGGCGTGATGGCGGTGGCGCTCCTGTTCGCCGGCGCCGTTTCCGATGCGCGGGGGCGCAAGGGCATCATGGCGGCCTCGACGCTCTGCTCCGCGCTGCTGACGCTCTGCACCGCGGTGGCGCCCGGCTGGTTCGCGCTGCTGACGCTGCGCACCCTGCTCGGTCTCACGCTCGCGGGACTGCCGGCGATCGCGATGACCTATCTCAGCGAGGAGGTGCACGCGGAGTCCATCGGTCTCGGCATGGGCCTGTACATCGGAGGCAGCGCGGTGGGCGGCCTCGGTGGTCGCCTGTTGACGGGGATCGTGGCGGATTTTTTCGGCTGGCGGTGGGCGATGGCGGCGATGGGAGCCGTGGGATTGGTTTGTGCGCTGGTGTTTTCGCGCAGCCTTCCGCCCTCGCGGCGCTTCGTGCCGCAGCCGCTCGAGCTCGACGTGCTGATAAGGCGGTTCGCCGGCACGTTCACGGACCCCGGATTGCCCTGGCTGTTCGCGGAGGGCTTCGTACTGCTCGGGGCCTTCGTCACCCTCTACAACTACATCGGTTATCGCCTGATGGCGCCTCCCTACGCGCTGAGCCAGTCCGCGGTGGGGCTTTTGTTCAGCGTCTATCTGGTCGGCACGTTCAGCTCGACCTTCATCGGGCATCTCGCCGGCCGACGCGGAAGGCGCAAGGTGCTGTGGACCATGTTCGTCATCATGCTCGCAGGCTTGGCGCTGACCATGGCCGGTTCGCTGGCGCTGATCATCGCGGGGCTCGCCGTGATCACGTTCGGTTTCTTCGGCGGCCACTCCATCGTCTCGAGCTGGGTGGGCCGTCGCGCGGGAAACGCCAAGGCGCAGGCGAGCTCGATGTACCTGTTCGCCTATTATCTGGGCTCCAGCCTCGCGGGGGCCGCGGGCGGGCTGTTTTACGCGGCTCACGGATGGACCGGAGTGGCCGCCTTCGTCGCCACACTGTTCGGACTCGGACTGTTGTTCGCGTGGCGGTTGTACCACCTGGCGCCGCTCGCCGTGCCGCCCTCGGCCGGAGCGTCCGAACCTCCGCTGCCTTAGATCCTAGGACCGGCCCGTCGCGGCGCGGTCCAGGCTGAGCCTCGCATTGTCTTCCAGCGCTCCGACGTACTGGCGTGCGGAAGCGGCCATGGAATGCGGCTTGAGCTTGAGCCTCTCGAAGCCGTCCTCGGTGCATACGCTGTCGACCTTGAGCGACTTGTAGTTGTCGCTGGAGAACGGCCGACCGGGCACGAAGTCGCACACTGCCGCTTCCAGGCGGCCCAAGGCATTCGGCAGTCCCGCGATCCAGCGGCGCCGGCCCGTGACCTTTGCGACCAATTGCACGACCTCGCGCAGCGTGAAGATCTGCGGTCCCCCGAGCTGAAAGGTCTGGCGGCTCGAGGCGCCCCCGCGCAAACAGCGAAGGATGGCGTCGACGACATCGTCGACGAACACCGGTTGGAAGCGCGCGTTCGGCCGGGCGAGGGGCAGCACGCCGGGCGCCGCGCCGAGCAGGCGGGCGAACCGATTCAGGAAGGTGTCGCCGGGGCCGAACATGACCGAGGGCTGGAAGATGGTCCAGTCGAGCGCGCTTTGCTCCCGGATCAACTTCTCCGCTTCGCCCTTGGAGCGCAGATACATGCTCGGCGCATCGACGGCGGCTCCGAGCGCCGACACCTGCAGCAGCCGGCCCACATTCGCCGAACGCGCCGCGAGCAGGAGCGTGCGCGTGAGCTCGGTGTGCGCGCGGCGAAAGCCGGCGCCGCCGAACCAGCGCTCGTTCAGGATCCCGATCAGGTTGACCACCACATCCTTGCCGCGCAGACGCTCGGAGAGCTGCGCCTCGTCGTAGACGTCGCAGTTCTCCAGCATGAGGCCCGGCAGCACCAGCAGGTGTTTGTGGAGCTCCCGGTCGCGGGACAACACCGTCACCCGATGATTGTCCTTGAGCAGACGCGCGGTCAGCCGCGTGCCGAGAAAGCCGGTGCCCCCCAGAATGCAGATGGATAACGGCTTCATGACATCAGCGCAGCGGGATGAGGAGCGTGGAGGAGCCGCGCCGGACGCTGAGCATCAGCAAGTTCACCCCCTTGGCCGCCTCGCGAAAGGTCTTGATGCTCGATACCGGCGTGCGGCCGATGCCGACGATCAGATCGTTCGACCGCAGGCCCGCGACCGCCGCGGGACTGCCGTCGGTGACGCCGCGGACGAGCACTCCGCCGGCGTCGGGTGCGTCGGCGAGATCCGCCCCCTCCAGCCCGTGGTGGATGTCGGTCGCATTGGCGGCGGATTCGGATTCGCCGCGCTCGGCGACCAGCGCGGTGACCTTGCGGGGCTTGCCGTCGCGCAACAATCCGATCTCGACCTGATCGCCGATCTGCAGCATGCCGATGGAGTTGCGCAGCTCATGGGCATTCTTCACGGCAGCGCCGTTGATGGAGACGATGATGTCGCCCGTCTTGACGCCCGCGCGCTCCGCCGAGGAGCCCTGACTGACGCCCGCGACCAGTGCGCCGCTCGCGTCGGAGAGACCGAACTCCTTGGCGATGTCGGGAGTCACGTCGTAGATGTTGACGCCGAGAACCCCGCGCTTCACCTGCCCGTACTTGATCAGCTGGTCCATCACGCCCTTGGCCATGTTGACGGGAATGGCGAAGCCGATGCCGATGTTGCCGCCGCTGCCCGACAAGATCGCGGAGTTGATGCCGACCAGCTCGCCCCGAAGATTGACCAGGGCGCCGCCGGAGTTGCCGGGATTGATGGAGGCATCGGTCTGGATGAAGTCCTCATATCCGTCCGGATTGATGCCGGTGCGGCCGAGCGCCGAGACGATGCCGGCGGTGACGGTGTGCTGCAGGCCGAACGGGTTGCCGATCGCGACCACGTAATCGCCCACTTCGAGATGCGAGGAATCACCGAGCGCCATGGCGACGAGGTTCGGCTGCTTGGCCTGCAGCACCGCGATGTCCGCGCCCTCGTCGGATCCGACCACCTTCGCGGGGAAGGTGCGGTTGTCGAGCAGCGTCACGGTGATTTCGTTGGCGTTCTCGATCACGTGGAAGTTGGTGATGATGTAGCCGTTCTTCGCATCCACTATCACGCCCGAACCCGCGCTCTGAAACGGCCTCTCGTGGGGCTTGGAGTCCGGCGGTACGTTGAAGAATTGCCGAAAGAACGGATCGTCCAGCAACGGATTGCGCTGGCCGGGCTTTTCCTTGATGGTGCCGCGCGTGGCGATGTTGACGACCGCCGCCGACACCCGCTTGACCATGGGGGCGAGCGAGGGCATGGGCGCCGCATCGGGTGCCGGGGGCGGTGCGGTCACCGCGGCGAACGCCTGGGGCGCGGACAGTCCGAAAGCGAGCACCGCCGCCGCAAGTCCAAAACGCAGATTCATGCGCGATCCTTCATTATCCAGATGACTCGTCGGGCAGCCCACACAAAGAGGGGCCGGACGATGAGTCCGGCCCCGCGGTCGTTGCCCTCGGCCCGCGATTTTACACCGTAAGATCGCGCGCGGCGGATCTCTTACGCTGCTTCGACGGTGATCCGTTGCGGCTGCACTTGAGCAAGCTTCGGAATGGTGACTTCGAGCACGCCATGGGCGGACTTGGCCTTGATGTTCTGCACATCCGCCGTTTCCGGCAGGCTGAAGCGCCGCTGAAACTCCCCGGTGATGCGCTCGACGCGGCGATAGCCGTCGCGATCCTCGCGCTTGGTATCCTCGCGGCGTCCGCGAATCGTCAGCACCCCCTGCTCGGAAGTGATCTCGACCGCTTTGGGATCGACGCCCGGCAGGTCGACATGCAGGAGAAATCGATTGTCCTCCTCGTGAATGTCAACGGGCGGCAGCCATGCGCCGGTATCCGCCGCAGTGGTGCTCTGGGGGGCGCCGAACAGGCGATCGATATCCCGATGGAAACGGTTCACGAGCGACCAGGGCTCGTAACGCACGACAGTCATGATGCTCTCCTCAATAAAGATGTTGATGAAACGAATGATAAAAAGCGCTTGGTACCCGACGTTGGGCCGCCCTCGTTCATTTCAACAACGATCTCGCGCGAGAAGAGAAATGTGTCACGTGCGATTTCACGAATGTCAATGGGACATATTGTGAATAAGATGTGGACCACAATATCTTGAGATTGGGAAATTTCCCCCTTGACCTGTCCTGCGCAAAGTGTCGTAAGAAAATTTCTCGGGACAATCTCGTAACTATATGATTTATAGAATATTTTTAGGTCCAAAATTAGCTTAAAAAATTCTTGACGCTGATCACAGTCAAGTCTTAACCTTCCACTCCGAACACAATATGTTGTGGTCGGAAGTCGCGAAAGTCCCCCCGGCATCCCTGATCCGACCGCAAGGCCGTTTTCTCGCCCGGGACCACCGCAACTTGTCTTTCACTGTCGCGCCATAATTATAAGGGAGCGGTTTCAAACCCATGAATACGGTGGTTCAAATACAGCCCAAAGACGTCGGAAGCATTCCTTATCAAGAAGCGTCCTATGACATCTGGGATAAGAAATACCGACTGATCGCGAAGGACGGGTCGCCGGTCGACCGGTCGATGGACGACACGTACAAGCGCGTGGCGCGTGCGCTCGCGGACGTCGAATCCCCGGAACTGCGCGAGCAGTGGTACGAATCCTTTCTATGGGCGCTGCGTCACGGCGCGATCCCCGCCGGCCGCGTCACCTCCAACGCCGGTGCGCTCGAACACAAGCCCGCCACCTCGACCATCAATTGCACCGTGTCGGGCACGATCCGCGACTCGATGGACGACATCTTGAAGAAGGTGCACGAGGCGGGGCTCACGTTGAAGGCGGGCTGCGGCATCGGCTATGAATTCTCGACGCTGCGGCCGCGCGGCGCCTATGTGACCGGCGCGGGCGCGTACACCTCGGGCCCGCTGTCGTTCATGGATATCTACGACAAGATGTGCTTCACCGTATCGTCGGCCGGCGGGCGCCGCGGCGCGCAGATGGGCACCTTCGATGTCGGCCACCCCGACGTGCTCGAGTTCATCCGCGCCAAGCGGGAGAACGGACGGTTGCGTCAGTTCAACCTCTCGCTGCTCATCACCGACGAGTTCATGCAGGCGGTCAAGAGCGACGGCGAATGGAAGCTGGCGTTCCCGCTCGCCCGCAACGAGTACGAGACCGAGCGCCCGGACCTCTCGGACACGGCCAAATTCGTGTGGCGCGAATGGCCCGATGCCAGGGGCTATGTGGCGAACGAGGAGGGCCTCGTCGCATGCAAGATCTACAAGACCCTGCCGGCGCGCCGGGTGTGGGATCTCATCATGTCCTCCACCTACGATTTCGCGGAACCCGGCTTCATCTTGATCGACCGGGTGAATGAGATGAACAACAATTGGTGGACGGAAACCATCCGCGCCACCAATCCCTGCGGAGAGCAGCCGCTTCCGCCCTACGGCTCGTGCCTCCTCGGCTCGGTCAACCTGACGAAATTCGTGGTCGACCCGTTCACCGAGGATGCGCACTTCGACTGGGACACGTACCGTCAGGTGGTGAAGATATTCACCCGCATGCTGGACAACGTGGTCGAAGTGAACGGACTTCCGCTGGAGCAGCAGCGCAACGAGATTCTGCGCAAGCGCCGCCACGGCATGGGATTCCTCGGCCTGGGCTCGACCATCACGATGCTGTGCATGAAGTACGGCTCGAAGAAATCCGTCGCCTTCACCCAGAACATATCGCGTGAAATGGCGCTCGCCGGTTGGGAGGCGGGTCTCGCGCTCGCCCGGGAGAAGGGCCCGGCGCCCATCATGAACGAGGAATTCACGGTTACGCCCGAGATGCTGCGCAAGCGTCCCGAGATGGTGAAGGATGGCTGGCGCGTGGGCGCGAAGGTCGCGGGCCGGGTGCTGCATGCGCGCTACAGCCGGTACATGCAGCGGATCGCCGAGGCCGCCCCCGAGCTCGTGGACGAGCTGGCGGAAGTCGGTGCGCGCTTCACTCATCACAGCTCGATCGCGCCCACCGGCACGATCTCGCTGTCGCTCGCGAACAATGCCTCGAACGGCATCGAGCCCTCCTTCGCACACCATTACTTCCGCAATGTGATCCGGGAGGGCAAGAAATCCAAGGAGAAGATCGACGTATTCTCCTTCGAGCTGCTCGCCTACCGCGAACTGGTGAATCCGCGCGCCATGCCCGGCTCGCAGAATGCCGGGGAGAAGCTTCCCGACTACTTCGTCTCCGCGGACGACATCGGCCCGAAGGAACACGTCGACATTCAGGCCGCCGCGCAGATCTGGGTCGACTCCTCCATTTCGAAGACCGCGAACGTTCCCACGGACTACAAGTACGAGGATTTCAAGGACATCTATCTGCATGCCTTCGATCAGGGCCTGAAGGGTTGCACCACGTTTCGGTTCAACCCGGAAGCCTTCCAGGGCGTGCTGGTCAAGGAGGACGACCTCAAGAACACCACCTACGTGTTCACGTTGGACGACGGCACGGAGGTCGAGGCACGGGGCGACCAGGAAATCGAATACGACGGCGAGATGCACACCGCCGCGAATCTGTTCGATGCTCTGAAAGAAGGCTACTACGGGAAGTTCTGACATGGCGCACATCAAGATCGACAAGAAAATCGCCAAATACCGGGTGCACAAGCCCGAGGCGAAGGATGCAGGCACGTTGGCGGCCGCCAAGGAGCCGGTGAAGACCGAGGACAACGTCATCTGGATGCACGAGAAGCTCGAGCGTCCGGAAGTCCTGATCGGCTCGACCTACAAGATCAAGACGCCGGTCTCCGATCACGCCATGTACGTGACCATCAACGACATCGTGCTGAACGAGGGCACGCCACACGAGCAGCGGCGCCCGTTCGAGGTGTTCATCAATTCGAAGAACCTGGATCATTTCCAGTGGATCGTGGCGTTGACCCGGGTCATTTCGGCGGTGTTCCGCAAGGGCGGCGATACCACGTTCCTGGTGGAGGAGCTCAAGGCGGTGTTCGACCCGCGGGGCGGCTACTGGCAGCCGGGCGGCAAGTTCATGCCCTCGACCATCGCGGAGCTCGGCTATGTGATCGAGCGGCATCTGCAATCGATCGGCCTGTTGAAGAAGCCCGAGCTCGACATCCATCAGAAGAAGCTCGTGGATCAGAAGCGCGCCGAGTTCGAGGCGCGCACCAAACAGACGGACGCGTTCTCCAAGTCGCATTTCCCGGAGGGCGCACAGCTCTGCTCGAAGTGCAGCACCGCCGCGGTGGTGATGATGGATGGATGCCAGACGTGCCTGAACTGCGGCGAGTCGAAATGCGGGTAGATCACCGCGCGGTGTAGCTGCCGGGCCGTTCGTCACCACGGTGTATCCCACTCCTCATCGCATAAGGATTGCGGCGCTTTGCTTGCTGCTCGTCCCGGCGGTTCTCGGCCTTGCGGCCGCCGCGGACGAATCCGATCCTTTCGCCCATCCGCCGGCGCTCGAGCCGGACATCCGTTTCTGGGTGCGGGTGTACACCGAAGTCACCACCGATCAGGGGCTGTTACACGACGATTGGAACCTCAAGCTGGTCTACGAGGTGCTGCGCTTCGATCCCGCCTCGTCTCCCTCGCAGCGCGAGCGCCGCGTGGCGGAGGCCAAGGCGCATTATGCGGCACTCCTGCGACGCTTTGCGGCGGGGGGCACGACCGACCTGACGCCGCATGAAAAGCGCATCCTGGATGCGTTCGGGGAGAAACCCCGTCCGCAGGACTTTCTGGATGCCATCGACCGGATCCGGTTTCAGCTCGGTCAGGCCGACCGCTTCCACGAGGGGTTGATCCGCTCGGCGGCCTGGGAGACGAACATCGCGCGCGTGCTGAAGCGCCATGCAGTTCCGGAGGAGATCGCGGCGCTGCCGCACGTGGAGTCCTCGTTCAACCCGGAAGCCTACTCCAAGGTCGGCGCCGCGGGACTCTGGCAGTTCATGCCATCAACCGCCAAGCGATTCATGCGGGTCGACGGCATCGTCGATGAGCGGCTCGACCCGTACACCGCGACCGAGGCGGCGGCCAACCTGATGCTCTACAACTACCGCCTGCTCGGAAGCTGGCCGCTGACCGTCACCGCCTATAACCACGGCCCGGGCGGGCTCAGGCGCGCACAGGATGAACTGGGAACGAGCGACATCGCCGTCATCGTCAAACGCTATCAGGGCGCGACCTTCGGCTTCGCCTCGCGCAACTTCTACGTCGCCTTCCTGGCGGCGCTCGAGGTCGATCGTCATGCGGACAAATATTTCGGTCCGCTGACGCGGCTTCCGGCAACGGACAACACCCCCGTCGAGCTTCCCGATTACATCGCGGTGACCACGCTGGCGAAGGCGTTCAAAGTCGATTTGGGAGCGCTCAAGGTGCTGAATCCGGCGCTGCGGCCGCCGATCTGGAACGGCTCCCGTCTGGTGCCGCGCGGCTATGCCTTGCGCCTGCCGGGAAGTCAGTCGCCGGGCGAGATCGATGCGGCCTGGACGCGCGTGCCGATGACGCAGCGCTATCTCGCCCAACGCAACGATGGCGCACATCGGATGCGCAAAGGCGAAACCCTCGCGGGGGTCGCATCGGTCAGCGGCGTGAGCCTGTCGCGGCTCCTGGCCGCGAATGGATGGAATGCCGCCCACGTCGCGGCTCGCGGCGAGATCGTGCGCATTCCCATGCCGGCATCCCGGAGCGAAGCGGCCGCAGGGTCGCCCGAGAAAGTGGCCGGAGGCCCGCCTGAGCTCGCGGCAGCCGTTCAACCGCCGAGCGGTCTGCCGGCGGAGAATGCGGCGACTCCGTCAGCGCCCCCGCCGACGCCGCCGACCGCGGCGGAACAGTCACTGCAGCATCCGAGGGGCGCTCCGGAGAAGACCGCGGCCGCCGCGCCGCGAGAGCCGGTGTCGCCGCGCCAGACCGACAGCGCGGCTCTATTGCCGGCGAGCCCGCCGACGGGGGGCCCCGACGCGACGGACTATGGGGTGGGCGCCGGCGACACCGTCGTCGTGCAGGCGGGTGAGACGCTGGGGCATTTCTCAGATTGGGCGCGGGTCGACAGCCAAACTCTGCGCAAGCTCAACCGGCTGCACCCGAACGCGCAGGTGACGGTCGGGCACAAGATCAAGCTCGATCTGTCCCGGGTGACGGCGGCGCAATTCGTGGCTGAGCGCACGGAATATCATCACCACATGCAGGAGGCGTTCTTCGCCGCGCACCGCATCGCCGGCACGGAGGACTACACCGTGAAGCGCGGCGAGTCGCTGTGGACGGTGGCTCTGCAGCATGGGGATCTGCCGATCTGGCTAGTCGCGCAGTACAACCCCGATGTGGATTTCCATGATCTCAAGCCGGGCACCCTCATCGCGCTGCCGCAGGTGGTCGACATCAACCGTCAATAGCCGCGGGCGTGCAGATACCTCAACAGCGTTTCATGGGCATCCGGCGCAGCGGTGAAATGCACCACCGAGTCGCCGGCTTTCACGTCGAGTCCGATGCGGTCGCTGGCAGCCATCCGCCTCAAGAGCTCGAGATCCGCGCCGAAATAGGCGGTCGCGCCCCAGGAGGCGACCGGCTGATAGGGCGCCCGCGCGAGCGCAGGCGGCTCGATCGGCGACAAGGGCGTCGCGGCCGAATCGAGCGACAGACGCACCGCCCCGGGAGCCTTGATGTCCTCGAAGCGCCAGTCGTTGCCGGGTGCCACGTGAATCCAGAGCCCGTAGGTAATGTTCCCCATGTTGTCCCATTCCACCGGACCGAGATACGCGTAGCTCGCGCGCCGCTCGGCGGTGGGAGGGGCCGCCGCTCCTTGTACCAGCTCGATGGGCTTATCGAGGGTGCCCACGGTCATTCCCGTGCGCTCATCGAGGACCTCGGAGGGTTTGATCGAGGATTCGCCCCCACAGGCGGCGAGCAGTGAGGCGGCGGCCAGGATGGGGAGAACGGACTCGAGGCGAAAAAACGCTCGCATCTTCGCATTATACCCGGTCCGTGAGCTGCAGCCGGTTATGCGGCGCGCCACAGGAGCTATACTTTTGAATATGTCCTATCGCAGTTTTCTGCCGATTTTCGGCCTGCTCGCCGCCGCGGCCTTCGCCCACAGCGCGGCCGGCTCGCAGATCGCCACCGCGGATCACATCGTGGTCCGCAAGGCGGAGCACAAGCTTTACCTGTACAGCGGCAGCCAATTGCTCGCCTCGTACAAGGTTGCATTGGGGCTGGCGCCGGTCGGCCAGAAGGAGCGTGAGCACGACTTCCGGACCCCGGAGGGCCATTACTACCTGGCGCGCCGCAATACCCGCAGCGACTACTTCCTGGCCATCCAGGTGTCATACCCCAACCGGGAAGACGAGATCCGGGCGCGCAAGAAACGCTGGGCCCCCGGCGGGTCCATCATGATCCACGGCCTGCCGAATACCCTGAAGCACCCGGCGAGCTACTACTCTTCGAGCGACTGGACCGACGGCTGCATCGCACTGTCGAACTCCGACATGGTGGAAGTATGGATGCGCACCCAGGACAACATCCCGATCGATATCTACCCTTGAGGCGGTGACGGGTGGAAACCACGATTCTTTCGTCTGACATGGTGGATGCCCGCGTGGCCCCGAAAGGGAGCCTCGAGCATTTGTCGCAGGAGGAGATCGCCAAGCTCCTCGATTCGGGGCAGGGCGGCCTCTACCCGCTGTTCCGCAAATGCGCCCTCGCCGTATTGAGCTCGGGCTCGGATGTCGCCGATGCGCGCACGATCTTCGAAAAGTACCAGGGCTTCGACCTGCGCATCATGCGCCGCGCCTGGGGGATCAAGCTAGAGATCAAGAATGCTCCGGCGTCGGCCTTCGTCGATGGGGAGATGATCCGGGGCCTCAAGGACCATCTGTTCGCCGTGCTGCGCGACGTGGTGTTCATCTCCAACGAAATCAACGAGAGCGGCCGTTTCGACCTGTCCTCTTCGCCGAGCATCACCAACGCGGTGTTCCACATCCTGCGCAACGCCCGGGTGCTCGAAACGCAGGTGCGGCCCAACCTCGCCGTGTGCTGGGGCGGTCATTCCATCCGGCGGGTTGAATACGACTACACCAAGAAGGTCGGCTACGAGCTGGGGCTGCGCGGGCTGGATGTGTGCACCGGCTGCGGTCCGGGAGCCATGAAAGGCCCCATGAAAGGGGCGACCATCGGCCACTCCAAGCAGCGCATCGTCAATGGGCGTTATCTCGGCATCACCGAGCCGGGCATCATCGCCGCGGAGCCGCCCAACCCCATCGTCAGCCAGCTGGTGATCATGCCCGACATCGAGAAGCGCCTGGAGGCCTTCGTGCGGGTGGGACACGGCATCGTGGTATTCCCGGGCGGTGCCGGGACGGCGGAGGAAATTCTGTACCTGCTCGGAATCCTCCTCGATCCCGCCAACAGCGCCCTGCCGTTCCCCGTGGTTTTCACCGGCCCGGGGGACGCGGAGGATTATTTCCGGCAGATCCACGAGTTCATCGGTGCTGCGCTCGGCAAGAGCGCGCAGTCGCGCTACCGGATCGTCATCGACGATCCCGCGGAGGTGGCGCGCCTGATGGTCCAGGGCTTCGCGCAGGTGCGCGACTATAGGCGCCGTCAGAGCGACTCCTACGGCTTCAATTGGTTGTTGAACATCCCGCTCGAGTTTCAGCTGCCCTTCGAGGTGACGCACGAGTCCATGCGGGCGCTCCGCCTGTCCCATGACCAGCCCGTGCACGAGCGCGCGGCGAACTTGCGGCGCGCGTTCTCCGGCATCGTCGCGGGCAACATCAAGGAATACGGCATCAGCGCGATCGAGCGATACGGGCCCTTCGAGCTCTGCGGAGAGCCATCGATCATGGAGCCCCTCGATCGATTGCTGCGTTCCTTCGTGGCGCAACGTCGGATGAAATTCTCAGGCACGGAATACACGCCCTGCTACCGGCTGGTGGCATGAGCGAGCCGCTATCGATCCGCTATCGATTCGATCTGCCCGACGGATCGCAGAAGACGCTCCATTTCAGGTTCGATCCCGCGAGCTTCAGGCTCATCAACCCGCCGCCCGCAGAACCCCCGTTCTGGACCGAGCTCAAGTTCAACCAGTGCGCCAACTGCCCGCTGGACTCCGCCTCGCACCCGCATTGCCCGGCCGCGTTGCAGATGGCGGCCGCGCTCGAGCCGTTGAAGACGCTGGTGTCCTTCGACACCGTGGGCGTCACGGTGCACCAGAGCGAGCGCACGGTGTATGTGGAGACCAGCGCCCAGCAGGCGATGAGCTCGGTGCTCGGGCTCATCATGGCGACGGCCGGCTGTCCCTGGACCGACCGGCTGCGTCCGATGGCGCGCTTCCATCTGCCCTTCGCCAACGAGGCGGAAACGGTCTATCGAAGCGTCTCGATGTTCCTGCTGTCGCGCGAGATGACCGCCGCGGACGGCCGCCCCGCCTTTCGCGCGCTCTCGGAGCTCTACGAGAACCTGCACGTCGTGAACAGGGACATGTCGCGCCGCCTCGGCGCCGCAACCCACACGGATCCGGCCCGCAATGCGATGGCGCTGCTCGACTCCTACGCGACGCTATTGCCCGCGGCGCTCGACCGTTCGCTCGAGGAATGGAAGCCGCTGTTCGACGCGTGGGAAGCCAAGTAGCTTCGCGCGATTTAACTTACCGTGCCGGGCGGTGAGATGCGCATCGCAATGCGGGTGCGGCTCGCGGACGCGCCCCCCTGCCTGTGACACAGTTACTGCCCCAGGAAGTGCCGGACTCCTACTGTCGGGCAAACGAGAGGCATCCATGAGCGACGACTTCAAACTTAAGACTCGATACACCGGTGTGGACCGGCGCGCTCCGCGCGTCGAACCGGGTGCCGCTGGGCCCGCGCCTCCCCGCGAGGCCTACAAACCGAGCGGCCGCCACGCGGCGATCACCAACAGCCTCTACAACTGGCACAGCTACAAGAATTGGGCGGAGAAAGCCCGCGTCAGCTGGGACGACAAGAAGTAACCGTCTTCAAGCGGTTTCCGGCAGCGGGTTGATGCCGGAGATCGGACTGGCGCCGGAATTCGGCCGCACGATCCCCTCCTTGGCCCTCAACCAGCCCAGCAAGGGCTCCCAATCCTCGATGTCCTGGGCGACGAGGCTGCGCTTCATCTCGTAAAGCCCGACGCCCTGTTCGGCGGCACGGACGTAATTCTGCGAATCGCGCAGCGTGGCGATCACCGGGATGCGCAGCGTCTCCAGAAACCTCATCAGCGATTGGTAGATCAGCGTGTTGCGCTTCACCCGGTTGGCGATCACTCCGATCCGGTTCTCATCGCGCCTCACCTTGGCGATGAGCAGCAAATCAGCGATGCATCTCGAGCAGGCATGAATGTCGATGTCGGACGGCAGCACCGGGACGATGATGGCGTCTGCGGTCTTGGTCATCTCCGGCATGTCCTGCGCAGGGACCGCCGCCGGCGTGTCCACGATCACGTGGGCGGCATCCGGCGGAGTGCGCATCAGCCACGCGCGCGTCATGCGGGTATTGCGCTCGAAAGCCGCGATGCCGTGGATGAAGGGCTGCTCCGGTTTGCGCTTCTTGAGCCAGCGGGTGCTGGAGCCCTGGGGATCGTTGTCCGTCAGCAGCGGATGGTCGCCCTGGCTCGCGAAATAACTGGCGAGGTTCGTGGCTATCGTCGTTTTGCCCGAACCGCCTTTCGGATTCAGGACGAGAATGCGCTGCATGTGACGTAGAGCCTACGCAGGCGCCTGCAGCATGGCAAGTATATGTGACCTTACTCACGCCCGGCTTAGGTGCTCCCCCCTAGACTCCCGGCCATGGAATGGGTCCTGCAAGTAGCCGATGAGTTCGACGATGCGCTCGGTGTGCTGCGTCACGGCTGGCTCGGTCTCGTTGCCGAGATCGGCGCGCTGTCGCTGGCCGGACTCGGCATCGGCGCGGAGCTCGCGGGACCCGTGTTGGGCGCCCAGCCGGCGATCCTGGGCGCCGCCGCGGTCCTCGCCAATCTCGCCGCGCTCCTCAAGATCCGCCGCTCGCGGCGAAGCGCGTAACGCCCCGCCGGCGATCGTTCGCGTCCGGAAATTCCGTTAGGATGCGCGCATGGCATCCTCCACCCGACTGAACTCCCCCAGCGCGACCGGCAACGTCGCGCCGGCCCGCATCCTGGCTGCGGCCATGCTCCTCGCCGCGATCGCATCGTGCACCGGCCAAACGGCGGGCCCCGCTCCTGCAGCGACGTCCCCGGTCAATTCGCTGGAAAGCGACGACTTGAAGGTCGGCACCGGGGCACCGATTGCCGCGGGACAGCAAGCCGTCGTGCAATACACCGGCTGGCTGTACGACGCCTCCACGGCGGGCAAGAAAGGAAAAGAGTTCGACAGTTCGGCCAATTCAGGCCAACCGTTCCGATTCGTGATCGGTGGCGGCCAGGTGATCAAGGGCTGGGATCAGGGTGTGGCCGGCATGAAGGTGGGCGGGCTCCGCAGACTGATCATCCCCGCCGATCTCGCCTATGGGCAGGAGGGCGCGGGCGGCGTCATTCCGCCCGGCGCGGCCCTGGTGTTCGAAGTTACGCTGGTCGGCATCGAGTAACGCATCCCGCGCAAGGACATTGCGCGGGCGCGGCACTCCGAAGCGGCTGGCGGCCAACCGCTTCGGAAGCTGAGGAGTCGAACCGCCTCGCACGCGCGAGGCGACTCCAGTGAACGTCGACTTAGTTCACGAATTCCTTGAGGTTCTTCAGCGCCGCAATGCGGACCTTCTTGCTGGCGGGCTTGGCCTTGAAGGTCATCTTCTCGCCGTTGAAAGGATTGATGCCCTCACGCGCTTTCGTGGCCGGCTTCTTCACGACCTTCATCTTGAGAAGTCCGGGCAGGGTGAACAGCCCATGACCGCGAAGACTCTTCTTGATAGCGCCGGAAAGCGAGTCAAACACGGCTCCGACCTGCTTCTTCGAGAGCTCTGTTTCCTTCGAAATCGTAGCGAGAATTTCAGACTTGGTCGGTGCGGCATTCTTTTTCGCCATATTAAATCTCCTGCTGATGTTTGCTAACGCGGGACGTTGATTCCCCACAATTTCAACTCGGCGCCGAAAATAACAT
>Ga0182012_10001630_pt1 | contig 24398 bp, 20 predicted proteins | sample 612S2SmetaG_FD_120486 | JGI IMG/M metagenome (GOLD analysis project Ga0182012, IMG submission 120486) | Permafrost microbial communities from Stordalen Mire, Sweden - 612S2S metaG | ecosystem: Environmental > Terrestrial > Soil > Wetlands > Permafrost | place: Sweden: Stordalen | collected... | reverse complement strand
CCGAGAACGGCGCGACGACGAGAAGCGCCAACGCCACCGGGATCACGCGAATGCCGGCTTGGAGCGGGCTGTATCCGAGGTCGAACTGAAGGTACTGGGTCATGAGGAAGAACATCCCGATGAGCGAGAACAGCACCAAGGCGAGCGCGCAGATCGCGACGCTGTAGCGACGATTGGAGAAGAAGCGAAGCGGCAGCATCGGATGATCGATGGCGCGCTCCCAGATGACGAAGGCCGCCAAGAAGAGTGCGCCGCCGATCAAGGAACCGAGAATGAACGGAGAGGACCACCCTCGACTCGGTGCCTCGATGATCCCCCACAAGAAGAGACCGAGACCGAGCATCGAGACAAATGAACCGACGGCGTCCGGGCGTTGCGACGAGGGGTTCTTGGAGTTAGGAACCAGCCAAGCCGACGCGATCAATCCGGCCACCGCAATGGGCACGTTGATCAAGAACACCGAGCCCCACCAGAAGTGCGCGAGGAGCACGCCACCGAGAATCGGTCCGAGAGCGACACCGATGCCCATCGTGGCGGACCAGATCCCGATGGCCCGCACCCGATCACGTTCAGCGGTGAACACGTTGGTGAGAATGGACAACGTGCAGGGCATCAGGGCGGCCCCGCCCACGCCCATGATCGCGCGCGACAAGGTCAACTCGAGTGGACTCCGCGACCACGCGGCGAGCATTGAGCCGCCCGCGAAGACGACTAGTCCCGCCATGAACACCCACTTGCGTCCCGCACGGTCACCGAGCGCCCCGAGCGACAACAGCAGTCCCGCGAGAACGACGGCGTAGGCGTCGACGATCCACTGAAGTTCACTGGCGCTCGCGCCCAACTTGTTGGCAATCGAGGGCAGTGCCACGTTGAGCACGGTGTTATCAAGACTGATCAGTAGGAGCGTGACGCAAAGGACCGACAACGTGGCCCAACGATGTCGCGTCGGTCCCTGCAACGGCCGATCGGTCGCCAAGATGCTCGCCACGCGGCCAATCTAGGACTGACGAGTTAGGTGACGACAGGGGAATAGGTCCCGGGTGTTGCTGCGATTCTACGCTTCGCGACTCCGCAGTTCCTGCAAGTGACGTCGCAGTCCCCTACGTCACGCGACGTCGAGCTAGTGACCTTCGTCCCTAACCCTTCGCGACGTCGAACAGCGACCATTGATTGATGTCGGATTGTCCGACGAACGTCCGAGCCCATGGGGTGCGAATGGCCAAAGTTCGACGCGCGGCGCGCCAGCTCCACCATGGCGACTTCGGCGCGAACGAAACGTCCGCGAGCGCCAGTGGATCAGGCGAAGTCCGAGCGGCGCCATGAACGACACTCGTGATTCATCACGACTCGAGCGAGAGGGCGACCCTCTGGACGATGTGCCCTTCGTGGCCGGGCGCTACCCGTCCGAGTTGGAGACGGACATCATCGTGCGCACCGGCGCCACGCTGCATCTGCGACCGATCCGTGGCGACGACGCCACCAAGTTGATCGCGTTCCATCACCGATTGTCGTTCAACTCCATCTACCGCCGGTACTTTTCAGTCCACCCGGAACTCTCGCCCGCCGAGGTCGCGCACCTCACCGAGGTTGACTACGTGGACCGATTGGCCCTCGTGATCGAAGACGGCGACGAACTCGTGGGGGTTGGACGCTACGACCGCTACCCCTCGACACCGACGGCGGAGGTGGCCTTCGTCGTTCGCGACGACTACCAGCATTTGGGCCTCGGTCATCGACTACTCGAGGCACTGGCCGATGCCGCACGCGCGCGCGGCATCACGACGTTGAGCGCCGAGACCCTCTTCGAGAACCACGACATGATGTCCGTCTTTCGACATTCGGGGTTCCCGATCACCACATCGATTTCACGCGGAGAGATCGATGTTCGCCTCGCGATCGGGCCCGTCGATTCCCCAGACGCCGTACGCGATTCGTCGTCCGAATAGCGCACATTCGTGACTAAAGCCCTTATGTAATCGGGGTGCCGCCGAGGTACTTTCACATCACGGCCCTTATTCTCCAGGCGAAAGGCAGACGGAAACGTGTTTCAGATCCGTATTCATGGCAGGGGTGGTCAAGGCGTCGTCACGGCGGCTGAAATCCTCTCGGTCGCCGCCTTTGACGAGGGGCGTCACGCCCAGGCATTCCCCAGTTTCGGGTCCGAACGCACCGGGGCTCCCGTCGTCTCGTTCTGTCGCTTTGACGACCGCGAGATTCGCACCCACGAGCCGGTCATGGAGCCTGACGCCGTGATCATCCAAGACGTCACCCTGATCCACCAGGTGGATCTCTTTTCCGGCCTCTCGTCGGACGGGTACGTCCTCATAAATACGTCCAACGGCTTCTCGGACCTCGGTTTTGGCGACTTCTTCGACCACTATCGCCCCGAGCGCCTCATGACCTGCCCCGCCACCGAGATCGCCCTCGAACACCTTGGCCGTCCACTACCCAACGCGGCGCTGCTCGGCGGGTTCGCCGCACTCACCGGTGAGCTCACGTGGGACGCGATCGACAAAGCCGTGCGCGAACACTTCTCGGGCCCCGTCGGTGAGCGCAACGCCATCGCGGCGAAGGCTGCCTTTGACTACGTGGACTCGAAGATTAAGGAGACCGCTCGTGCTTCGACAAATTGAAGGCTCGAAGGCCATCGCCGAGACCGTGGCGCTCTGTCGACCTGAGGTCGTGTGCGCCTATCCCATCTCACCCCAAACCCACATCATCGAAGCCGTGGGCGCGATGGTGAAGGAGGGCACGCTCGCCCCCTGTGAGTTCATCAACGTCGAATCGGAGTTCGCGGCGATGTCCGTGGCGATCGGTGCCTCGGCGACCGGGGCCCGCGCGTACACCGCGACGGCGAGCCAGGGACTGCTCTTCATGATGGAGGCGGTCTACAACGCCGCCGGCCTCGGACTACCGATCGTCATGACGCTCGCGAATCGCGCCATCGGTGCGCCCATCAACATCTGGAACGACCACAGCGACGCAATGGCGGTCCGCGACTCGGGATGGATTCAACTCTTCGCCGAGAGCAACCAGGAGGCGTCGGACCTCCACGTCCAGGCCTTTCGCCTCGCCGAGGAACTCTCGGTCCCGGTCATGGTCTGTGTCGACGGCTTCATCTTGACCCACGCCGTCGAGGGCGTCGATCTGCTCGATCAGTCCTTCGTGGACGCGTTCCTCCCGCCGTACGAACCGCGTCAGATGCTCGACACCGAGGCCCCCGTCTCCATTGGTGCCATGGTCGGACCCGAGGCGTTCGAAGAGGTGCGCTACCTCGCCCACTTACGCCAGCTCGACGCGCTCGAACGTATCCCCGCCATCGCGAGCGAGTTCTTCGAAGCAACGGGACGTGAGAGCGGTGGGCTCGTGCGCCCGTATCGCACCGACGACGCCGACACCGTGATCGTCGCCATGGGCTCGGTGTTGGGCACGTTGAAGGACGCGGTCGACGCGCGACGCGACCTCGGCGAGCGAGTCGGCGTACTCGGCGTCACGTCCTTTCGCCCCTTCCCGAGCGAAGCGGTGCGCGACGCGCTCGCCAGCGCCCGCCAGGTGGTCGTGATCGAAAAGGCCTTCAGCATCGGCGCCGGTGGCGTCCTTTCGAACGACATCGCCATCGCCATCCATCACGAACAGACGCTGTTGCGTACCGTCGTCGCCGGTCTCGGCGGCCGAGCCATCACGCGGCGCTCTTTAGAGAAGGTCCTCGAGGAGGCATCACGAGACGAACTGGCGACGCTCACGTTCCTCGACCTCGACCGTGACGCGGTCGATCGAGAGCGCGCCCGCATGCAGGCGACCCGACGATCGGGCCCGTCGGCGGAGAACCTCCTACGTGACCGCGCCACGGTTGCACCAAAGGTACGAGCATGACGAGCCAGCGAGTCCATTTCTACCAAGTCGGCAGTTTCGCGGTCGGCAACCGACTTCTCAACGAAGAGGAGCGCACGATCCAGGCGCAAGCGGATCGGACGAACTCCATTGACTCGGGCCATCGCGCCTGTCAGGGCTGTGGCGAGGCGTTGGGAGCGCGTTACGCCCTCGACGCCGCCATGCGCGCCACCAACGGCCAAGTCGTCGCGGTGAACGCCACCGGTTGCCTCGAAGTCTTCTCGACGCCCTATCCCGAAACGTCGTGGAGGATCCCTTGGTTGCACTCACTCTTTGGCAACGCCCCGGCCGTCGCGACCGGCGTCGCCGCGGCACTGCGAGCGAAGGGTAAGAAGGACGTTCGCGTCGTCGCGCAGGCCGGCGACGGAGGAACCGTGGACATCGGTTTTGGATGTCTGTCGGGGATGTTCGAACGCAACGACGACGTGCTCTTCATTTGCTACGACAACGAGGGCTACATGAACACGGGCGTGCAGCGCTCGGGGGCGACCCCGCCGGCCGCCCGCACCGCCACCACCGAAGCCGTGGGGCCTGAACCGGGCAACGTCTTCGGTCAGGGTAAGGACGTCCCGCGCATCGCGATGGCCCACGACATCCCCTACGTCGCCACCGCGACGGTCGCCGACCTCCACGACCTCGAGCGCAAGGTCGAGCGCGCCATGGAGTTCCACGGCGCTCGCTACCTTCACGTCCTGGTGCCCTGCCCGCTCGGTTGGGGATCGCCGTCGTCCGAGACCATCCACATCGCCCGCCTCGCCCAGGAGTCGGGACTGTTCCCGGTCTTCGAGGCCGAGTACGGCGTGGTGACGTCGGTGTCGCACATCCGCCGACCGGTGCCGGTCGAGGAGTACCTGTCACGACAGCGTCGATTCAACCACCTCTTCGGCGCCAACCCTCGTCCCGACATCGTCGCGCACCTTCAGGCAATGGCCGACGAGAACATCGCGCGTTACGGGCTCATCGCGCCCGAGATGGAGCATTCGTCATGAAGATCCCCTTTGCCATCACCCTGGACGTCGGTTCGAGTCGAGCGAACCACACCGGCTCTTGGCGCGTCGAACGCCCGGTGTACGTGGACCGACTGCCGCCGTGCAACAACGCGTGCCCCGCGGGCGAGAACATCCAGGCTTGGCTCTACGAAGCCGAATCGGGCAACTACGAGGCCGCGTGGCACAAGCTCGTCGAAGAGAACCCGCTTCCGGCCATCATGGGTCGTGTCTGCTTTCACCCGTGCGAGACGGCGTGTAACCGAGTCCAGGTGGACGAAGCGGTCGGTATCAATGCCGTGGAGCGCTTCCTCGGCGACCTGGCCCTCGAGAATGGCTGGACGTTGCCCGACGCAGGCCCCGACACCGGAAAACGGATCCTCGTCATCGGCGCGGGACCGGCGGGACTCAGTGCGACCTATCACCTACGGCGCCTCGGCCATCAGGTGCGACTCGTCGACTCCGCCCCACGACTCGGCGGCATGATGCGCTACGGCATTCCGGCCTATCGACTCCCGCGCGCCGTGCTCGACGCGGAGATCGCTCGCGTCATCGCGATGGGCGTGGAGGTTCAACTCGGACACGTCGTCCACGACGTCGAACAGGAGCGCCATGACGGGAAGTTCGACGCCGTGTTCCTCGCGGTCGGAGCGCAACTGGGCAAGCGGGTCGACATCCCCGCCGGTGACTCCTCTCGCGTCATTGACGCGGTGAACTTCCTGCACCAAGTCGCCGAGGACGATCCACCGCTACTCGGTCGGCGAGTCGTCATCTACGGCGGGGGCGACACGGCCTTTGACGCCGCACGTACCGCGCGCCGTCTCGGGGCGACCGACGCCGTCATTGTCTATCGTCGCAACCGCGAACGCATGGGCGCGAGCGGCGAAGAGTTCGAGCAGGCGCTCGGCGAGGGCGTCACCGTGCGTTGGCTCTCGACGATCAACAAGTTCGATGGTGATCGAATCGTGCTGGAGAAGATGCAACTCAACAGCGAGGGATTCCCCGAGCCGACGGGCGAGTTCGAAGAGCTCGACGCTGACTCGCTGGTCCTCGCCCTCGGACAAGACACCGACCTCTCGCTGCTCGAGCACGCCGACGACGTCACCGTACGTGACGGCGCGGTCCAGGTGCTCGACTCGATGATGGCCAGTCCGACGGGCATCTTCGCGGGCGGTGACGCCGTGCCGGCTGAGCGCACGGCGACGGTGGCGGTCGGACACGGCAAGCGCGCCGCGCACAGCATCGACAACTTCGTCATGGGCAGCGACGCCCAAGTGAAAGAACGCCACGAACTCGCCTCGTTCGAACGTCTCAACACCTGGTACTACGCGGACGCTCCGCGCACCGAACGTCCAGAACTCGAGCGGGTCCGACGTCAGACGAACTTCGAAGAGGTCATCGGTGGTCTCACGCCGGACAACGCGCTCTTCGAGGCACGGCGCTGCATGTCGTGCGGCAACTGCTTCGAGTGCGACAACTGCTTTGGCGTCTGTCCGGATAATTCGGTCATCAAGCTGGGCGAGGGAATGCGGTACGAGTTCAACTACGACTTCTGCAAGGGCTGTGGGATCTGTGTCACGGAATGCCCCTGCGGCGCCATCGACATGATCCCCGAACGCAACTAGGTCCAACCACAGTACGTTGGGTCGACGGGTACTACGCACTCTCCAAGGCGGCGGCCGGAGGTCGAGCGCTGAGTGAGTTGACGGCCCAGAGGTTGTCGCGCGTCGCGGCCTGGAGTCGCCCGAGCGCACGTCCACTCAGTGGTTCGCACACCCAGTCCCAGTGAAGGGCCACCGTGTCGCCGACGGCGAGATCATCGACGAATCCGAGGCCCTCGACCCCGCGGCGAACGACTTCCACGCGTTGGTCGCCGAGCAACAGTTGGCTTCCCACGAGTTCGAGTCCGCGACTGGTGACGGTGACGAGGTCGCCGCGCAGTGACTCAACTCGACCCCAGCGAATGCGGCACTGGTCCAGGACGTGCAGAGGTGCACTCGAGCGCCCGGCGCGCAGGAGGCCGATCCAGGGATAGACGGCGAAGACGTGAAAGTTGTGCTGCGCCACTCCCCCATTCCAGGCCGCCTCGATCAGCGGCGGGAATCGAGTCCCCGCCCGATGCGCGAAGCGCTCGTCGAGTGACGCAGCGAGTATTGAGGGCGGGACGCGTCGCGTCAGGTCGTTGCCGATCCAGTACGCCTCCACCACGCGAGGATCGAGCGGGTCGGCGACTCCGTTGCAGCCAGCGATCAATTCGAGGTAGGGCCACGCCCCCTCGAACTGGTGCGCCAAATGCGCCAGCAGGGACTCCTGGCCACCCTCCACCGCGGCCTCGAGCAACGCGGCCGGCTCCCCAGGGCCGCAGTAGCCAAGTTCGTTGGGCGGATAGGCGTAACGAGCGAAGAGTTCCGCGCCAGAGACGGCCCTTCGCTCGGCGGACACGGTCACACTCCGAGCGCTGGCTTCGTCCAAGCCGAACGACCGCGAGCCCCGACGAGCACCAACGTCGCGCCCGCGCCGATCAGCACGAGTCCGATGGTGTTGCCACTCACGACCGTCGTACCGGCTGCGAGTTGCAGCAGCCACGTGATCAGTGCGCTCGAGACGAGTACCGACGTCACGTCAACGGCCCGCGCCCGCGCGAGCGCGCTCATCCACGTCGCCACGTAGGCGCTCAGGAGAAGACCGGTCCATAACGCCCAGTGCCATTGGTCGGCGTTCATCGACCCCAGTTGGCCGAGCGATCCGCTCGCGGCGAGGTAGACGATCAACGTGAGTGCCCCGAGCCCCATGCGCACGACGGCGAGCACCGCGGGCGGACGAGTCTTTAGGAGCCGTCGCGCGATGACCACTTCGAGTGCCCAGAGCACGCTCGACACGAGCACGTCGAGCTCGCCGCGGTTGGCGGCGAGTTGTCCGACACCACCGCTGGCCACGACCTCGCCACTGATGAGAAGGGCGATCGCTGCGAGGTTCCACCAGCGCAGCCGCTCGCGCAGGAACAGCACTGCGATCACGGCCACCCACAGCACGAGGGTGTCGCGCCAGAACGCCGCCGGCGTCGGCTCGCTCTGGGCGAGGCCGTCGAAGAACAGCGCGAAGGCCAGTCCTCCGCCGACGACCCCCACGTAGAGAAGCCCGAGACGTTCGATCCATCGCCGTGTCGGGGGAACCGATCGCGCCTCGGGCGCGGTCGTGACGAAGTTCGCCGCGGCCGATCCGAATTGACGGTTGCGAACCCTCCAGCCGATCAGCGCCACGATGGAAAGCACCGCGACCGCGACGAGGTTCTTGGCCGTGGTGTAGACGGCGGGCGTGGCTCCGGCGCGCACGCCGTAGCTATTGACGAACACGGATACCCCGCTCACGAGCGCGGTCGCTCCCGCGATAGCGACGCCGGGAACGCGTCGGCGTTGCCCCGCGCGTGCCTTTAGATTCCCCATGAGATTTCCCCTTTCACTGACGACGCCGTGGCGTGTCGAATCTCCTCGACGACACGGGCCGCCTCAACGGCGTCCACGCGGTCGATGACGTAACCGCTGTGCACGCTCACCCAATCCCCTGCGCTGAGATCTGCGCCGTCGTACGCGAGCAACGACGCTCGCGAGTGCACGCGATCGACGTCTTCGACGTCGACCCAGGCGTCATCCTCACGGCCCAGCACTTTGTAGAGCCGACTTAGGCACATAGTTGCTCGCTTTCAATCAACCTGGCGACCGCCAGGAATGCCTCGGGGACGGCGGCCTGCACCGCCGCACTCATGGAAGAACCGAGCTCGAAGGCCTCGCCCTCGACCGCCACGACCACCAAACGCCGCGGAGCCCGATCGATAGCGCGCGCCACGCGAAGCACCCCGACCAGGCCAATGCCGTGGGTACTCGTGACCGCCGGTTCGACCGTGCCGTCGTCGTTGACGTGCGCGACGTCGATGTCCATTACCTGCACGGTGCCGATCGGCGCGCCCGAGCGCACGGCGTCGATCACGACCGCGAGGTCTGCCCCGTCGAAGCGACCCAGCAGATCGAGTGGTTCTGCCAGTGGTCCGACGTCACGCACGTCGTCATGCACGCCCGCAAACAGTGCCGCGACCATCGGACCGACGGCGTCGTCGCCCCGATACGTGCTGCCCAGACCGGCCACGACGATGTCGAGAGGACTCATGCGTGTTCCACCACGACATCGAGGAAGTGCGCGGCGCACGAGATACACGGATCGTGGTTGCGAACGGCCTGCTCGCAGCGCCACTGCAGGTCGTCGTCGTCGAGCTCGAGACCGCCTTCGACGACGCGGCGCAGATCCTCTTCGATGGTGAGCTGGTTCTGCGAGGTGGGCGGCATGATCCGCGCACGCACGATGTTGCCGTCGCCGTCGATTTCATATTGGTGTAAGAGCAGCCCCCGCGGCGCTTCGGTGACCCCGGTGCCGACACCGGCGCGAGTGATGCCGAGGTCGGCCGCGGGAACCGGTGGCTCATACTGCGCGACGAGACGTAGGGCTTCGTGGCAGGCGAACGCGATCTCGAGCGCGCGTACGACGATGCTCTGGAAGGGGTTCGCGCACGTCTCGCCCAGTCCGGCCTTGCGAGCCGCGTCTCGCACGACCTCGGGGAGGAGTGACCCGCTCAGTGCGTAGCGTGCGAGCGGACCGGTGAGGTAGCTGCGTCCATCGAGGCGCGCGTGCAGCGCGGTCGAGCGCGCCACGTGCTCCTCGACCGACAGTTCGGCGAAGCGCTGGGGCGTGACGTCCAGTCCGTCTGAGGATCCCGGACGTCCCGAGTCGATCGCGTAGCGCCCGTCCTGGCGCAGCGCGACGAATCGGTACGCTCCAGTGACCGCGGGGAAGTCGAACCCCGCGACCCACTGCACGGTCGCCAGCGCATCGTCGAGCGCGCGCTCGAGCGGAGCGGTGAGTGCGGCGATTGCCTCGGGCTCGGGCGCGCTGTAGAAGCCACCGACACGAACGTTGACTGGGTGTACGGCCCGACCCCCGACGGTCTCCATGATGAGGTTGCCCGTCCGCTTGAGCGCGAGGCCACGTTCGATCACGCTCGGTTGACGTTCGGCCAACTCCACCGCGTCCTGGCACTTGAGGAAGTCCGGCGCGTGGAGCAAGTAGACGTGCAGCGCGTGGCTCTGGATCCACTCGCCGCAGTAGAGCAACCTGCGCAGGACCTGGACCCGATCACTGACGACGATCCCCAGGGCATCTTCCATCGCCGCGCACGCGGTCAGTTGATAGGCCACGGGACAGATCCCACAGATGCGCGCCGTGATGTCCGGGGCTTCGCTGTAGTGGCGCCCGATCAACATGGCTTCGAAGTAGCGCGGCGGCTCGAAGATGTCGAGCGACACCTCACTCACGGTGCCGTCGTGCACGACGACGCGCAGCGACCCCTCCCCTTCGACCCGGGCGACCCCTTCGGCGCTCACCGTGCGATTGCGATTCGTTCCGTGCGTCACGACTCATCCTTTCGCGAGTGCGCCGTAGTGCCGATCGTCACCTTCGTGGCACCGAGGTTCGTCGCGGCGTCTCGAAAGGCGGGGGCCGCGGCGTTAAAGGTCTGCAAAGATCGAGCCAGCGTGACCTCGTCGTGGCCGTGCGAACGCAGCCACTGCATCAGTGAGGTCACGTTCGCGCCCTCACTCGGGCCAAAACAGCCAAAACAGCCCCGACCGATCGACGGGCAGAGCGCGTTGCAACCCGCGCGCGTCACCGGTCCGAGGCAGGCGCTCTCGCCGGACACCGCGAGGCAGACGGTGCCACGGGCCTTGCACTCCTGACAGACCGAGTGGGTCGCCACGATGGGCCGACGGTGAGCGAGGAGGGCGAGGAGCACCTCGAGTAGCTGGAACCGGTCGATGGGGCACCCTCTAAGTTCGTAGTCGACCGCGACGTGGGCCGACACGGGCGTCGAGGTGTCCAGGGCGCGCAGGTAGTCGGGGTGCGCGTAGACCATCGCGGGAAAAGCCCCCGGCTCGACGAAGTTGCGCAGGGCCTGGATGCCGCCCGTCGCGGCGCACGCCCCGATCGTCACGAGGTAGCGCGACTGTGCACGGACCTCGAGGATGCGCGCGACGTCGTCGTCGGTGGTGATCGAACCCTCGACCAATGAGATGTCGTAGGGCCCCTCGACGTGGGCGCGCGTCATCTCTGTGAAGTGCGCGATCCGCACGGCGCGGGTGATCGCGAGTAACTCTGGCTCGAGGTCGAGCAGGCTCAGTTGGCAACCGTCACAGGAGGCGAATTTCCACACTGCGAGCGTCGGGCGCTCTACGACGGTGTCGACGCTCATCGCTCACGCTCGTTCATCAACACGTTCGCCTCGACGTAGCCCACCACGGGACCATCGCGGCACAACAGCAGGGGCCCGAGTTGACAGTGCCCACACCAACCGAGCCCGCACTGCATGTTCCGTTCGAGCGACACCCAGATGGACGCGGGATCGACGCCGAGCTCGATCAACGCCCGCGCCGTGAACCTCATCATGATCTCCGGGCCGCAGATGAGCACTCGACAGTGGTGAGCGTCAAAGCCCGCGCTCGAGAGCAGCGTCGTCACCAGTCCGACGCGACCGCTCCAACCGGGCGCCGAACGATCGACCGTGCTCAGGACGACTGCACCGGCCTTCTCCCACTTCGCCATGTCGTCCAAGAAGACCAACTGGTCCGGCTCGCGCGCACCCACCAGTACGAAGACCTGCCCCGCACCGTCGCTGCGAGCCGCGACCAACTCCTCGACCGCCCCGCGCAGCGGCGCGAGTCCGATACCACCGGCCACGATGACCGTGTCAATCGCGGCCGCGTTTCCCGTGACACCCCAGTCGGTGCCGAAGGGTCCGCGCACGCCAATGACGTCGCCGACGCCGCTCGAACAGAGTGCGTGGGTCACCGCACCGACGTCACGAACCGTATGGAGCAGCGGTCCGGGGTCACTCGGCGAAGTGCTGATCGAGACGGCGACTTCCCCGACCCCGATGGCGCTCAACATGTTGAACTGACCCGATTGAAACGAGAGCCGCGAGCCATCGAGCGATTCGAGCCAGAGCGTGACGACGTCGGCCGTCTCGTTGCGGCGAGCGACTACGCGGTACAGCACCGGGGTCAACCCCGAGCGTGGCGCGTCGAGCTCGATCGCGCTAGCCACGGTGCTCTCCGTAGAGGTCGAGCAGCCGTATCCGGGTGGACTGGAGCCTTCCCAGAAGTTCCTGGGTCACCCGCGACAAGAGTGCGAAGCCGAGCGCCGGATCCTCGAACGACTTTGCGCGCAGGCACGCGCCATCGATGGCGAGGGCCCCCACCGGCTCGAGCGCGCGCGCGTCAAAGGTCCAGCGGTACGGGGCCACGAGCCAACTCCAACCGACTGCATTCCCCGATCCCACGGTCTCGATCACGATCGGTCCACGACCGGCCTGATGCACTTCAATCGAGACGTGACCTCGACGCAAGAGATAGAACGTGTCAGCGCTCTCTCCTTCGGCGCAGAGCATCGCGCCCGCGTCGAATGCGACGTTCTGGGCGCACCCCGCCACCAACGCCAAGTGCTCGTCGCTCAGTCCGGCCGCGAAGGGGTGGGCGCCGACGAGTTCGTCGATCGTGATCACGAGCGACTCCGAGCGCTCGATAGCGACACCGTGGTCGCACCGTCGGAACGTTCGATGGCCGACGCCTCTTCGGTGATGTCGATGCCGACGGGACACCAAGCAATGCATCGGCCACAGCCCACGCAGCCGGTCGTGTCGAACTGGTCCCACCACGTCGAGAGTTTGTGGGTCATCCACTGGCGATAGCGCGACTGGGTCGTCGGGCGCACCGCGCCACCGTGCAGATACGAGTGATCGATACTGAAGCACGACGCCCACGTACGCTCACGGATCACGTCCCCGTCGAGATCGGTCGCGTCGCGCACGTCACTGCAGAAACACGTCGGGCAGACCAGCGTGCAGTTGCCACACGAGAGGCAGCGCTCGGCCACCTCGGCCCAACGCGGATGTTCCAGATTTCTCGCGAGCACCCCAGCGAGACCGTCGGTGTCCAGGTGGCGAACCATTTGATCCCGGGCCCCGTCGAGTACTGCGTCGCGTGCCGACAAGTCGTCCCCCGAAGCGCTTGAGCACACCACACCTTCGAGCGCCGTGAGCGCGCGAGGGGAACCCACGCGCGCCAAGAATCGATGGCCTCCTTCATCGTCCAACTCCGTGAGCGCCAGGTCGAAACCGGACTCGATGTTCGGTCCCGTGCCCATGGAGTCACAGAAACAGGTCGCGGCCGGACTCGAGCACTCCACGACGGCGACAAAGGCGTTCTCGCGCCGCTGTGCGTAGCGTGTGTCGCAGTGCTGGCCTTCGATGAAGACGCGGTCGAGTACCGCCAGGGCGGCCACTTCGCAGGGACGCGCGCCCAGTACCGCGAGCGGCGGTCGTTCGTCGAGGGTCTCGACCAGTTCCACGTAGCCATCGACGCTCCGTGCGCGCCACTGTTCATCGTGAGCGGGAAAGAACTCCGACTTCCAACCGCTCGGTCCGACGGCCCAGTCAAACAGGGTTTCGTCGTCGCCGTGCGCCAGCCGGTAGTGGCCCGGTCCCTGTTCGTCGTGCACGCCCTTTGGGAGGTCCTCCACACCACTGAGGGCGCCGGGCACGATCGCCCCCGAGCGCACGACGGGACCCTTCACTTCGTAACCGAGATCGGTGAGATTTCTGATCAGCGTCGTGAGTTCGTCCGCTCGCAGTACCACCGTCGATCCGACACGAAGGGTCGCGGTCTCATCAGGTCGTGGCAACTCGTTCGCGTCGTGGTTGTCGAACACAACTGCAGTTTCTCGCAGGGTACGACACGTCAACTAGGGAAAAAAGTCACGTTTCGACGTCCAGAGCACCTCACGATTCGGGTCTCGCGGCCCATTACCTCGTGGTTTCAGCTTCGGTGGCGCAAGGCTCGAAACAGTGGTCCCGGGCCCAAGTGGCGAGGCGCGAGACGCGCTTTGCAGTCAACGACGAGCGCCCCCTCGGGCGTGACGATGACCGGGTTCAAATCGAGTTCGACGAGTTCGGGTACTTCCTCAGCAACTCGGGCCACCAGTTCGACGAGGGCCGCCAGCGCCTGTCGATCGACGGGTGGAGCCCCGCGAAAACCGTCAAGGAGCGGAGCCGCTCGCAACGAACTGACCATTGCCTCACCCGCCCCGGCGTCGAGTGGAGGTACCGCGAACGACCGATCACCCAGGACGTCGGTCATCACCCCACCGAGCCCGACCATCACGACCGAACCGAAGTCGGGATCGACCGTAAGGCCAACAATCGCTTCGACACCCGACTTCGCCATGGGTTGAATGACCGCGCCGCCCATCTGTGGTCCCAGTCGCGCCGACATCTCTTCGTAGGCAGCGTGCACCGCGCTCGAGCTCATGAGCGAGGTCACCACGCCGCCGACGTCGGACTTGTGGACGAGGTCGCCCGCACGTGCTTTCAGCACGACCGGAAAGCCCAGGGACTCCCCCGCAGCGGCGGCCTCGTCAGCGCTGAAGACCGCTTGGGTCGAAAGAATGGGCAACCCGCACGAACTGAGTAGCCGAGCCGCCTCGTCAAGTTCCAGCCATCCGCCCTCCGGGCATTCGGCGAGCCGAGTCCCGACAATCTCTCGAACGATCGAAAGCTGCTCAATGGCCACGGGTTCGTTCGACGAGTTCGTCGAACGGTTGCGCCACTCTGCGTAGCGACACAGGTGGGCCAGCGCGGAGGCCGCGCGCTCGGGGGTGGGAATCTCGGCGACGCGGCTCATCGCCTGCCCGTGACGAGGTGATGCGCCGAGCACGCACGCGACGAGCGGCTTGTCAAAGCGTGACGCGACCGCCTCGACGGCGACGCGAGCGTCGTCACCCGATAGGGCTAACACCTCGGTCACCACCACGATCACCGCGTCAATCGCCTCATCGGCCAGGACGATCTCGAGCGCCCGCTCAAACGTCGCGCACGATCCGTCGGCGGTCAGGTCCACTGGGTTGGACGTCGCGGCGGCGTCGACCAGGCATTCCTTGAGCGCCGCCTTCGTCGACTCGTCGAGTTCACTCACGTGCAATCCGTTGGCCTCACACGCGTCGGCGGCGAGGATGAGCGGACCTCCGGAGTTGCCCACCAGCGCGACACGCCGTCCCGCAGCCAGTGGCGCCGCGAGTACGAGCGTCGAGACGTCCAGGAGCTCTTCAAGACGGTCGACCTTGATGACGCCGGCGCTTCGCAAGAGGGCTTCCACCGACACCTCCGGAGTGGCGGCGGCCGCGGTGTGTGATCGCGCGGCCCGGGCCCCAGCGGTGCTTCGTCCGGCTTTCAACGCAACGATTGGCTTGTGTTCGCCGATGCGCCGAGCGATGCGCGCGAACTTTCGCGGGTTACCGAGCGATTCGAGGTAGAGCGCGATGACTGAAGTGCGCTCGTCTCGTTCGAGAAAACACAGCAGGTCATTGGAACTCACGTCGAGTTTGTTGCCCACCGAGATGAAGCTCGAGAGTCCAACACCCGAGGCACTCGCCTGTTCGGCGAGCACGATGCCGACCGCTCCCGACTGTGAGATCAGTGCCAGACGACCGGGCAGTGGATCGAGGCCCGTGAAGGTGGCGTTCAGCCGCACCTCCGGATCGGTATTCACGAGACCGAGACAGTTCGGTCCTACGATGCGCATGCCGTTCTCGCGCGCCATGGCAAGTAGTTCGGTCTCCATCGCCGCGCCGGCCTGACCGGTCTCGGCGAACCCCGCCGTGATTACCGTTACGGCGCGCACGCCACTGAGCGCGGCCTCTTTGAGAACTTTCGGCACCTGCGCGGCCGGTACCGCGACGATGGCGAGATCGACGCGCTCGGGCACCGAGGAGAGGTTGGGGAACGCCGCGACGCCACAGATGGAGCGGGCCTTTGGATTGACGGGGTACACGGTGCCCGTCACGTCGCCCGCCAGCAGCGATCGCACGACCTCGTGCCCCGGACTGCCGGGACTTCGTCCCGCACCCACGACAGCGATGACCTTCGGACGCAAGACCGCGGTCATGCTCGCCGCCTCGGCGACGGCCTCTCGTTCATCACACGTCGCGCGGTACTCGCTCGTCGGGCGAAGGTCGATATCGAATTTTGCGACGTCGAACTCTCGAACTGCGTCCATCCGCAAGCCCAGCGCGTTGAGGACGCCCAGCATGTTCTCGTTGCCCGTCGCCACCTCGGCGTGAAAGCGTTCGATGCCTATTGACCGCGCGTACGCGGCCAGACTCTCGAAGAGCAGCGTCGCGACCCCTTGCTGACGATAGGGCTGCGTGACGTCTATGACGATGGTGGCCGCGACGTCGTCGACGTGGTCTCGATCGAAGGTGGCGACCGCCACGATTTCTTCGAAAGCAATCGCCACGAAGGCCATTCTCCACAAATAGTCGGCGTCGGCCACCCGTTCGGCCGCCTCGTGCGTCGAACTGGGATCGACGCCAGCACGACGAGCGAGGAATTCGGTGAAGCGGTCGAGTTGCGGCGCGTCACTCGCCCGGATCGGTCGAATACGAACGGACGAGCCGTTGGTCAGTAACCCGTCAAAGGCCCACGCCAGCGGGTACTCGTTGGCGACCGCTGACTCTCGGAGGAGCTCACTTTGAGCCATCTTCACCTCGCTTTTCTTCAATGATGTCCCCGAGCGCACGTGGTTCGTTAGGGACCAATGGCCTGAATATTCCCCGCCCGTGACCGACGGTAAAAGGGGACCTTCTTCCCTAGAGGGCATTGGGCGGGCACGGTCACACTGGGGACGGACGTTGAATCGAGGAGTCATGCGAATAGGTTTGCTCACCGGCGGCGGAGACTGTCCCGGACTGAACGCGGCGATTCGTGCCATCGTCTTGTGCGCGGAGAATGACGGCGACGAGGTCATTGGCTTTCACCATGGCTGGCTAGGCGTGGCTGAAGACGAATGCACCACCTTGACCGAGGCCGACACCAAAGGACTACTGCAGACGGGCGGCACGATCCTACGTACCGCTCGTTACCACCCGGAGAAGCACGAAGGTGGCACCGAAGCGGTGCTCACGACCTTCGCGCGCGAACGTCTCGACGCGTTCGTGGTCATTGGGGGAGACGGCACGCTGGGCGCGGCGCTCAAACTCACACAACTGGGCGTGCCCCTCGTGGGCATCGCCAAGACAATCGACAACGATGTCACGGGTACTCATCGCTGCATCGGGTTCGACACGGCGGTGGCCACCGCGGCCGAAGCAATAGACCGCGTCCAAACCACCGGCGAGAGCCACGACCGGTTGATGATCGTCGAAGTCATGGGGCGCACCTCTGGTTGGCTCGCCGTGTGCGCGGGCATCGCCGCTGGTGCGAATGCGTTGTGTCTGCCCGAAATGCCAGTGGACTTCGACCAACTGGCCAAGGCCATCGCCCAGCGCCACGACGCGGGATCGACCTCCTCGGTCGTCGTCGTTGCCGAGGGCGCACTGCGTGGTGAGAACATCGCCGGATCAGCCGGCACGATCGTGTCGAACGCGCTCGCCGAGCGCACGGGTTACGAGACTCGTCTCACCGTGCTCGGCCACATTCAGCGCGGTGGCCCGCCGATTGCGTCAGATCGACTGCTCGCGTCGAATTGCGGGGTCGCGGCGATGCAGGCGGTGCACTCGGGCGAGTTCGCCACGCTCGTCGACGCCGGCGATACCACGACCGAACTCGTGCCGCTCAATTTCGTGGCCCTCGGACCACGACCCGTCCCCTCGGCGCTGCTCGCCGTCGCCAGCGAACTCACGGTGCACTAAAGCCCACACTGCGTTCAAAGTGACGCCGTGGCCACAATGACACGACGATGCTCTATCGTTCGCGGGCAACAAACTCCGGCGACGCTTCGAGTCGAGCGACGAGTTCACTATGGCGCAAGAGGCCGACCTGGGTCCCGTACTGTTGTGCTACCTCGGCGGCGTTCAGCGCGGCCCAGCGAAGCGCCTCGTTGAGGGACGCACCCGAGATAACCGCCGCGACGATAGTCGCGGCGAACGCGTCGCCCGCACCGGTATTGTCCAAGGCCGCCTTGGCTTCTGGGAACGCCTCGACCACAAGGTGTTGGCGTTGGTCATCGGCCACGCCGCCACCGGATTCGTCGAAGACCACGACGGTTCGCGGTCCGAGTTTCTTCAAAGCTTCGAGCGTTTGGCCAACGTCGGCGCCGGACTGGTCCGTGATCGCATCAGCGGCCGCGCGGCTGCAGATAAGTATCTCGGCCCTTGCGTACAGGCGGGCGAGTCGCGTCGTACCGGCGTCAACCTGGAAGGTTCCCGGCTGAAAGGCCAGGCGTACGTTCGGGTGTTCGTCCAACCAGTCGGCCACCTCGTCCTGATACGTAAGTGCGTCAGGACCGAGCGAGTTGATGTAGAGCCACGCAGGAATCTCGTGCTCTCTCAGGGCCTTCCAGTGGTAGTTGAAATCGGCGTGACGCACGAGAATCGTTCGCTCTCCACCGAGGGTGAGTATGAAGTTACGAACCGTGTGACTCGGTGAATCAACGTGCACGAGTTCGGTCACGACACCGTCACCTCGCATCGCGCTCAAGATGTCAAGGCCGATCTGATCATGGGCCAGGTAACTCGAAAGCCCCACGCGAAGCCCGAGTCGCGACATTGCGACGGCGGCGTTGGCGGCACTGCCGCCGGCGCTCGACGCAGAGCCGTCCGCGACGACGAGTTTGGTGCCGAGGGGAATCTCGAGCCAACGGCCCTCGTCATCGACGCGCACTCGCACGGGACCATCGGGAAGTTGGATGAACTCATCGGTGACGACGTCGCCCAAACTGACCACGTCGAAGTTCTGCGCTGCGGTTACGAAGCCCACGGCGAACCTCCGAATCTCGATCGAGGGTGAATGTCGCGTCGATCGGTTTCACGTATTTCTGACATCACTTTCACCCTACGGCATCGTTGACAACACGATGCCGCACGAGACGCGCACGACGCATCATTGTGACCTTTGACCCGAGTCGCGCACGAGGAGAGGCTGCGAGCATGTGATGTAGGACGTGAACGACGTACCCAAAAGAGGAGTCCCGATGACGGTGCGAGTAGCGATAAATGGATTCGGACGTACCGGGCGATCGTACCTACGAGCTGCGATCGCCCTGCACTCAGAGATCGAAGTCGTCGCGATAAATGATCTCGGCGCACCTGAGGCGCTCGCGCGACTCTTCGCCCGTGACTCGGTGCACGGCCGTTACCCGGAACCAGTGCGCGTCGAGGGAGAGTCGATGTTCGTTGGCGACCGTCAGATCCGGATGCTCGCCGTGCCCAGCGCGAAGGACCTTCCCTGGGGCGAACTCCAGATTGACGTCGTCGCCGAATCATCGGGCCATTACACCAAGCGCGAGAAGGCGGCGGAACACCTGGTCGCTGGTGCGAAGCGTGTCGTGATCTCTGCCCCGGCGCAAGACCCCGACGCGACGTTCGTCATCGGGGTCAACGAAGACCAGTTCGATCCGACTCGGCACTTCATCATCTCGAACGCCTCGTGCACGACCAACTGTCTCGCTCCCCTGGCCAAGGTCCTCGACGACGCGTTCGGACTCGACAACGGCTTCATGACGACGGTGCACGCGTACACGGACGACCAAAACCTGGTTGACGCGCTGCACAAGGACGCGCGACGTTCACGTGGGGCGGCGATCAATATCGTTCCGACCACGACGGGCGCCGCCAAGGCCACGGGACTGGTACTACCAAATTTGGTCGGCCACCTCGACGGCTTGGCACTGCGCGTTCCCGTCCCCGACGCATCGATCACCGATCTCGTCGTGAACGTCCGCGCCACGCCCAGCGTCGAGGAGATCAACGACGCCTTCCGTGCGGCCGCAGATTCTGGTCGCCTCGCGGGTGTGCTCGAATTCTCCGAAGAGGCGCTGGTGTCAAGTGACATCATCAACTCGAGTGCATCGTGCGTCTTCGACTCATTGTTGACAATGGCCAACGGTCATCTCGTCAAAGTGCTCGGCTGGTACGACAACGAATCGGGCTACTCAAGCCGACTCGCGGACCTCACCGCGCTCGTCGGTGCCACAACGGCGAGTTAACGCCGGCCCCGCAGTCCACAGCAACCGGCTCGCAACACTGCACCCGCCACGTTTGTGCAGCGATGAGTGCCGCATCGTACGCGGATGAACCTCGCCACTGCTCGTCGAGTTCGTCCCTCGCCATGTGACGTTGAGGGCCGCATAAATAGGTGCGCACCGACGAGACGTGAGGAAAGCCACTGCGTCCCCCTGGTGTCGAAACACCAGGGGGACGCGATGTACTCAACTCCGAGACGAACTGGTCTCGAACGTCATGACGTCAACTGACCCTTTTCTTCCAACTCGAGGATCTGCCTCGTGGTCTTCAGCACCGTGTCGGGGTTAAGGCTCATCGAGTCAATGCCGAGCTCGACGAGGAACGCGGCCATGTCCGGATAGTCCGAAGGTGCCTGACCACACAGCCCAGAGTGAATCTTGTTACGGCGGCAACCTTCAACGGCGAGCCTGATCATCATCTTCACGCCCTCGTCACGTTCGTCGTAGTCGAAGGCCACGATCTCGCTGTCGCGGTCGACGCCCAAGGTGAGCTGCGTGAGGTCGTTGGAACCAATCGAGAATCCGTCAAAGTACGGCGCGAATTGGTCGATCAAGATCACGTTGTTGGGAATCTCGCACATGGCGTAGACCTCGAGACCGTTGTCGCCGCGTCGAAGTCCGTGTTCTGCCATGCGGGCCAAAACCCGTTCGGCCTCAGTGACTCGACGAACGAACGGCAACATGAGCACCACGTTGGTGAGCCCCATCTCCTCGCGGACTCGCTTCATGGCCTTGCATTCGAGCGCGAAGCCCTCTTCGTACGCCGGGTGCGCGTAACGCGACGCCCCGCGAAATCCGATCATCGGGTTGTTCTCGAGGGGTTCGAAATCGGCCCCACCCAGCAAGCTGGCGTACTCGTTCGTCTTGAAGTCTGACATTCGTACGACGACGGGCTTGGGCCAGAACGCCGCGGCGATCGTGCCGATCCCTTCGGAGAGCCGTTCGACGAAGAACTCCTCGCCGCTCGGGTAGTTCTCTATGAGCCGTTCGATCGCCTCGCGCGCGACGGGGTCACTCACCTTCTCCGGGTGGATCAGTGCCAGTGGGTGCGCACGGATCGATTCGCTGATGATGAACTCCATACGCGCCAGACCGACACCGTCATTGGGCAAGAAGGATGTCTTGAACGCGAGATCGGGATTGCCCAGATTGATCATGATCTTTGTCTTGGGACGCGCCAGATCTCCCACATCACTGCGCTCGACGTGAAAGCCGACCTCTCCGCGATACACGCGGCCCGAGTCGCCCTCGCCACACGAGACGGTGACCACCGTGCCGCTCGGCACGATCGTCGTCGCGTTCCCGGTGCCGACGACGGCCGGCACGCCCAGTTCGCGTGCGATGATCGCCGCGTGGCACGTACGTCCGCCACGGTTGGTGACGATGGCCGACGCGGTCTTCATCACCGGTTCCCAGTCGGGCGTGGTGGAGTCGGCCACGAGTACCTCACCTGGTTGGAACTCGGAGAGATGCGCCACGCTGTCGATGACGCGAGCAGTGCCCGACGCAATCTTCTCGCCCACCGCGCGACCTTCCACGATGATCTCGCCACTGCCGTCGAGGACGTAGTTCTCGAACACGTTCGCTTGGCGCTGTGACGCCACCGTCTCTGGCCGGGCCTGGACGATGTAGATCTTCCCGTCGAGGCCGTCCTTCGCCCATTCCATATCCATCGGCTTGTGATAGTGATCTTCAATGGTGACGGCATTGTCAGCCAACTCCAGGACATCCTCGTCGGACAGACAGAATCGTTCCCGGTCATTCTTCGGTGTCGGAACGTTGCGGACCGTCGCTCCCGTGTTGCCTTCGACGAAGATCATCTTCACGGCCTTGTCGCCGAGCAGGCGACGAAGGACTGCTCGGTGCCCTTGCGCGAGCATCGGCTTGTGGACGTAGAACTCGTCGGGGTCGACCGCACCTTGGACGACGTTCTCACCGAGTCCGTAGGCCCCCGTGACGAACACGACGTCACGGAAACCTGACTCCGTGTCCAGTGTGAACATGACCCCCGACGAGGCGAGGTCGGAACGGACCATCTTCATCACGCCAATGGAGAGCGCGACGTCGAAGTGGTCAAAACCTTGGTCCACGCGATAGTGGATGGCGCGGTCGGTGAAGAGACTCGCGAAACAGCGCCGACAGGCGTCGAGCAGGCTCTCCTCGCCGTGCACGTTCAAGAAGGTCTCTTGCTGACCCGCGAAGCTCGCTGTCACCAAGTCTTCCGCTGTCGCCGAGGAGCGCACCGCGAGACGGACGTCTTCGCCGTACTCCTGTTGAAGTTGGCGGTAGCCCGCGATGATCTCGGCGGCGAAGTCGTCGGGAAGTCCCGCTCCGTACACGATTTCACGGGCTTGCTTGGCGCGCCGGGCGAGGTCCTTCACGTCACTGGGATTGAGGTCGTCAAGTGCCTCGTGCAGCAGTTTCACCGCTCCGGTCTGTTCAAGCGCATAGCGATACGCGTCGGCGGTCGTTGCGAAGCCGTTGGGCACACGCACGCCCTTATGGGACAACTTCTGGTACATCTCACCGAGTGAGGCGTTTTTGCCGCCGACGACTGGGACATCTTCGATGCCAATCTCCTCGAAAAACATGACGTATTTGGAACTCTTCATAGTGCACCTCTCCTTTTGAGATTTTGATCGCTTCGCTCGAAAGCGCACATGGACCGCGCATTGCACTTTCGAAGAGAGGGTTGCCGTTCGCAATGAGGCAACAGCACCGGCGTCAAGTACACCGGGCGATATGCCTGTTGGAACATGCCGCACCGCCTCTCGTTTCGCGACCATGACGGTCCGACCGAACGACCTACACTCTTGATTTTCGTTGCACGCGGCGCTCTACGAATAGTGCCAAAAGTCCCAAAGAAAATGGTCGTTTCCCTGACTAACGTGGTCACCACGATGCGGCTGCAAAGTGCCGGGAAAACGATCAAACCCGCATCGCGAAGTTTGTGATGTGCTCAGCGATGAATTCAGCCTGATCCTCCTGTGGGCAATGTTTCCCGGGAATTCGAATGATGGTCGACATTTCAGCAGCGATACGGGCCCCTTCTCGGTACGTCGCGAGAGGCATTGCGGGATCGTCGGTGCGCCACACGATTTGCACGGGATTTCGTAACATGGTGGCCACTTTCGGAACCGCACTAGACGTGACGGTGGCCGAACTGGTCATCGAAGCGTTCTACCCCGCCGACGCCATCACCGCCAACGAGCTCGTTCATTCGTGCCGGTAAAGAAGGAAAACTCGAAAGCAGTCGAGATGGCTATGGGAATATTCGGAAGCAACTCTCGTTGTACGCAAGAGAGCGCTGATCGGTGTCACCGATCTACTTGATGTGCACTCCAGAGATGGCACGCGAAATGATGAGTCGCTGGATCTCGCTCGTCCCCTCGAAGATCGTGTAGGTATTTGAAGGGACGCGTCGCTCGGCTCGAACGAGGGAATCTCGGGCCGCCTTACTCGACCCATTCACTCTCCATCACACTTGCGTGCCGGGGAATCCCACAAGGATTCCCCGGCACGGTTCGGGTGATTAGTGCAAAACCAGCTCTAGGCGCTCCATCTCCAACAGATCCATCGCCGGAGCGGCCGCCACCCGCGAGGCGATCCGCTCGGTCCTGATGTCGAGCACGAGCAGGCTCAAGTTCGACACGATCGCCGCACCGATGATCGTTGTGATCACCGCCATAAGCCCGCTGCTCATGTGGAAGCCGAATTCGGCTCCGACCACCGCACCGACACCCGCCGCACCGATGCCCTTGGCACGCATCGCCTTCGTCGTGTCGGTGCGGACCCATCCGGCGTAGACCCCGAGCCAGATCGGCACCGCGACCGAGACCACCGCCAGCAGCTGGTCGTCGAGCGGCAGGCTCGGCAAGAACCGCAATACCAACAGTGCGCCGAGGAACCATCCGCCGAGTCCGAAGACGATCGGACCGGCCGAACGGATCCACGCGCCCGTCTTTCGTCCGGTACCGCGTCGGCGGCGAATCCGGATCGCCAACACCGCGAGCCAGAGCAACGCCAACAGGGCGAAGCCGAGCATCGCCCCAAGGAGGTCCTTGGCAATCGATCCCTGCGTGGGCGATATGGTGAAGCTGACCACGTTCGGCGAGTAGCGCGACGTGTCGACCTGGCCGGTGGCGTAGAACGTGGTGAGCAACTGCGTGCTGGCTTTCGGCGCGTAGTACCAGAAGTCCTCGGAGTGCCCGAGTCCGGACAGGATGACCTGATGCCCGTTGGAAAGGTGCGGTAATAGTTCCTTCGTGGCATTCTGGGCCGGCGTTTCGAAGTCGAGTGTCCCGCCGATGAGCAGCGTCGCAACGCTCGAGTTCGGCACCTTGGTGTACTGGTACTCACTGGGATTGGCCGGCCACGCGTGCGCAAGGCCCCCCGCTCCCCACAAGAAGGT
>Ga0182012_10001629_pt1 | contig 24400 bp, 18 predicted proteins | sample 612S2SmetaG_FD_120486 | JGI IMG/M metagenome (GOLD analysis project Ga0182012, IMG submission 120486) | Permafrost microbial communities from Stordalen Mire, Sweden - 612S2S metaG | ecosystem: Environmental > Terrestrial > Soil > Wetlands > Permafrost | place: Sweden: Stordalen | collected... | reverse complement strand
GCCTGGGCGTGATCCGACGCCAGCGTCAGGAGCTCAACGGTCACCGTCGGCTCGGGGACAAGGAGATCCGGCTGTTCCAGATCGGGGGCAGCGCCCGGCTCTCCGCCTACGGTCGCCGGGTCTTCCAGCACGGATTCCACGGGGCCCACGCCGATGAGCTGGCGGCCGCCGACGACGGCGCTCCCGGACCGCCGGCGGCGGCGGCCGTGGCGGCGGCCGCGGTGGGGGTGGGAGATGGAGCGGGCGGGTCGACGGCGGCCGTCGGTCCCGCCGGGGCGGGGGGAACCGTCGACGGGGCGGTCCGTCCCGAGACGGGCCGGGTGGCCGCCCGGACCCGGCTGACCACCTGGCTGATCGACGCGGCCATCGTGGTGATCGGGTCACGGGGGATCCTGGGCTCCCGGCTGCCGGTGGTGGGCCAGTTCGTGCCCTTCCCGGGCTGGTCCCAGACCTGGGCGCAGTTCTTCTCCGCCTGGCACCCGTCCGGGGTGGGGACCACCGCTCCGGCGTCGCCGGCCCTGGCTCTGGCCGGAGTGGTGGGGACGGTCCTCTTCGGGGCCATGGGACTGACCCAAAAGGTCCTGATCTACGGCTGCCTGCCTCTCGGGGTGTGGGGGACGGTCCGGTTGCTGCGCCCGTTCGGCTCACAGCGGGCCTCGCTCATCGGCGGCCTGGCCTACCTGGCCATGGCCCTCCCCTACAACGCCCTGGCCCTCGGGCGGTGGGGGGCACTGGTGCTCTATGCCGGGGCGCCGTGGATGCTGGTGCGGCTGTTCCGCGCCACCGGCGACCGCCCGTTCGTCACCACAGGGTCCGCGTCCGGCGTGGGCACCACCGTCCGGAGCATCGTGGCCCTCGGCCTGGTGGAGGCGGTGCTGGTGTCGTTCGTCCCCGCCGCCGCGGTGGCGGTGGTGCTGGCGGCTCTGGCCCTGGTGCTCCCGTCGGCGGTGGCGGGCGACTGGCGGGTGGTCCGCCGGGTCCTCGGGCTGGCCCTCGGGGCCACCGCCGTGGCCGCCCTCATCTGTCTGCCGTGGGTCATCGGGGTCCTGTCCGCCGGACGGGGTGCGGTGGCGGTGTTCGGCGTGCCCATCCCGGCGTCGGAGGCGGCCTCGTGGTCGTCGCTCCTCCGCTTCGCCGCCGGCCCCATCGGTGTGTCCCCTCTGGCCTGGGGATTCGCCGTGGCCGCCCTGGTGCCCCTGGTGCTGGCCCGCCAGGAGAGGTTCCGCTGGGCCGGTCGCTTCTGGTCGGTGGCCCTGGTGTTCTGGATCGCCGACTGGGTCATCGGACGGGGATGGATCGGCAGCCTGGCCATCGATCCCCTGGTCCTCCTGGCTCCGGCCGCTGTCGCTGTCGCCGCCGCCATCGGTCTGGGCGTGGCGGCCTTCGAGGAGGACCTGCGGGCCGCCGATTTCGGCTGGCGCCAGCTGGTCACGGTGGTGGCCACCGGCGCGGTGATCCTCGGGTCCATCCCGACGCTGATGGCGACGGCCTCCGGGCGATGGGATCTTCCGATGAACGATTTCGCCCAGTCGGTGGCGTGGATGGGGACCAAGACCGCCGACGGAGCCTTCCGGGTCCTCTGGCTGGGGGATCCCCGTGCCCTCAACCAGGGGTCGTGGGCGGCGGGCGACGGGTTGGCCTACGCCACCTCGGAGGACGGGAGTCCCGACGCCCGGTGGCTGTGGAGCGCGGCGGGTCCCGGCCCGGCGTCGGAGTTCGCCACGGCGGTCAACCTGGCCCGCACCGACCGCACCGACCGGTTGGGCCAACTTCTGGCGCCGGCGGCGATCCGCTACGTGGTGGTCCTGACCTCGTTGGCGCCCGAGATCGGTGGGGAGCAGAACCCGACGGACTATCCGGTGCCGGCCGACCTTCTCCCCGGTCTGGCCCAGCAGCTCGATCTGAGCCCGGTGATCTCGGGGACCGGGATCACCGTCTACGCCAACGCCGCCTGGATACCCCAACGGGCGGAGGTGGCGGCGGTGCCGGTCCGGGTGCGGACCGTCCCCCGGGCCCACACCACGCCGGCCCGCACCACGCCGGCCCACACCACGCCGGTCCACACCACGCCGACCCGCACCACGCCGGCGCTCATCGTCCCGCCGGTGGCCGGGGCCTTCCCGACACCGGGAGCGCCGTTGGTCGCCGGGACCACGCCCGTCCTGCCCGGTCCGGTCGCGGCCAGCTCCTACCACGGCCCGCTGGCGGTGGGCACCCTGTTGACCGCGTCGGCCCCGGCCGGCCGGTGGGCCCTGGAGGAGGCCGATGGCACCACGGTCCCGCCGTCCCCGTCCTTCGGGTGGGCCGGTTCGTACCGGGTCACCGCGGCCGGCGTGGCCACGCTCCACTTCGACGGCGGCTGGATCGCACCGGTGTCCCTACTCGTATCGCTGGTGGTCTGGTTGGGCGCGGTGGCGGTGGTCGCCAGCCGGCGGCTGGGCGGATCGTGGCGGCGGATCCGGACCGGCCGGCGCCGGCCCCTCACCGACGGATCTGAGCCCGGGGGGGACCCGACGGGGCCCGGCGCCCCCGACCGGTCCGAGGGAACCCCGGTCGGGGTGTCGACATGACCGGTCCCGCAGGGGATTCTCCGACGCCCGCCGCCGATCCGGCCCCGGTCCGGCTCCGTCGCACCGGACCGCACCCGGGTCCCGCCCGGTGGACGGTGGCGGCTGTGGTGGCGGTGGTGGTCGGGGTGGGCCTGGTCTCCGCGGCCGTCTCCACACCCACGGCGGCCACCCCACCGGCCACCGCCGGCCCTGTGGGTATCCCGCCGTCCGACGCCGGTACCTCGTCGGCGTTCTGCACGGCCGGAGCCGGCCACACTGCGGCGTCCACCGTCTACCTGACCAACACCACCGGCCGGCCGGTCGGAGGTGTCATGACCGCGGTCGGTGGTGGCTCCGGTGGCGCCGTGTCCTCCGCCCGCCGGTCGGTGGCCGTCCCGGCCTTCGGCACCGTGGCCCTCGATCCCACCACCGGGCTGCGGTCCGGAGACTACGGCGCGTCGTTCAGCTTCGCCGGCGGGGGAGTGGTGGCCACCCAGGTGGTCTCCGGTCCCCTGGGCTGGAGCACCTCGCCGTGCGCCACCGGCACGTCCCCGGAGTGGGCGTTCGCCGGCGGTTCCACCCTGCAGGGGAACGCCATGTACGTGACCCTCTACAACCCGGCCGCACCGGATGCTGTGGTCAACGTGACCTTCCTCACCCCCTCCGGCGAGGTCACCCCCCAGGCCTACCAGGGCCTGGTGGTGCCGTCAGGAGGCCTGGCCACCCTCGACGTCGGCCAGTACGTCCAGCGGGCCACCGACATCGCCACGCTCGTGAACGTCCAGTCGGGTGCTGTGGTCAGTTCCCAGTTCGACCAGTACAGCCAGGGGACCACCACCGGGCTGTCCCTCCGGCTCGGCTCGTCCGGACCGTCGTCCGACTGGCAGTTCGCCCAGACCACGGTGGTGACCGGCTCCACGGTGAGCTTCGATCTGGCCAACCCGGGCACCACCCCTGTCACGGCCACCGTCACCGTGGGATTGACGTCGGGGTCGGTGGTGCCGCGCCGGGTGCCCGTCGCCCCGCAGTCGGTGACCCACGTGGTGGTGTCGGGCGCCATCGGGCTGCCCCAGCAGATCCCGTTCTCGGTGGACGTCGACGCCTCGGGACCCGTCGTGGTGGGCCGATCGGTGCTGGCCCCCCGGTCGGCCCCGTCCCCGGGGTGGGGCTCCTCCTCCGGGACGGTGACCGCAGCCACCCACTGGCTGATTCCCGGACCCGGCGTGGCCCGCGCCCCCGGCACCGCCCACGCCTCCGTGCGGAGCCTGGCCGTGGCCGACCCGGGGCCGTCGCCGGCCCAGGTGACGGTCAGCACCCTGGGGAGCGGGGGTCCGGTGTCGGTGTTCACCGTGGCCCCCGGTCGGCTGGTGGTCCTGGACACCCGGGCGGTCCGGGGCCTGTCGACCTTCACGGTCGGGGCATCCCAGCCGGTGGTGGTGGAAGAGGACAGCCGTCCGAGCGGCGCCCCCGGCGTGGTGTCGTCCGCCGGCTTCCCCTTCCCCGGTTAGACAGGCCCTCCCGGTTCGGTTGGACCCCGCCCCGGCTCGGCCCCGCCCCGGCTCGGTAGGGCCTTCCCGCTCCGACCCTCTGGCGTTCCCCCCGTCCGGCCGGGAGCGCCGCCCCCCGGAGAAGACCCACCCTGACGGCCCGGCACCGGGACTAAAGCCCCGCCGCCACCGTGTCGATGGAGGGGTATGGAAAAGGTGCTTCGCTTCGACACGGACGACCCGGAGTTCGCCCGGGGCTTCGAGATCGGGGTCCTCTGGGAGCGTCTCAATTCGGTCGGGTCCTGTCACATGGCCATCAGCGCGTCGAACGCCGAGATGGTCATGCGGGTGGCCAAGGTGACCGGTTGCTCTTTCCAAGGCCAGGAGATCGGCGACGACCGGATCTCGGTCGAGCTGTTCGAACCCAGCTGCTGATTCTCCTCCCGGGACGCCGTGGCCGCTGCGGACGGTCCCCGCGACGCCGTGGTCATGACCACGGGCTCGCCGTTTCTGCCCCTAAGGTCTCCCCCATGAGTCGTCACCGCCCGTCATGGACCAGATCAGTCGGGGGTTCCCGGGGGGCGGTGGTGGCCCTGATGGTGGGGGGATCACTGCTGGCCGCCTGCGGGAGCTCGTCCTCGGGTTCGTCCTCCACCACCACGGCACCCTCCGGGTCGGCGTCGGCGGCGGTCCTGGCGACCACCGACGCCTCGAGCCTCGGCTTCCCGACCATCGTCCAGGCGGCCAAGACCACCTCGGTGGCGGACCAGAAGGGCTGCACCCGCTCCGTGGAGGCGGTCTACGAGGATGCGGCCAAAAAGACCGGCCTGGTCTCCGACGTGCTGGTCTGTACGTCGGCCTCTTCGGCCTCGAAAGCCCTGGCCGCGGCGCGCAAGAAGGTGACGGTGGACAAGGCGCTGGTCGTCCCGGGCCAGCTGGGGGCCACGGCCTTCGCCACCGCCAGCGACGCCCCCGAGTACCTGATGGTCTGGCAGTCGGGCTCACGGGTGAACATCACCGCACTCGACACCGACGTGTCGGCCACCTCCAGCTCGCCGGCCTCGGCACTCACCCCGGCCCAGGCCCAGACACTCTCCTCCGCCGCCGCCAAGCAGAACTCCCTGCCCTAGACGTCCCGCCGGTCAGGACCCGGCGCCGGACCTCCTCCTCAACGGGGGGACCGTGGTCGGAGGTCGCCGGCGCGGCGGCAGCCCGGCCAGCAGGTCGGTGGTGGCGGCGGTCACCCGACGGACCGCCCGTTCGAACTCCGGCCCGGTGGCCGCCGAGGTGGAGCTGACGCCGCTGACCTTGCGGACGAACTGGCGTGCCGCCGCTTCGATCTCGTCCGGCGTGGCTTCGGGTTCCAGACCCCGCAGGGTGGTGATGTTCCGGCACATGGGACCAGGCTAGGTCGTGGCCGGAGTCGTGGCCGTGGCTGATCCCCGAGGGTTACCGCGAGGCCGGCGGGGGAGGCGGTGGTGGCCAGGGTGACTGCTGCGGCCAGTGGGTCGGCGCCGGTTGGGCCGGGAGGGGTGACGGTGAGGTCGGCCAGTGCTCGGCCGGAGCCGGGGGCGGTGGCCATGGTGCCGTCCGACCGTCTCCGGCCTGGGGCACCGGCTCCGGGCCCTGGGCGGCGGCGGCGTCGCTGGCATGGGCCGCTCCGGATACCCCTGAGTCCACCGGGGCGTCCGGGGCCTCGGTGGCGGTGCCGGTACCGGCCGTGGTCGGTGTGGCGGCGCGTGGCGGGCCCGATCCGTCGGATCCTGCCGGGAGGTCGTCGGGCGGCCCGTCGACGTCGTCAGAACCGGTGGGTCCGTGCTGGGACGCCACGAAGATCGGGGGGACGGTCTTGACCCCGTGTTCGTGCACCGGTCGCCCGTAGGCCGTGTCGACCAGGCGCCCCACCGTCTCCCCGTCGATGGTCTCCTCGTCCAGTAGGGCCCGGGCCACGGCGTCGAGACCCCCCCGGTGGCGGGCCAGGACCTCGAGGGCCCGCTCCTCCTGGGCCCGCAGGATGATCTCCACCTCGTCGTCGATGACCTGGCTCGTGTGCTCGGAGTAGTCGCGGGTATGCATGAGGTCCTCCCCCAGGAACACCTGCCCCTGGGATCCCCACGCCATCGGTCCGATCTTGTCGCTCATGCCCCACTCGCGGACCATCTTGCGGGCCAGTTCGGTGTTGCCGACCAGGTCGTTGCTGGCCCCGGTGGACAGGTCCCCGTACACCAGCAGCTCGGCGGCCCGGCCGCCCATCCGCACCGCCAGGGAGTCCTCGATGTGCTGGCGGGGGTGGATATGGCGCTCCTCCATGGGGAGCTGCATGGTCACGCCCAGGGCCATACCGGTGGGCAGGATGGTCACCTTGTGCACCGGGTCGGCGTCGGGCAGCACGTAGGCCAGCACGGCGTGGCCGCCCTCGTGGAAGGCCACCCGTTCCTTCTCCGCACCCGACAGGACCAGGCTCTCCCGTCGCTGGCCCATCAGCACCCGGTCGCGGGAGGCCTCGAAGTCGACGTTCTGGATGACCTTGGAGCCCCGTCGGACGGCGTGCAGTGCCGCCTCGTTGACCAGGTTGGCCAGGTCCGCTCCACTCATCCCCGGGGTCCCCCGGGCCACCGTTCCGAGGTCCACGGTCGGGTCCACCCGCTTGTCCTTGCAGTGGACCTGGAGGATGGGCAGGCGCTCGTCGAGGTCGGGAAGGGGCACCACGATCTGGCGGTCGAAGCGGCCCGGGCGGAGGATGGCGGCGTCGAGGATGTCCGGACGGTTGGTGGCCGCCATCACCACGATGCCCTCGGTGGGGTCGAATCCGTCCATCTCGGAGAGCATCTGGTTGAGGGTCTGCTCGCGCTCGTCGTGCCCGCCCCCGAGTCCCGCCCCGCGCTTGCGGCCGATGGAGTCGATCTCGTCGATGAACACGATGGCGGGGGCCTGCTTGCGGGCGGTGGCGAACAGGTCGCGCACCCGGCTGGCGCCGACCCCGACGAACATCTCCATGAAGTCCGAACCGCTCACCGACATGAAGGGCACGCCCGCCTCGCCGGCCACCGCCCGGGCCAGGAGGGTCTTGCCGGTCCCCGGCGGCCCCACCAGCAGGATCCCCTTGGGGATGCGGGCCCCGATGTCCTTGAACCGGGCCGGTGTCTTGAGGAAGTCCACCACCTCGCTGATCTCCAGCTTCACCCCGTCGTAACCGGCCACGTCGTCGAAGGTGGTCGACGGGCGTTCGGTGGAGTAGAGCTTGGCCTTCGACCGGCCGATGGACATGATGCTTCCCATTTGACCCTGCGCCTTTCGGCTGATGTAGAAGAAGATGCCCCCGAGGATGGCGAAGGGCAGGATCCACGTGAGGAGGATCCCGAGGAGCGGATTCGACGTCCCCGAGTTCAGATGGGCGTTGTCCCCCAGCGTCTTCAGGGCCGTCTGCTCCGAGTCGATGATCGGATTGGGTCCGGAGGAGGTGTAGGTCCCCCCGTTGGCCAGGTCACCGGTGATCACCCCGGTGGACATGTTGACGTTGGCCGTCTTGATGGACTTGCTCTGGAGATCGCTGAGGAACGAGTTGTAGGTGAGGGTGTTGGTGGTTGTCTTGTGGACCAGGTTGGGAACGATCAGGAGGGCCACGATGGCCACCACGATCACCAGGTAGACGACCATCCGGTTCTTGTTCTGCCCGGGAGCGTCCTGCCCGGGGCCACCCGTGCCCGGAGGGCCGCTGGGCATGTTGGGGTTGGGCGGAGTCACCCCTTCATGCTATTCGCGCCCGGCCTCCCGCGAGGCATCGCGGCCCCGTCCGGCGGCCCCGCCGCCTCCGGTGACCGTGGTGTCGGTATCGTGGAAGGGTGATCGAGCGGTCCGAACAGGGTGCGGACCCGGTTGCGGCGGCCGACGTGTCGCTCCCGGTCGGCCCACCCCGGACGGGTCCACCCCGGACGGGTCCCGACCACCCGGACCCCGGCCGGCCGGTGCCACCCAGAGCGGACACCCGCCCCGGGCGGGACGTCCCGCTCAACCGCCAGTTGGCGGCGGGGGCGGCACCCGACTCACCCCCGGCGGCGTGGATGTGGCTGCTCTTCGCGGCCCTGGGCTTCCTCGGGGGCCAGGTGGTGGCCGGCATCGTCGCCGGCATCGCCGGGGCCGTGGCCGGCAACAAGATCTCCTTGGCCACCATCGCCGGGCTCTCCGAGCCTCCGACCTGGTACATCGTGTCGACCCTCATCGGACTGTGGATCGGCTTCTTTGCCGCCGGCTGGCTGTCGTCGTGGGTCCGGGGGACCCACAGCCTGGTCCGTGACCTGGGCCTGCGCTTCCGGTGGATCGACGGGCTGGGTATCCCCATCGGGGTCGGCGGCCAGTTTCTGGTCGCCCTGATCTACGTCCCCATCTCCCAGCACGTCAGCCACTTCTCCCAGCGATTCGACGCCCCCAGCCAGCGGCTGACCGGGTCCTCGCACGGCGCGGACTACGCGGTCATCGCCGTCTGCACCGTGGTGGGCGCGCCGTTCTTCGAGGAGCTGTTCTTCCGCGGCGTGCTGCTGCGGGCACTGGCCCGGCTGTTCGGAGGGTGGGGACGATGGGTGGGACCGGCGTGCGCGGTGGTGCTGACCGGGGTGCTGTTCGGTCTGGCCCATGCCGAGTCCCTCCAGCTGCTGGGCCTGGCCGTCTTCGGGATCATCCTGTCGATCGTCTCGTACCTCACCGGACGCCTGGGGATGAACATGGTGGCCCACGCCTCGTTCAACCTGACCGCCCTGGCCGCCGTGGTGCTTCCGGTGGCCATGGGCGGCCGGGTGCTGATCTGAGATGAGGGCGCTGCGATGAGGGCGCTGCGATGACGGCGCCCGTCGACGTGGTCCGCACCGACCCGGGTCCGACCGGGGCCCCGCCGCCGGCCCCGGTCGGGGCGACCCGGTCGCTCCTCCACCGCATGACCGGCCCGGCGGCCTGGCCGGCCTGGGCCAACCTGGTGGTGGTGGCCGGGGTGACCCTGGTGGCCCTCAGCCAGCTCCATCCCTCCCTGCTCCTGGCCAACACCACCACCGACGGCGGTGACACCGGTGCCCACGTGATGCTGCCGGCGTTCATGGAGTCGCACCTCCTGACCCACGGCCAGCTCACCGGATGGGATCCGGCCTGGTACGACGGCTTCCCCGTCTACACCTTCTACTTCCCGCTCCCCGGGCTCCTGACGGTGGTGTTCAACGCCGTCGTCAACTACAACGTCGCCTTCAAACTGGTCACGGTGGCGGGCACCCTGACCCTGCCGGTGTGCGCCTGGGCCTTCGGCCGGCTGGCCGGCCTGCGGGATCCGGGCCCGGGGTGCCTGGCCGCGGCCACACTCCCGTTCCTCTTCGAGCCCAGCTTCACCATCTACGGCGGCAACATCCTGTCCACCCTGGCCGGCGAGTTCTCCTACTCCCTCAGCCTGTCGGTGGCCGTGCTGTTCCTCGGTGTGGCGGCCCGGGGCCTGCGCACCGGGCGGTACCGGATACTGGCGGCCGTCCTGTTCGCCGTCACCCTCCTCTGCCACCTCATCCCGGCCATCTTCGCCGCCGTCGGGGTCGGGGTGTGGCTGCTCCTCGACGCCGACCTGCTCCGGGGCCTGCGCCGGGGGGAGCGGGCCCGGCCCGCCCGCCGGCGGTGGTTCGGCCGGCTGGGGTGGGCGGCGGTGGTGGGGGCCGTCGGGTTCGGCCTGACGGCGTTCTGGGCGATCCCCTTCGCCGCCGGCCAGGCCTACACCACCAACATGGGCTGGACCAACGTCGAGGGCTTCCCCCACCTCCTCTTCCCGGCGTCGGCCCGGTGGGTGGTGGCGTCGGCAGCGGTCGGGGTGGTGGCCATGGTGGTCCGACGCAACCGGGTGGCGCTGTTCATCGCCGCCATGGGGGGATTCTCCGCCGCGGCGATCTGCCTCGATCCCCAGGGGAAGCTCTACAACGTGCGGTTCCTACCGCTGTGGTTCCTCTGCCTCTACCTGATGGCCGGCTACGCCCTGGCCGAGTGCATCTCCGGTCTGGCCCGGTGGAACCGCCGCCGCCGGCTCGACCGGTGGGTCAAGGTCATCCGTCAGCGGCTGACGGTGGCCCACACCCTGCCGTGGGAGCCCGGCATGCGGATCAGCCGCTTCCGCCGCCCCCGACCGGCGCCCCACCCCCCGGGAGCGGTGGCCGGTCCGATCATCGCCCTGGCCGCGGCGTGCCTCACCGTGGTGCCCGCCCTGGCCCTGCCGGCCGCCACCCTCAGTTCCTTCGGGGTCACGGCCGGGGCCAACCAGCCCAGTGCCTGGGCCGAGTGGAACTACTCGGGCTACCAGCGCAAGCCGGACTACCCCGAGTACCACTCGGTCATCCAGATGATGGCCTCCGTGGGCCGGGACCACGGGTGTGGGCGGACCATGTGGGAGTACGACCCGTCGTTGAACCGCTTCGGCACCACCATGTCGCTCATGCTCCTGCCCTACTGGACCGACGGGTGCGTGGACTCGATGGAGGGGCTCCTGTTCGAATCGTCGGCCACCACCCCGTACCACTTCATCAACCAGAACGAGCTGTCGGTGAACCCGTCGGATGCCGTCAACAGTGACGCCTTCGAGTACCTGGGCCTGAACGTGCCCCTCGGGATCGAACATCTCCAACTCCTCGGCGTCCGGTACTTTCTGGCCTCGTCGGCCACCGTGGAGGCGGCGGCGGACCGCGACCCCAGCCTGACCCCGGTGGGCTCCAGCGGCCCCTGGCCCACCAGCTACAACGGGCAGTCACTGGACACGACGTGGAAGGTGTACGAGATCGACGACTCGTCCCTGGTGAAGCCCCTGAGCGCCCAGCCGGTGGTGTGGACCGGTGTTGCACCGGGCCAGACCAGCTGGCTCAAGCCCTCGGCCACCTGGTACGACACCCCGTCCGAGTGGAACGTGGTCCCGGCCGCCGGCGGGCCCGCTTCCTGGGCCCGGGTGCCGGCCGACGACGCCAGCCCCCCGGTGGTCCACGAGCCTGTCACCGCGGTGTCGGACATCTCCCAGACCGACAGCTCGATCTCCTTCCACGTGGACCGGTTGGGGACCCCGGTCGAGGTCAAGGTGTCCTACTTCCCCAACTGGACAGCCGACGGGGCCGATGGACCCTGGCGGGTGGCGCCCAACCTGATGGTGGTGGTGCCGACCAGCCATGACGTCACGCTGACCTACGCCAGCACCGGGTCCGACAGGGTCGGAGAACTCCTGACCCTGGCGGCGCTGGTGGCCATCGTCACCCTCTGGGTCAGAGGCCGCCGGGCCCGCCGAGCCGGTCGGTCGCCGGCGGGCCCTGTCCCGTGGGAACGGCCCGGTCCCGGGTGAGCCGCACGCTCGGGATGTTCCCGCTCTCCACCGTGCTCTTCCCCCACGCCGCCCTGCCCCTCCACGTCTTTGAGGAGCGGTACCGGGCACTGATGGGGGACTGCCTGGCCGGGGACGGCGAGTTCGGGGTGGTCCTCATCTCCCGGGGTCCGGAGGTCGGGGGTGGGGACATGCGGGTCGATGTCGGCACCGTGGCCCGGCTGTCCCAGGTCGCCGAGTTGGACGACGGCCGGATGCTGGTCGTGGCCCGGGGCCGCCAGAGGATCATCATCGACCGGTGGCTGGACGACGCCCCGTATCCCCGGGCCGTGGTCGAAGAGCTCCCGGCGGTGTCCGGTGACGACGACAGCCGGACGGTGGCGGTGGCCGTCACGGCCGTGCGCCGGCTCCGCTCCCTCCTGTCCGAGTTGGGGGAGGTTCCGGCCCTGCCCCACGACCTCGACCTCGGGGACGATCCCGAAGAGGTCGGTTGGCAGCTCTGCGAACTGGCGCCGCTGGCCCTGATCGACCGGCAGCAGCTGCTGGCCCGGGCCGATCTGGCCGGCCGGATGGTGCTGTTGGAGGAGCTGTGCACGGCCAAGGCCGGGGACGTGGTGTCCCTCCTGGCCGGGGGCCCACCCGAGGAGCCGGCCGGGGAGTCCGGTTCCTGAGGGGTCGGGACCGGCTGGTTAGGATGGCCCCGCCATGACCAGCCTCTCCGACGTTTTCAAGGCGTACGACATCCGGGGGGTGGTGCCCGGACAGCTCGACGCGGTGACCTTCCGGGCCATCGGGGTGGCGGTGGCCCGGTTCACCGGCGCGCCGGCGGTGTTGGTGGCCCGGGACATGCGGGAGTCCGGGGTCGAGCTGTCCCGGGCGTTCTCCGAGGGGATCCGGTCGGAGGGGGTCACGGTCATCGACCTGGGACTGGCCTCCACCGACATGCTGTACTTCGCCGCCGGATTCCTCGACGCCCCGGGGGCCATGTTCACCGCCTCCCACAACCCGGCCCGCTACAACGGTCTCAAGCTGTGCCTGTCCGGGGCCCGTCCGGTCGGCCGGGACACCGGGCTGGACCGTATCCAGGCCACGGCCGAGGCCCTGTTGGACGAGTGGGGGCCGGCGGGACCCCCGGCGGTGGATCCGGCCCGGATGGCCCCGGTGGAGGAGCGGTCGGTGCTGGAGGCCTACGCCGACCATGTCCGCTCGTTCGTCGATGTGGGCGCCCTCCGCCCCCTGCGGGTGGTGGCCGACACCGCCAACGGGATGGGTGGCCTGGTGGCCCCGAAGGTCTTCGAAGGGCTGCCCTTCGAGGTGGCCATCCTCTTCCCCGAACTGGACGGGAACTTCCCCAACCATCCGGCCGATCCGATCCAGCCGGAAAACCTGGTGGCCCTCAAAGAGGCCGTGCTGGCCTCGGGGGCCGATGTGGGACTGGCTTTCGACGGTGATGCCGACCGGGTGTTCCTGGTCGACGAGAAGGCCGCCACCGTGTCCGGGTCGCTGACCACCGCCCTGGTGGCCTCGTCCATGCTCGACAAGTACCCCGGGTCGACGGTCCTCTACAACTGCATCTGTTCGCGGGTGGTCCCTGAGGTCATCGCCGAAAAGGGCGGGGTGGGGATCCGCACCAAGGTCGGACACAGCTACATCAAGCAGGTGATGGCCGACACCGGCGCCGTGTTCGGTGGGGAGCACTCCGGCCACTACTACTTCCGGGACAACTACCGGGCCGACTCGGGCATCATCGCCGCCATGGTCGTCCTCGAGCTGTTGAGCGTGACCGGCTCGCCCCTCTCCGAGCTGTTGGAGCCCTTCCGACGGTACGCGGACTCGGGGGAGATCAACACCACGGTGGACGATCCGGCCGCGGCCGTCGAAGCCATGGCGGCCGATGTCGAAGCGGCCGGAGGGGCGCGGGGGACCGTCGACCGCCTGGACGGGCTGACGGTGGACAGGGGGGACTGGTGGTTCAACCTCCGCCCGTCGAACACCGAGCCCCTGCTGCGCCTCAATGTCGAGGCTCCGGACGAGGCGTCGTGCGCCCGCCGGGTCGCCGAGGTCCAGGCCGATATCGCACGCCTGGCGGGGGCCTGAGCGGTGTCCGCCCGACCAGAGAGGAATCCAAGATGCTCGACCCCCTGCTGATCGAGGTGCTGGCCTGTCCGGAGGACAAGGGTCCGCTGCTTTACTTCGCCGACGAGGACCGGCTCTACAACCCCCGGCTCCACCGCAGCTACGAGGTCCGCGACGGGATCCCGGTGATGCTGATCGACGAGGCCACCGAGGTCGACGGGGCCGAGCACGATCGGCTGACGGCCAAGGCCGACGCCGGTGGCGCGGTCACGACCGGCGGGCCGGCAGGGTCGTGACCGGACCGGGTGCCGGGCCGGCCCCGGCGGTACCACCGGGGCTGGAGGACTCGTTGGGCATGTGGGACGCCGCAGCCGGACTCCCCGAGCAGGTCGAGGCGGCGGTGTTCGCGGCCAAGGGGATCAGTGGGCTCCCCCGGCACGACCGGGTCGAGAACGTGGTGGTGTTGGGGATGGGGGGGAGCGGCTTCGCCGGCAACGTCCTGGCGGCGGCGGCGGCGCCCTTCATGCCGGTGCCGGTGACCGTGGTCAAGGGCTACACGCCGCCCGACTTTGTCGGGACGGGCAGCCTGGTCTTCGCCATCTCCTTCTCGGGGGACACCGAGGAGACGGTGGAGGCCGCTGCCGGGGCCTACGAGGCCGGGGCCTCGCTGGTGGTGGTGGCCGGCGGCGGCACCCTGGTCGAGCTGGCCGGCGAGTGGGACGTCCCGGTGGTCCCGATGCCCGGGGGCATCCCCCAGCCCCGGGCCGCTCTCGGGGCCCTGGCCATCCCGCCCCTGGTGGTGCTGGAGGCGGTCGGCCTCTTCCCGGGGGCGCTGCAGTGGGTGGACCAGGCCGTCCACCAGCTCCGGGCCCGCCGCGACGAGCTGCTCCGGCCGGGCAACCGGGCCGAGGACCTGGCCCGCCGGATCGGCCGGACCATCCCCCTCATCCACAGCTCCCAGGACCTGGGTGCGGCGGCGGCGCTGCGGTGGAAGTGCCAGATCAACGAGAACGCCAAGAGCCCGGCGTTCTTCAACGTCTACCCCGAGCTGTGCCACAACGAATTGGCCGGCTGGGGCCAGAACGGTGACGCCACCCGCCAGCTGATCACCCTGGTCAACCTGCGCCACGATGCCGAACACCCCCAGGTGACCCGCCGATTCGACCTGGTGGAGGAGGTGCTGTCCGAGGTGGTGGCCGAGGTGATCGAGGTCCGGGCGGCGGGTGAGGGTGATCTGGCCCAGCTCCTCGACCTGACCATGATCGGCGACTTCGTCTCGCTGTATCTGGCGGGCCAGGAGGGCATCGACCCCGGCCCGATCCCGGTGCTGGTCGACCTCAAGGCCAGCCTCAGCGCCTGAGCCCCCGGCCCCCGGGCCTTCCGGCCCCGCCGCAGGCCCTCCGGGGCCGCCCGCGGAGGCCGTATTGCTGTCGGGTGTCGCCCAGGTGACAACCTCGTGAACTCGGCCCCCCGGACCCTGTACTTTCCGGCCCCGGGGAATACACTCGACATGTGAGCTGCGTGCGGGTCTGTGGTTGCAAGTCGAAGCCAGTCGCAGGCGAAACGACCCACGTAAGGCAACTCGTGGTTGCTGAGCATGGTGCGGCTTAGGAGTAAGTCCTGCCCGCGGGGTTCCCGGCTGTCGGGGACCGGCGGAGATGAGGTGACGCGTCCAACAACGGCTCCGCAGGGTGCACGACCGGTGACGGTCGGTGCCGCCGGAGCCCGGGCGCAACTCTCACCGCAGGCGAGTGTGGGGTCAAAGACCAGGTCAGCCGCCCGCAGCTCACACCATCCCTACCCACGACCGATCAGGAGGACCGGCCGACACCACCAGTAGCACCCGACGATCAAACCAGGAGGCGAACAGTGGACGTGGTCATTGCGTACGGCAGGAGAATCGTGTCCGACGAGGTGAGGGCCCTGACCGAGGAGAAGGTGGGCCGGCTCGGCCACCTGTGCCCGGGTCTGGACCGGGCCGAGGTGCACTTCTCCGAGGAGCACAATCCGAGGATCGCCGACCGGGAGTGCTGCGAGGTGATCATCTTCGGCCACGGTCGATCGCTCCGGGCCCGGGCGGCGGGACCCGTTCCGCTGGTGGCCGTGGACCTGGTGGTGGACAAGCTGGAACACCAGCTGGAGAAGACCAAGGGCCGGTTGGTGGACCGGTCGCACCCCCGTCGGCGCCCGGCCAACTCGGTGTCGGTCCTCCGCGAGAGGGTGCGGACCGCCTGAGGCGCCGTACACCGAGGCTCACGCCCGGGGTGGCCCCGCCCGGTCCGGCGGGTCGCCGACGGTAGAGTGAGGGGCCCATGAGCGTGCTCACCAAGGTCCTCCGGGCCGGCGAAGGAAAAAAAGTCCGACGACTGGCCGAGCTGGTGCCGTTGGTCAACGCCCTCGAGCCCGAGATGGAGGCTCGTTCCGACGCCGAGCTGCGGGCGCTCACCGATGTGTTCCGCCAGCGTCTCGCCGAGGGTGAGACGCTGGAGGACGTCCTGATCGAGGCGTTCGCCCTGGTGCGGGAGGGGGCCTGGCGGGTGCTCGGCCAGCGCCACTTCGACGCCCAACTCATGGGGGGCATGGCACTCCACTTCGGATGGATCGCCGAGATGAAGACCGGTGAGGGAAAGACCCTGGTCTCGACGCTCCCCGTCTACCTCAACGCCTTGGCCGGCAACGGCGTCCACGTGGTGACGGTCAACGACTACCTGGCCACCCGGGACTCCGAGTGGATGGGGCAGCTCCACCAGTTCCTGGGCCTCACTGTGGGCCGGGTCGGTCCCGACATCGAGGACCCCGAGGCCAAGCGCCAGGCCTACCGGAGCGACGTCACCTACGGAACCAACACCGAGTTCGGATTCGACTACCTGCGCGACAACATGGCCCGGTCCAAGGACGCCATGGTCCAGCGGGGCCATCACTTCGCCATCGTCGACGAGGTGGACTCCATCCTCATCGACGAGGCCCGGACCCCCCTGATCATCTCGGGGCCGGCCGCCGAGTCGGCCCAGCTCTACTACCAGTTCGCCGGCATCGTCCGTACCCTGCGGGCCGAGGACGACTACGAGGTGGACGAGGAGAAGCGGATCGTCGTCCCCACCGAGGCGGGGATCGAGAAGGTCGAGCGCCAGCTGGGTGTGGACAACCTCTACGACGCGGTGGCCGTCAACTACGTGCACCACCTCACCCAGGCCCTTCTGGCCAAGGAGCTCTACCGGCGGGACAAGGACTACCTGGTGGCCCAGGGCGAGGTCAAGATCGTCGACGAGTTCACCGGTCGCACCCTCGACGGCCGGCGCTGGTCCGACGGTCTGCACCAGGCGGTCGAGGCCAAGGAGCGGGTCCGGATCAAAGAGGAGAACCACACCTGGGCCACGGTGACCCTGCAGAACTACTTCCGGCTCTACGAGAAGCTGTCCGGCATGACCGGCACGGCGGAGACCGAGGCCTCGGAGTTCGCCAACACCTACGAGCTGCCGGTGGTCCCCATCCCCCCCAACAAGCCCCTGGTCCGGGTGGACAACGCCGACCTGATCTACAAGACCGAGGACGCCAAGTTCGCGGCGGTGGTCGACGACCTCGCCGAACGTCACGCCAAGGGCCAGCCGGTGCTGGTGGGCACGGCCTCGGTGTCGAAGTCCGAGCACCTGTCGAGGCTCCTGGAGAAGCGGGGGATCCCCCACGAGGTCCTCAACGCCAAGCAGCACTTCCGGGAGGCGGAGATCGTGGCGCAGGCCGGCCGGGTGGGCGCGGTCACCGTGGCCACCAACATGGCCGGCCGAGGCGTCGACATCATCCTCGGGGGCAACCCCGAAGGCCTGGCCACCCGGGAGGCGGCGGCCCGGGGGATCGACCTGTCCACCGACGAGGGCCGGGCCCAGCGGGACGCCATCCAGGCCGACCTGGCCGCGGTGTGCGCACGCGAGGGCGACGAGGTCCGGGCGCTCGGCGGGCTCTACGTCCTGGGCAGTGAACGTCACGAGAGCCGACGCATCGACAACCAGCTCCGGGGTCGGTCGGGCCGCCAGGGCGACCCGGGCGAGAGTCGTTTCTTCCTGTCGTTGGAGGACGACCTGATGCGCCTGTTCGCCACCGGCGCCATGAACTGGGTGATGGGCCGGGCCCTGCCCGACGATGTCCCCATCGAGGCGAAGATGGTCACCAAGGCCATCGAGCGGGCGCAGAACACCGTCGAGGGCCGCAACGCCGAATCCCGCAAGGACGTCCTCAAGTACGACGACGTGATGAACGAGCAGCGCAAGGTGATCTACCGGCGTCGCTTCCAGATCATCGAGGGCGAGGATCTGCAGGAGGACACGGTCGAACTGCTCGAGCGGACCATGACCGAGGTGGTGGCCACCTCGTGCCCCTCGGACTACCCGGAGGAATGGGACCTGCCCCGGCTGATCACCGAGGTCACCCAGTACTACCCGACCAAGTTCGTGGCCGAGGACCTGGCCGACGCCAGCACCGTGGGCCAGCTCACCGAGAGCATCCTCACCGAGGCCCTGGACCTTTACGCCGAACGGGACGAGACCATCCCCGGCGGGGCCGAGACCGCCCGCCAACTCGAGCGGGACATCATGCTCCAGATCATCGATCAGCGGTGGCAGGACCACCTGGCCGAGATGGACTACCTGCGGGAGGGGATCAACCTCCGGGCCATGGGAAACCAGGACCCGTTGGTGGCCTACCAGCGTGAGGGCTTCGCCATGTTCGGCAAGCTGATGGACGGGATCAACGACGACTACCTGCGGTATGTCTTCCACGTCCAGGTGCTGACGGAGCCGGCTGCCGAGCCGGATCTTGACCGGGCCAACTACATCGCCGCCGACGATCCGGTCCAGGGCGACGACGCCATCACGGCCGCCTTCGCCGCCGCCCCGGCGGCCGGCTTCGACCAGACGGCGGAGGCCGTCGGCGCCCCGGTGGGCAACGGGAGCCAGGGCACGGTGACCAACCGGCTGGCCGCCGACGGCGAGACCCAGCTGCCCATCGTGAAGTCCGACCGCGAGAAGATCGGGCGTAACGACCCGTGCTGGTGCGGCAGCAACAAGAAGTTCAAGTTCTGCCACGGCGCCAACTGAGATGGCCGGAGCGGACGGCCCCCGGCGGGGGGCGGGCGAACCCGAACGCGTCGACATCCCGGCGGCCCTCGAGTCGCTGGGGGCCCGGCTGGCCGAGGCCGGGCACTTCCTGGCCCTGGACCGTCTGGAGGAACGCCGCACCGAACTGGAGAAGGCCGCCTCCGAGCCGGGCCTGTGGGACGACGCCGACAACGCCCGGATGGTCACCACCGAACTGGGCCGGGTCACCGAGGACATCGATCTGCTGGCCGGACTGGCCGAGCGGCTCTCCGACGCCCGCACCCTCAACGAGCTGATCGACGAGGAGGGGGACGAGTCGCTCCGTCCCGAGGTGGAAGAGCTGCTGGCTGATCTGGACCGCCAGCTGCGGGCCCTCGAGCTGCGGTCGCTGTTCGCCGGCAGCTACGACGACGGTGACGCGGTGGCGGAGATCCACGCCGGAGCCGGTGGTACCGATGCGCAGGACTGGGCGGAGATGATGCTGCGCATGTACTCGCGGTGGGCCGAACGCCGCGGGTTCGAGATCGAGGTGGAAGAGGCCACACCGGGGCAGGAGGCCGGTCTGCTGTCGGCCACGTTCCTCATCAAGGGCCGCTATGCCTTCGGCCTGCTGGCGGCGGAGCGCGGTGTGCACCGGCTGGTGCGGATCTCCCCGTTCGACGCCCAGCACCGGCGCCAGACCAGTTTCGCCTCGTTGGACGTGGTCCCCTTCCTCGAGGACGTCTCCGACGTCGTGGAGATCGACGAGAAGGATCTGCGTGTCGACACCTACCGGTCATCGGGGGCCGGCGGACAGCACGTCAACAAGACCGATTCGGCGGTGCGGCTCACCCACCTCCCCACCGGCATCGTGGTGACCTGCCAGAACCAGCGCAGCCAGACCCAGAACAAGGCCAAGGCCATGCAGGTGCTCGGGGCCAAGCTGGCCGAGCGTCAGCGAGCCGAGCACCAGGCCACCTTGGACCAGCTGTCCGGTGACCGGACCGACAACGCCTGGGGGAACCAGATCCGCTCGTACGTGCTGGCGCCGTATCAGCTGGTGAAGGACCTCCGCAGCAGTCAGGAAACCGGCAACGTCGAGGCTGTGCTGGACGGCGATCTCGACGAATTCATCGAAGCCGAGCTACGACGCCGGGCCGAAGAGCGCCGCACCGGGACCTGACCGGTCCACAGCCGGTGTCACCGGAGGTCAGAGGGGCTGAACCCGTTGGCCGACCGGGAGGGGTAGCATTGTGCGGAATGGGAGCTCCTCTTCGGCACTTTCCGTCGCGTGTGGTGGGACCGGTCTCATGATCAAGTTCGAGAACGTCACCAAAACGTACAAAGGTTCCACAGTGGCCCTCGGCGACTTCTCCGTCGAGATCGACAAGGGGGAATTCGTCTTCCTGGTCGGCCCGTCGGGATCGGGGAAAACCACCTTCATCCGGCTGCTGCTGCGCGAGGAGATCCCTGACGCCGGTCGCATCTGGGAAGCGGGCAAGGAGATCGGGCACCTGGCCAAGTGGAGGATCCCGTACCTCCGGCGCAACATCGGCTGCGTGTTTCAGGACTTCCGCCTCCTGCCCAACAAGACGGTCTTCGAAAACGTGGCCTTCGCCCTGGAGGTCATCGGCCGTCCGAAGCACGTCATCGCCGCCCAGGTTCCCCAGGTTCTGGATCTGGTGGGCCTGTCCAAGAAGCGGGACAACCTGCCCCACGAGCTGTCCGGGGGCGAACAGCAGCGGGTGGCCGTGGCCCGGGCCTTCGTCAACCGGCCCCTCATCCTGCTGGCCGACGAGCCCACCGGCAACCTCGACCCGACCACCAGCCTCGGGATCATGCGCCTGCTCGACCGGATCAACCGGACCGGCACCACGGTGATCATCGCCACCCACGACTCGGGCATGGTGGACCAGATGCGGCGCCGGGTCATCGAGTTGGACCGCGGCATGCTGGTCCGCGACCAGGCCCACGGTGTCTACGGCATCGACAGCGCCACCGCCGCGGGCGGGGCCGGATCACCGACCGGCTCGGTGGTCGACCAGATGCCCGCCGGCGAGCTGCCCGGCAGCTACGCCGCCCGCACCTGATGCCCGTCTCCGCCGGCTACGTCTCCCGCGAGGCCGTCACCAACCTGTGGCGCAACCGCCTGATGACGGTGGCCGCCATCTTGACCGTGGCCGTGTCCCTGGCCCTGGTGGGGTCGTCCCTGCTGCTCAAGCAGGGGGCGTCCAAGGCCACCGTGCAGTGGCAGCACGGGGTCAACGCCCTGGTGTTCGTCAACCCGAACGCCCCCCGGGCGCAGGTGGCGGCCATCCACACGGAGATCATGCAGTCGCCGTACATCAAGTCGTGCATCTACCGGAGCCAGGCCTACGACTACAACGAGGCCAAGCAGCTCCTGCCGGCCGATGAGGTGCAGGCCACCACGCTGTCGGACTATCCCTCCTCGTTCCGGTGCGTCCTGAACGACCCCTCGCAGGCTTCGGCCGTCTACCAGGAATTCGCCGGCAAGCAGGGGATCTTCGCCGTCAAGTACCCCGGCCAACAGATCAAGACCATGCAGAGCGTCATCCGCATCCTCCAGTGGGTGTTCCTGGCCGTGGCCGTGGTGCTCCTGCTGTCGGCGTCCGTGCTCATCCTCAACACCATCCGGATGGCCATCTTCGCCCGCCGACGGGAGGTGTCGGTGATGAAGCTGGTCGGGGCCACCAACTGGTTCATCCGGCTGCCGTTCATGGCCGAAGGTCTGATCCAGGGCCTGCTGGGGGCGGCGGTGGCGGTCCTGGTGGTCCTGGCCCTCTACTGGGGCATCGGGCTGGACGCCACCAAAACCGCGGCCAACCAGGGCAGCCTCATCGTCCAGATGTCACTGGACGGGTGGGAGGTGGCCGGCACCTGCATCGTGGTGGCGGTGGTCGGCGTGGTGGTCGGCGTGGTGGGATCGGCCTTCGCCGTGCGGCGCTTCCTCGACGTCTGACCCCGTCCGGGGTGTCGGGGCTCAGCTCCTCGCCGCTCCGGTGCAGCCGCGGGTGTCCGGAGTCCCGGCCAGCCGGGCACTGACCCAGCTGACCACCGGGGATACCGCCCGGGCCAGGGCCCCGGTGTGGCTGGCTCCGCCGAGGGTCACGTAGTCGACGCTGTCGTGCTGGTCCCGACAGAGGGAGTCCTCCACCAGGCGGGTGGTGCTCCGGACGGGGATCAGGTTGTCGCTCGTGCCCTGGACCACCAGCACCGGGGCCAGGATCGGGGCCTGACCGGGCCGGTTGGCGGCGTCATCGGCCCGCACCGCCGGATCGGCACTCCAGCCGGGCCGGAAGAGGGCGGAGGCCGGCAGGGTGTCGTAGGCCGCCGCCACGGCGTCCGCGCAGCCCGAGGCCACCACCGGGGCCCGGGCCAGACCGGACCGGGTGAGGACCGAGGACAGGGCCAGATTGCCGTAGGTGGTGGCCCACGAGGACAGGGCCATGGCCGCGAACGCCGCGTCGGGGTCGGTGGCCTGGCCGGGCCGGGTCGGGGCCAACTCGAAGATGGACGCCTCCGGGCCGATGGCCACCACGCCCGCCACGAACAGCTCGGGGGCGTAGGAGGGGGCGATCTGGCCGGCGAACAGAGCGGCCTGGCCCCCCTGTGAGTACCCGATCACCACCACGGCGTCGGACGCGGCCGGCCCCACCAGGGTGCGGGCGGCCCGGGCGGCGTCGAGGAGGTTCTGGCCCTCGCTCTGGCCCACCAGGTAGGGCGAGACCCCCGGCGTCCCGAGACCCTGGTAGTCGGTGGCCACCACGATCATCCGGTGGGCCAGCAACGGTGCCAGATACGGGATGGAGTCCGGGCCGTCCAGGGACGGGGCGCACTGGTCGGCCAGGCCGGTGGTGCCGTGGGCCCAGCTGGCGATGGGGAAGCCCCCGGTCGGAGGCCGGCCCCCCGGCACCACCACCAGGCCGGACACGGCGACGTCGGAGCCGTCGGCCGATTCCGAGTGGTAGATCATCCGGTACGCGGTGGCCCCGCCCCGCAGCCCGCCGGCGTCCACGGGCCCGGACCGGATGAGTGTGCCGGGCGGGGCCGGGACCAGAGGGGCGGGGACGGAGTAGAAGGAACCGGGGGGTCGGTGGCCGGCCACCGACCCCCCGGACCGCAGGGAGACCGAACCGGCCGGTGGCGCCCCGCAGGCCGCCAGCACCCCGGCGGCCACGGCGACCACGGCCACCGCCACCGGTCCGCGGCGGTGCTCCCTGATGCGTCGAACCCTCGCCACCCTGCCCCTGGGGCTTGTGCCCACCATTGGGATGCACGCTAGCCACGGCCTTCCCGTAGGCGCTAGCCGCCGGGGGCGTGCCCGGGTTCCTCTACGCTCACGGTCGGATGGATGCGCTGGAGGTGGTGGCCGGGTGGCCGGTGGACAACGCGGCCGTCGGCGTCGCCCGCGTGGGACCGCCGGACACCACGGGACGGCCGGCCGCCGTGGGCCCGGTGGACCGTCCGTTCGCCTGGGCGTCGGTCACCAAGCCGGCCACCGCGCTGGCGGTGCTGGTGGCCGTGGAGGAGGGCTCGGTGTCCCTGGACGATCCGGCCGGTCCCGCCGGTGCGACCGTCCGGCACCTGTTGGCCCACGCCTCGGGGCTGGGCCCCGAGGGCGGACCACCCCTGGCCCGACCGGGGACCAGCCGCATCTACTCGAACGCCGGCTTTGAGGTGCTGGCCGACCTGGTGGCGGCCCGCACCGGCATGCCCTTCGCCCACTACCTGCTCCAGGGGGTGCTCGAACCCCTCGGGATGACCGGCACCACCCTCGACGCCGGCACCCCGTCGGCCGCCGCCGCCGGTCTCTCGGGTCCACTCCGCGATCTGGTGGCCCTGGGCCGTGAGCTGGCGTGGCCCACCCTGATCAGCCCGGAGACCCACGATGCCGCGGTGGCGGTGCAGTTCCCCGGCCTCGGCGGTGTCCTGCCGGGCTTCGGGCGCTTCGACCCCTGCGACTGGGGACTGGGGGTCGAGATCCGGGGGACCAAACAGCCCCACTGGACCGGCACCGCCAACGCCGCCTCGACCTTCGGGCACTTCGGTCGCTCCGGATCGTTCCTGTGGATCGATCCGGTGGCCGGCCTGGTCTGTGCCGGGCTCAGCGACCGGCCCTTCGGACTGTGGGCCGCCCGCGCCTGGCCGGCCCTGGCCGACGCCGTGCTGGCCGAGTGGACCAGGTCTAGGCTCCGGGCATGAAGGGCGTTCTCCTCGCCGGTGGTACCGGCTCACGGCTCCATCCCCTGACCCGGATCACCAACAAGCACCTGCTGCCGATCTACGACCGTCCCATGATCACCTGGGGCATCGAGGCACTGGTCAACGCCGGCATCACCGAGATCATGCTGGTCACCGGGGGCACCCACGCCGGTGAGTTCCTCCGTCTCCTGGGCAACGGGCATGAGTTCGGCATCGACCGCCTCAGCTATGGCTATCAGGACAAGCCGGGGGGCATCGCCGAGGCCCTGGGCCTGGCCGCCCGGTTCGTCGACGGTGACCCCGTGCTGGTGATGCTGGCCGACAACATCGTCGAGCGGTCCATCACCCCGATGGTCGAGGCCTTCACCGCCCATCCCCACGGGGCCCGCATCCTGCTCACCCCGGTGGAGGAGGACGAGCACCTCCGCCACCTCGGGGTGCCCTCGTTCGACGCCGATCAGCGGGTGATCGGCATCACCGAGAAGCCGGACCACCCGCAGTCCAAGTTCGGGGTGACCGGGATCTACTGCTACGACGCCGACGTGTTCGAGGTGATACCCACTCTGGCCCCGTCGGGCCGGGGCGAACTCGAGATCACCGATGTCAACAACCACTACATCGCGGAGGGCACCATGGCCTACGACGTGCTCGAGGGGTTCTGGGGCGACGCCGGCGAGTCCATCGACG
>Ga0182012_10001626_pt1 | contig 24406 bp, 18 predicted proteins | sample 612S2SmetaG_FD_120486 | JGI IMG/M metagenome (GOLD analysis project Ga0182012, IMG submission 120486) | Permafrost microbial communities from Stordalen Mire, Sweden - 612S2S metaG | ecosystem: Environmental > Terrestrial > Soil > Wetlands > Permafrost | place: Sweden: Stordalen | collected... | reverse complement strand
GGTCCGTCAGCACAGGGAGACCGGCCGGCCGACCCGGGCCAGCTTGTCGGGGTTCCGCACCATGCGGACGGCGGTGACCCGACCGCCGTCCACCTCGAACGCGGTCACCAGGTCCACCTCGTCGTCGAGTTCGATCACCACGCCCAGGTCACCGTTGACCATCACCGGGCGGGCGGACATCCGGCCGGTGTAGCGGTGGCTCAGGTTGACCAGCAGCCGTGCCACCCGCGGCGCCCCGACCACCGGCCGCCGGGCCGCCCGTCGGGCGGCCCCTCCGTCGGCCACGCACACCACGCCGGGGGCCAGATGCTCCACCACCTGGTCGATGTGGCCGAGGGCGATGGCGGTGGTCACCGCGGCCACCACGTCGCGCTCCCCGTCCCGGTCGCACCGGTCGGAGGGTCGTCGCACCTTGCGGCGGGCCCGACTGGCGATCTGCCGGCAGGCCGGTGGCGACTTGTCCACCGCCCGGGCGATGTCGGCGAACGGCACGGCGAACACGTCCGACAGCAGGAACACGGCCCGCTCCACCGGCTGGAGCCGGTCGAGGAGGGTCAAGAACCCCAACCGCAGCGATTCGGACGTCTCGGCCCGGTCGTCGGGCCCGGGCTCGGTGACCAGGGGCTCGGGCAGCCAGGGGCCGATGTAGGACTCACGGCGGCGGCGAGTGGTCCGGATGTGGTCCAGAGCGAGGCGCGTGGTCACGGTGGTCAGCCAGGCTTCGGGTCGCTCCACGGCTGTGGGGTCCGCCCCCCGCCACCGGAGCCAGGCGTCCTGCACCACGTCCTCGGCGTCGGACACCGTTCCGAGCATCCGGTACGCCAGGCCGAGCAGACGCGGACGTTCCGCCTCGAAGAGATCGACCGGGCCCGGTCGTGTCGCCCTGCTCATGGTGTGGGGTCCACCTCCCCATTGTTGTCCTCCCGAGGGTCGCGGGCCGGCCAGGGTGCTCACCGGTCCAGCGGGGACCGCACCCCGGCGGCCCGGAGCCCGGCGGCCCGACCGCTGGCCAGAGAGGCGTCAGCCAGCAGGCCGACCGGTCCGACCCAGTCCCCGGCCATGGTCACCCCGGGCACCCCGGTGTCGTCGACGCCCGGTCGCCCGGCCATACCGCCCGACCCGGCCCGGGGGAGCGCCCCGCTGACCGTCATATGGGCCAGGAACCGCCGGGTCACCACATCGGCGGGAGCCACCCCGGCGCGTGCCGTCAACGCCTCGAGCTGGGGCCGGTCCTCGTCGGCGCCACGGGCCCCGTACCGGATGGCCGCCACCACGGCGCCCCCGTCGGGAGCCTGGCGAGCCGGCGGGGACTGGACGGTGACATACACCGGGTCGTCCAGGGAGAGGACGTAGCCGGGCTCGGGGCGGCGTCGGACGCCGAGGTCGAGGCAGGCCGCCGTCAGCGGGGACCCGAGGTCCCCCCAGGGGGGGTCGGCCGGGAGCAGGCGCCGGACGGCGGCCGGGGCGCCGGTGGCCACCACCACCCCCGACGCGGTGAGTTCGCCCTGGCCGGTGCGGACCCGCACGGCCCCGCCGGCGGGTTCGACCCCCGAGACGTCGGTACCGGTGCGGATCTCCAGGGCCCGGGAGAGGCCCTCGACCAGTTGGGTCCAGCCACCGTGGAGGTAGAGCACGCCGCCCTTGGCCGCCAGTTGCAGCTGGGAGACGGCGGCGTCGGCGCTGAAGTGCTCTACGTCGGCGGTGTAGGTGCCCAGCCGGATGAGGGCCCGGACCAAGGCTGCGGTGTCGGGCCGGAGCGACAGTGACTCCAGCCACCGGGCCACGGTGGTGGTGGCGAGGTCGCCCGGGCGGATCCGGTGCAACCGTCCCAGCAGCACCGCCAACTGGATCCGGCTCTTCGGTCCGACCGCCCCGGTGCGCAGGAGGGAGACCGGGCCGGTGGGCAGCAGGGGTTGGCGGTCCCCGACCTGGGCCCGGTAGCGGTCCAGCGGCGGGGCGGCGCCGTCCGGGACGACACCGAGGGAGCGGAGGACCCGGTTGCCGGCCCCGCCCCGGTAGAGGGCGTGGGCGCCCTGATTGAAGAGGAACCCGTCCCGCTCGACGGTCCGGGCCCGGCCCCCGGGCTGATGGGCCTCGAGAACCAGCACCCGTGCTCCGGCCCGGCCGGCGGTGGCCGCCGCCGCCAGTCCGGCCAGGCCGCCGCCGACCACGATGACATCCCATTCCGTTCGCATGCGGTGTTGACGCCGGAAGTCGGCGGATTGTGACAGCCGGCCGGGGCGGACCCTGCCGGGTGGATCGGATGCCCGGCTGGGGGGGTACTTGGACGTTAACGTACGCGTTAATGTAAGTTGACGTTGATGTAAGGCTGCGTGGGAGCGCCCTCGGAGTGACGGCGCCGGGACGAGTTCGTGGATCAAGGGTGATCGTGTGGCAGGTGTGCAGGGACTGAAAGCGAGCCGGGCCCAGAGGACCAACGGGTCGGTGGCCGACCTGCCCGCCAACTACAAGTGGATCGCCCTGTTCATCTCGACGCTCGGGATGCTGATGGCCACCATCGACGGATCGATCGTGCTGATCGCCCTGCCCGACATCTTCCGGGGCATCGGCATCGATCCCCTCGAGCCGGGCAACACCTTCTATCTCTTGTGGATGATCCTGGGCTTTCTGGTCATCACCAGTGTGCTGGTGGTGTCGCTCGGGAGGATGGGCGACATCTACGGCAGGGTCAAGACCTACAACCTGGGTTTCGCCGTGTTCACCTTCTTCTCGCTGATGCTGAGCATCACCTGGATGACCGGTCACGCCGCCGGCGACTGGCTGATCACCATGCGCATCTTCCAGGGTGTCGGTGCGGCGATGCTCATGGCCAACTCGTCGGCCATCCTGACCGACGTGTTCCCCGACAACCAGCGGGGCATGGCCCTCGGGGTCAACCAGGCGGCCGCCTTCAGCGGAACCTTCATCGGGCTGGTGCTGGGGGGCCTTCTGGCCCCCATCAACTGGAGGCTGATCTTTCTGGTGTCGGTGCCGATCGGTCTGTTCGCCACCGTGTTCGGCTACATCGCCCTGCGCGAGACCAGTCCGCGGCGCCCGGCCCGCATCGACTGGCCGGGCAACATCACCTTCGCCGTCGGTCTCATCCTGGTGATGGTGGGGATCACCTACGGCATCGAGCCCTACGGCCACCACGTCATGGGGTGGACCAATCCGACGGTCCTGTCGGCCCTCATCCTCGGGGTGGTCCTGCTGGTGGCGTTCTGCATCATCGAGACCAAGGTGCCCCAGCCCATGTTCCGCCTCCAGCTGTTCAAGATCCGGGCCTTCACCAGCGGTGTGCTGGCCAGCTTTCTGGCCGCCCTCAGCCGCGGCGGGCTGATGTTCATGCTCATCATCTGGCTCCAGGGCATCTGGCTCCCCCTGCACGGGTACGCCTTCAGCGTGACGCCGCTGTGGGCCGGCATCGCCATGCTCCCCCTCACCCTGGGCTTCCTCGTCGCCGGTCCGACCGCCGGCATCCTCTCCGACCGCTTCGGGGCCCGGCCCTTCGCCACCGGCGGCATGGTCGGTACCGCGGTATGCCTCACCCTGCTCGAGGTCCTGCCGGTGGACTTCCCCTACTGGGTCTTCGCCGTGCTCCTGTTCTTCACCGGGCTGACCATGGCGGCCTTCGGGTCGCCCAACCGGGCCGGCGTGATGAACAGCCTGCCGCCCCAGCACCGGGGGGCCGGCTCGGGGATGAACACGACGTTCCAGAACTCGGCCCAGGTCCTGTCCATCGGCATCTTCTTCACCCTGATGATCGTGGGCCTGATGAGTTCCCTGCCCCAGAACCTGTTCCACGGGCTCACCGCCCACGGCGTGTCCCCCGCCGTCGCCGAGCGGGTGGCCCACCTCTCCCCGGTGTCGACCCTGTTCGCCGCCTTCCTCGGCTACGACCCGGTCCAGCACCTGATCGGCACCCAGGCACTGGCCCACCTGTCGACGGCCCAGCAGCAGGTCCTCACCGGCCGGGCGTTCTTCCCCGGACTCATCACGGCGCCGTTCCGCGCCGGGCTCCACGCCGCCCTGGACTTCGCCATCGTGGCCAGTCTGCTGGCGGCCTGGGCGTCGTGGCTCCGCGGCGGCCGCTACGTGTACACCGAGCCGGAGATGGAGCGGGAGCGCACCGGCGTCCATGCCCGCACCGACGAGCCGACCGGAGCGGGCGCCCGTGAGGGACGGGATCCGGTGCCGGTGGGGGCCCAGGACGACGTCTCGGCGGCGGCCGTCGCCGAGGTGGAGGCGGGATGACCACCCGCAACGTCACCACCCGCAACGTCACCACCCGGCCGGCCCCCCCGGTCTTCCGCATCGGCGAGGTGGCCAAGTTGACCGGACTCACCACCCGGACGTTGCGCTACTGGGAGGAGCTGGACCTGATCCGTCCCAGTAGCACCCGGGGGAGAGGGGAGCGGCTGTACTCCCAGACGGACATGGCCCGGGTCACCCGGATCCGCGACCTGCAGGAGCTCCTGGGGTTCTCCCTGGCCGAGGTGCGCGTGGTCCTCGACACCGAGGACATCGACGTCCTCGACCGGGTGCGTTCCGAGTACCGGTGGGCCGAGCCCGACGGGGACGACCGGAGGCAGCTGCTGGACGACGCCATCGAGGCCAACGACAAACTCCTGGCCCGCCTGGACACCACCCTGGCCCGGATCGGGGCCTTCCGGGAGGAGCGGGCGGCCAAGGGCGTCCGGTTGCGCCAACTCCGCCGGGAGGCCGATGCATCCATCCATCCGCGACAGACAGGAGCAGGGAGCCGATGACCGACGCCATGAGGGCGGAGACGATCGAGATCACCGGGCACGGCGGTGACACGGTCGAGGCGTATCTGGCCCGGCCTCTGGACGGCCCCCCGACCGGAGGGGTGGTGGTGATCCACCACAAGCCGGGGTACGACGACGCCACCAAGGAGATCACCAGACGGTTCGCGGCCCACGGCTACCTCGCCATCTGCCCCAACCTCTACTACCGGGAGGCTCCCGGGGCCAGCCCCGACGACGCTGCGGCGGCGTCCCGGGCCCGGGGCGGCGTGCCCGACGATCGGCTGGTGGGTGACGTGGCCGGCGCCGCCGACCACCTCCGGTCACTCCCGTCCTCCAACGGCAGGGTGGCCACCATCGGCTACTGCTCGGGGGGTCGTCAGTCGTTCCTGGCCGCCTGCAGCCTGACCCTCGACGCCGCGGTGGACTGCTACGGCGCCTTCGTGCTCTCGTCCCCGCCGGAGGGCTTCCCCGACCACGTCCCCCAGCTCGCCGACCGGGTCCAGGACCTGTCGTGCCCGCTCCTGGGCCTGTTCGGGGCCGAGGACCAGTACCCCGCACCCGACGAGGTCGACCGGTTCGGGACACTCCTCACCGAGGCGGGAAAGGAGTTCGAATTCCACTCCTACCCGGGGGCCGGCCACGCCTTCTTCTCCACCGACCGGCCCAGCTACCGCCCGGAGGCCGCCGTCGAGGGGTGGCAGAGGATATGGGAGTTCTTCGACCGCACCCTGTCGTCCCCCCGCTGACCTGTCGTCCCCCCGCTGACCCGTCGTCCCCCCGCTGACCTGTCGTCCCCCGCAGAACGGAGAGCACCATGTGCACCTATCAGACCACCCGATTGCCGGTCCGCGGGAGCGGCAAGGGAGCCCAGGGTTGGTTTCCGGTGTCCGATGCCACCGTCTACGTGGACCACCCGGTCCACGCGCCGGCCGACCACACCCTCAACATCGACCTGCTCAACCCGGCCCGTGGCGCCGCCGCCCGGGTGGCCCTCGAGCTCGACCCGGGCTCGGCCCGGGCGTTGGCCCTGGCCATCATCGAGACCCTGGATTCGGCGCCACCGGGGCTGGTGGAGCCCTCCGCACCCTGACCGTCGTGGCTCGTGCGACCGGGCCGGCCCTACGACCGCATCGCCCTACTGGAGAGGAGGCATCTGACCCGGAGGCGGCGGCGGGGCGTTGCCGGGCGGCGGTGGTGGGAAGCTCGGGGGCGGGGGAGGGGGCGCCTGCGGGGGTGGGTAGCCCCCCGGTTGGGGCGGCGGGTACCCACCGGTGGCGGGATAGCCGCCGGAGTAGGGGGAGCCACCGGGGGGCGGCGGGCCGCCGAATCCCCCGAATGTCCCGGCGGGTCCGGCCGGACCGCGGTAGGTGCTCGACCCCAGCCACAGGATGTACCAGAAGATGGGGGCCAACAGGACCAGACCCACGGTGAACCCCCCGCCGTGTCCGAAGCTCTTCGAGACGTCGTTGAGGACGATGATCGAGATCACCAGCAGCGCCAGGCTCCCGAGGAAGGGAATGATCACCAGAAGCAGAAACCAGGCCCACGTCTTCGGCCGTCCGGCCACCCTGAGCAGGACGATGAAGTTGTAGATGGGGACGAATGCCGCCCAGGCCGGCGCCCCGTTCGGTCCGGCCTTGGTGTAGGAGCCGTAGACCCCCAGGGCGAACACGAAGTACAGGATGATCTCGACGATGACCACGCCGCCGCCCCCCGATGATGCCGCCACCAGATGTCCCATCGATCCCCCTCCGGAGAGTCGTCGCCCGGGTCGGCGAGTTGGCACCTTGATACCACCTCGGTCGGTGCGCCGGGTTGATGGGGGGCCGAGCTCCCCGGCCGGCACGGCCCGTCCTCGGGGTCACACCCCCTGAGTAGGGTCACACCCCATGATGCACCTGTACTCGGCGGATGCAGCCCGGCCCCTGGCCGAGCGGCTGGCCGGAGTGTTGGCCCGGGCCGACACCGATCCGCTGGCACCCGAGTGGCTGGCGGTTCCGTCGGAGGGCATGCGCCGCTGGGTCACCCTCGAACTCGCCCGCCACCTGGGACGAACCGGTCCCGGACGATCCGACGGCATCGCCGCCAACATCGAGCGGGCCTTCCCCGGGACCCTCCGCACCGCCGTGCTCTCCGCCGACCGGGCCGACGGGGCACCGGACCCCTGGGGGATCGAGCGTCTGGTCTGGCCGGTCCTCGAGGCACTCGACACCGGTGTCCCCGGTCTGCCCGACTCGCTCCGGCCCGGGGCCGGCCCGCTCTACGGGCGGGCCCGGCGCATCGCCGACCTGATGGACCGGTATCACCTCCACCGCCCTCGCATGATCCGGTACTGGAGCGAAGGCCATGATGTCGACGGCACCGGCCGACCGCTGCCCGAGCCCGCCCTCTGGCAGGCCCGTCTGTGGCGCCGGGTGCGCGGTCGTCTCGGTGAGCCGAGCCCGCCTGAGCGCCTCCCCGGTCTGCTCGAACGGCTGCGGCGGGGTGAGAACCTGATCGACCTGCCCCACCGGCTGATGCTGTTCGGCTTCACCCTCCTGCCGGCCGGGGACTTTCTCGACATCGCCCGGGCGGTGGCGGAGACCCGTGACGTCCACCTCTTCCTGCTCGAACCCACCCGCCTGGACCCGGCCGGACTGCTCAGGTGCAGCCCGGCACCGCCGGACGGGGCCCCCCGCCTGCGGGTCAACGACCCGACCGCCGGCCTGGTGGGCCCACCCCTGCTCCGGAGTTGGGGACGGTTGCACCGGGAGTCGGCCCTGCTGGTGGCCGACGCCGGTCTCCGGGCGGCACCGGTGGACCCCCCGGTCAACCCGCGGCCGTCGGCCACCCTGCTCGGCCGGCTCCAGCAGGACATCGTGGGCAACGTCGCCCCTCTCCCCACCCTGGCCGTGGACCCCGGGGACCGGTCGGTCCAGTTCCACGCCTGTTTCGGCGCCACCCGCCAGGTGGAGGTGCTCCGCGACACGTTGCTGCACCTACTGGCCGAACCCGGTACGGACCTGACCGAGGACGACATCGTGGTGCTCTGCCCGTCACTCGAGCGCTTCGCCCCTCTGGTCGAGGCGGTGTTCGGTCGATCGGCAGCCTCGACGACCCCGGCCCCCGGGGAAGGAGCCGGGCCGGGCCGGCCGGGGGCGCCGGCCCTTCGGTACCGCATCGCCGACCGGTCGATGAGGAGTACCAACCCGGTGCTCAGCGCGGCCTCGGCGCTGCTGGCCATGGTGGCCGGTCGGTTCGACGCGGCCACGGTGCTCGACTTTCTGGGCTCGGAGCCGGTCAGGGAGCGGTTCGGGTTCGACGACGACGGGCTGGTCGTCATCGCCGACTGGGTGAAGGCCACCAACGTGCGCTGGGGGATCGACCCGGAGCACCGGACCCGCCTGGGCCTTCGGGCATCGGTGGTCACCAACACCTGGCGGGCCGCGCTCGACCGGCTGCTGATCGGCTCGGCCGTCTTCGACGAGGAGTGGACGCTGGCTGTCGGCGGAGTGGCCCCGCTGGGTGTCGAGGGTGACGACGTGGTGCTGGCCGGCCATCTGGCCGAAGCCCTGGGTCATCTGGCCGACCTGGCGGTGGCCGCCACGGGGACCTCTCCGCTGGCCGACTGGGTCCGAGAGTTCCGGACGGCCTGTACCGCCCTGTTCGCCGCTCCCCGTGACCAGTCCTGGCAGATGGAGGCCCTCGACCGCATCCTGTCGACGGTGGTCGAGTCGGCCACGGTCGACGGGACCGCCTCCGGCATCGCTCTGGAGTGGGCCGACATGGTCCGCCTGCTCGAGGAGCGCCTGGACGATTCGTACGGCCGGGCCGATTTCTTCCGCGGTGGGATCACCGTCACGTCGCTGACGCCGCTCCGGTGGGTGCCGTTCCGGGTGGTGTGCCTCCTCGGCCTGGACCAGGCCGCCTTCGGCTCCGAGGGCTCGGCGGGGGACGATCTTTCGGCCGTGCAGCCCCAGGTCGGCGACCGCGACCAGCGGGGCGAGGTCCGTCAGGCCCTGCTCGAGGCGGTTCTGGCCGCGGAGGACCACCTGGTGGTGGTGCGCGACGGGCACGACGTGCGGACCAACCAGGTGGTGCCGCGGGCCGTGGCCACCGCCGAGCTGTTCGAGGCGGTGCTGGCGCCGGTGGCCCCCGACAGCCGGGCACGGGTGGCGGACCGACTCGAGACCGATCACCCCCGTCACGGATACGACGAGCGCTGCTTCCAGCCCGACGGCGTGGTCCCCGGCACGGTGTGGAGCTTCGATGACCGCCAGCGGGACGGTGCGGAGGCCCGGCGCCGCCGTTCGCACGTCGCCGTCCCGCTGCTGGCCGAACCGTTGGCCGCGGCGGACACCGAGGTGATCGATCTCGCCGACCTGCACCGGTTCTTCACCAATCCCACCGCGGCCTTCTTCTCCCAGCGGCTGGAGGCCCGCCTCCCACGCATCGAGGAGGAGCTGTCCTCGGTCCTGCCGCTGTCGATCGGCGGGTTGGAGGGCTGGGAGGTGGGTACCCGCCTCCTCGAGGCCCGGATGGCGGGGACGCCGGCGTCGGAGTGGCTCGAGTACGAACGCGCACTCGGCACCGTCCCGCCGGGTCCCCTCGGGGATCTGGCTCTGGCCACCCTCACCGACACGGTCGAAGGTCTGGTGGCCGAGGCCCGCCACCGCGGCGTGGTGCCGGGCCCTGCGCTCCCGTTCGCCGTCGATGTCGAACTACCGGACGGTACCCGTATCGTGGGGTCGGTTCCCCTCCGGCTCCCGTCCGCGTCCCCCGGTCCGGTCCGGCAGTACTACTCGCGGTACAAGCCCACGCACCGGGTGGCGGCGTGGCTCGACCTGATGGTGCTGGCGGTGTCCGAGCCCGACCGACCGTGGCGCTCACTGGCCATCAGTCGCTCCGAAGGTGCCCGCGGACCGATGGTCAACGATCTGGTCGTGGCCCCGGACGGCACCGACAGCCCGGGTCCCACCCGGGCGCTGGCGGTGGCCGTGGACTGTTTCCGGCGGGGCCTGACCGAACCCCTTCCGCTGTTCCCGACGTTCTCCCACCAGATCTACAAGGGGAGGGGCGGCCCGTCGGACTGGACGGGGTACAAGTTCCCCGCCGACGGACAGCATCCTGCTGTCGAGCTGGCCTTCAACCGGAGCGACTTCGACACCATCCGACGCCTCCCGCCCCGACCGGGCGACCCCCCGGGCCCGAACGGCCGGGTGTTCCGGTTCGCCGCCTATCTGTTCCGGGCCGTCGACAGCTCCGTCCGTCCGTACCAGGCGGGCTCCGGGCCGAAGGCCACGGGCGGCAGCCGGCGGCCGGGACGGGTCCGGGGTCCGGTATGAGTGGGGCCGACGACGCCGCCTTCGACGTCACAGGGCCGCTCCCGACCGGCAAGCTGGCCATCGAGGCCAGTGCCGGGACCGGCAAGACCTACGCCCTGGCCGCCCTGGCCGTGCGGTTCATCGCCGAGGGTGCCGTGTCGGCCTCTGAACTCCTGGTTGTGACCTTCACCCGGGCGGCCACCAACGAGTTGCGCGCCAAGGTCAGGGAGCGGTTGGTGGAGGTCGCCGGGTACCTGGCCACTCCGGATCCGCCCCCGACCGACGATGCGCTGGTTACCCGTCTGGCGGCCCGCGACGACCCGGAGCTTTTGGAGCGCGTCCAGCGGGCCATCACCGAATTCGACGCCGCCACGGTCACCACCATCCACGGGTTCGCCGCCCAGGTTCTGGGGGCGCTCGGCGTGTCGGCCGGTGCCGATCCGGGCGCCCGGCTGGCCGCCGACTCGACCGGTGTCATCACCGAAGCCTGCGCCGACGTCCTGGTGGGCGCGGCTGCCGCCGGCTGTCCGGCCGACCTCCTGCCCCGGTTGGAGACCCTGGTGTCCGCCACCCGGATAGCGGACGGCCGGCCCGATCTCGCCCTCGTCCCCACCGACGGCCAACCCGGCGCCACCGCCACCCAGCTCATCCTGGCCGACCTGGTCGGCGCATCGGTGCGGGCGGTCAGCGACCGGCGGCGGCGGGCCGGCACCCTCAGCTTCGACGATCTGATCGTCCAGCTCCGCGATGCTCTGGGCGAACCCGGCGCCCGGGGCGCCATCGATGCCCTGCGGAGCCGGTTCAAGGTGGTGCTCATCGACGAGTTCCAGGACACCGACCCGGTGCAGTGGGAGATCTTCTCCCGACTGTTCGACCGGGGTGGGGCCGGGACGGCGCTGGTCATGGTGGGCGATCCCAAACAGGCCATCTACGGGTTCCGGGGCGCCGACGTCCAGACCTACCTCCGGGCTGTGGGCGAGGGGTCCGGCACGGTCCGCCGATCGCTGACCACCAACTGGAGATCGGACGGGGCGGTCATCCGCTCGTTGGACACCCTGTTCGCGGGCGCCACCTTCGGCGATTCCGGTATCCGCTACACCGAGGTCCATCCGGCACCAGCCGCCGCCACCCGCCATCTGTCGGGCGCAGGGGGGGAACAGCTCCCGGCGCTGTCGGTGCGCCTGGCCATCGGGGAGGGCATCGCCCGCTGGAAGTCAAAGCCCCATGTGGTGGTGATGGAGGCCGCCGAGCGGGCGGTCCGGGCCGACCTCTGCGACCGGGTCCGGCGCCTGCTGGACGGGGGCCGCCTCCCCGACGATCAGGCCGGTCGCGGGTGGCGCCCGGTGCGTCCGCCCGACATCGCCGTCCTGGTCCGCCGGCACACGGAGGCCGCAGCCATCCAGGCCGCACTGGTGGACCGGGGAGTTCCGGCCGTGGTGGCCCGGGGTGGGAGCGTCCTGGAGTCACCGGCGGCCGACCAGATGCGGTGGCTCCTGCACGCCCTCGGCCGCCCGTCGGACCCCGGGCGCGTCCGCATGTACGCCCTGTCGTGGTTCGGCGGCCTGACGGTGGCCGAAGTGGCATCTCTCCCCGACGGTGAGCTGGTCCTCCTGCAGGAACAGCTGGGGCGGTGGTCGGAGAGGTTGGCGTCGCATCCGGTGGCCGAGGTTCTGGCGCAGATCTGGTCGGAGAGCGATGTCGGATCCACCGTCCTCGGGTCCCCGGACGGCGACCGGAACATGACCGACCTCGACCACCTCGCCGAGTGGCTCCAGGCGTCCACCCCCACCGGCCGTAGCGGTGTGGCGGGTCTGCTGGCGGCCCTGGACCATCGGGCCCCCGACGAGGACGACACCGAGTCCGACGACGACCTGGCGGCCCGGCGCATCGCCACCGAGGCCGATGCCGTCCAGATCATGACGGTGTGGACGGCCAAGGGCCTGCAATTTCCCGTGGTCTGCCTGCCCTCGCTGTGGCGGCAGCCACCGAGGGACCCGCCCATCGTCTACCTCGACCCGGAGACCGGTCGACGGACCTTCGACCTGGCCCAGGGTAAGGACTGGCCCGATGAGGCCGCCGCCGAACGCCGCATCTCCCTGGCCCGGGACGAGATGGCGGGTGAGGACCTGCGCCTTCTCTACGTGGCGTTCACCCGGGCCCAGCACCAGACCATCGTGTGGTGGAGCCAGGCCGAACACGGAGGCAGCACGGCGCTGGCCCGGATGCTCTTCGCCCGGCGGGCGGGGAGGATCGATCCGGAGACGTACGGTGCCCGCCAGGTGCGCATCCCCGCTGACAGCGATGCCGTCCCCACCCTCCGGGCGCTCGTGGAGCGGTCGGAGGGCACCATCGAGGTCGGTGTGGTGGACGGGGCCGAGCCCACCGACGACCGGTGGAGTCCGGTGTCCGAGTCCGCCCCGGCGCCAGCTCTGGAGGTGGCGGTGCTCGACAGGGATCCCGACCGGAGCCGGAACCGCTGGTCGTTTTCGGCGATCGTCGAACGGGCCGGCACGTCGACCTTCGATCCCACCGACCCGTCACTGGCCGACACCGGCGCCGGGGATGAGCAGGCCGGGCCGGCCGGAGCCGACGGCGCCATGCCGACGGCGGGCCCGTGGCCGACGTCGCCTGCCTTCCCGGATACCGGTGCCACGACCGGTCCGTTGGCCCTCCTGCCCGCCGGCGCGGCGTTCGGGACGCTGGTCCATGCGGTGCTGGAGGAGGTCGACGGAACCAACGCCGATCTCGAGGCCCAGCTCGCCGCCACCGTCGACCGGCAGCTGGAGCGGCGACCCCTGGCGCTCGATCCGGTGGACGGGACCGGACCCGACTCCGGTCGCCGACTCCTGGTCGACGGTCTGGCGGCCGCCATCGGCACGCCGTTGGGACCATTGTGCGGTCATCGACGGCTGGCCGACATCGGCCCGGGGGACCGGGTCACCGAACTCGCTTTCGACTTCCGGTTGGCCGACGGGGGGACGACGCCTGTCGTGGCCGACCTCGGCCGGACGCTGCTCAGCCACCTCCGGTCCGACGATCCGATGCGGGCCTGGGCCCGGTCCGTCGCCGATGGCGCCATCGACATCTCGTTGGCCGGGCACCTGACCGGGTCGATCGACCTGGTGATGCGCATCGCCGGCTCCCCGGCGCCCCGGTTCGTCGTGGCCGACTACAAGACCAACGCCCTCCACCGGCTGGGCCAGCCGGTGGAGCCCGGCGACTACGGACCGGGCCGGATGGCCGAAGCCATGGTCGAGCACGACTACCCGCTGCAGGCCGCGTTGTACTCGGTGGCTCTGCACCGGTATCTCCGGTGGAGGCTCGCCGGCTACGACCCCGGCGTGCATCTGGGCGGAGTGGCCTACCTGTTCCTGCGGGGCATGACCGGACCGGAGCCTGGCCCGGTGGCCGGGAGTCCGGCCGGGGTGTTCTCCTGGGACCTCCCCCCGGCCGCGGTGGTGGAGCTCAGCGACGTACTGGACGGGTACCCGGTCAGGGCGGCGGCGTCATGACCCTCACCGGACGGTCGGGACCGCTGGTCGACCCGGGTGCGGGGGCCGAGGTTCTGGCGCCGTTTGTCGGTGCCGGAGTGTTCGATGCCTACGAGGTCCAGTTCGTGGCGACGGTGCTCCGCCTCCGGCCCGGCCTCTCGGACCTCGAGGTTCTGGCGCTGGCCGTGGCGGCCCGGGCCCCCCGGTTCGGCCACGTCTGCTCGGTGCTCGACGATCTCTCGGTCCTGACGGGTCCGCCCGACGAGGGCGAGACGGCCGATCCGCTGCCCTGGCCCGCCGCCGGGCCGTGGGTCCGGGCCCTGGAGGCGTCGGCGGTGGTGGCCGACCCCGCCCGGGCCCGGACGGGTCCACTGCGCCCGCTGGTGATCGACGACGGCCGCCTCTACCTTCAGCGCTACTGGCACTACGAGCTGGCGGTGGCCGACAGCCTCATCCGCCGGTCCCCGTCGGAGCGTCGGCCCAGGGAGGAGGCCGAGGGGGGGGAGGCCGAGGGGGGGGAGCCGGTGGGGACGCCGGGGCCGGCGACCTCCGCACTGCTCGGGTCCCTGTTCGGCCCGGATACCCCGGGTCCTTCCGACCCCCAGCGTGTGGCGGTGGAGCGGGGCCTGAGGCCCGGGGTGTCGATCGTCGCCGGCGGGCCGGGCACCGGGAAGACCTACACCGTGGCCCGGCTGCTGGCCGCCTCGCATCTGGCGGCCCGCGCCGCGGGGCGGGAGTTGCGGGTGGCGTTGGCCGCACCCACCGGCAAGGCCGCCGCCCGGATGGGCGAGGCGGTCAAGGCGGCCGTCTCGGTCCTCGGGGAGGACGGGACCATCGACCCCGAGGTGGCCGGGTCCCTCGCCACCAACGATCCGACCACCGTGCACTCCCTGTTGGGCTGGCGCCCGGGGACCCGGTTCCGTCACGACGCCGACCATCCCCTTCCCCACGACATGGTCATCGTCGACGAGACGTCCATGGTCTCACTGCCCCTCATGGCCAAGCTGCTCGACGCCGTCCGACCCGACGCCCGGCTGGTCCTGGTCGGTGATCCCTACCAACTGACCAGCATCGAAGCCGGTACGGTCATGAGCGACCTGGTGGGACCGGCCGGTGATGAGGGCACCGTCGGCCACCCGTCGGCCGTCCTGGCCGGCCGGGTCACCCTGTTGTCCAAGGTCCGCCGGTTCGACGAGGATTCGGCCATCGCCGCTCTGGCCGATGCGGTCCGGACCGGCGATGCCGACGGGGCGGTGGCCCTGATGTCGGGGATGCCGGCGGGCCTCCGTTGGGTCCGCCCGGACGACCCGGCCCGGGTGGCCGACATCGGCGACGAGGTGGCGGCGGTCGGGGTGGAGATGGTGGCGGCGGCCCGGGCCGGTGACGCCGCCGGCGCGCTGGCGGCGTCGGAACGGGTCAAGGTGCTGGCCGCCACCCGCCGGGGACCCTTCGGCCTGGACGACTGGACCCGCCGCCTGCAGGAGTCGGTGGCGGATGCCATCCCCGGCCTGGGCCGGCTGCGGCGGTGGTACGTGGGTCGACCGGTGCTGGTCACCGCCAACGACCCCCACAACCGGGTGTTCAACGGCGACACCGGCGTGGTCGTCGACCAAGACGGTGGGATGGCCGTGGCCTTCCGTGACGGTGGGTCCGTGCGCTACCTGGCCCCGACCCGGCTCCAGTCGGAGGAGAGCTGGTGGGCCATGACCATCCACAAGAGCCAGGGCTCCGAGTTCGACCACGCTGTGGTGTCCCTGCCCCGGGCGGCGTCGCCGATCCTCACCCGTCAGCTCCTCTACACCGCGGTGACCCGGGCCAAAGACCGGCTGACCGTCATCGGGAGTGAGGAGTCGGTCCGCGCCGCCATCGACCGGCCGGTGGCGCGTGCTTCGGGCCTGGAGGAGCGGCTGTGGCCGCGGACCGGACCGGACCGGACCTGATCGGGATCCTCGGCCGTGGAGGAATGTCCGGACCCCGGGTGTCGACCGACCGGTGGATGCCGGACGGTCGACGTGGGTACGCTCCGACCGTGCCGGGTGCCAGCCACCAGACCATGGGATGCCTCCGGGCCCTGGTGGGGGTGGCCCTCATCGTGGCTCCGGGGGCGCCGATGCGTCTGTCGGCCGGTGACCGGCCGTCCCCTGCCTCCTTGCTGTTGATGAGGACGATAGGGATCAGGGATCTGGTCCTGGGGATCGGTACGGTCTGTGCCGCCAGGTCCGGTGGAGCCGGTGACGTGGGCCGATGGAACTCGGCCGCGTTGGCCAGTGATTCACTCGACACCCTGGTCAGCCTGGCCAGTGTCAGGTCGATCGGGAAGCGGGACTGCCGGGCCGCGGCCGCCCTGGCATTCACCTTCGTCTGCGGAGATCTTCAGGCCCGTCGTACGGCCCGGTCGGGGTAGCACCCCGGCGCCTCCGACCGGGACCGACCGGCGTGAACAGGGACCGACCGGCGTGAACAGGGACCTCGCCGGCGTGAACAGGGACCTCGCCGGCGTGAACAGGGACCTCGCCGGCGTGAACAGGGACCTCGCCGGCGTGAACAGGGACCTCGGCAGTGACCACACCTCGACGCCGGCAGGAATCTGCCCGGTCCGATGGGGGCAGTGGGTCACGTGACGGATCGGCGGGGGACCGGGCCCGGGTCGTGTGGAGCGGTCCGTCGTGGCCGGGTCGTGATCCTCATCGGTCGGTCTCCGGGCACATCCCTGGTCCTCTCGCTATAGTCGCCCCGTGACTCTTCGGGACGGGAGTCGTACCGCCGGTGCAGCTCGGACTGGGACTGCCGGAGCGGTCCGACGGCGGATGTGGGTGGCGGCCCTCACGGTGGGTGCGCTCATCGTGGCGGTCCAGGCCGTTCCCTCGACCGCGGAAGGGACCTCCGTCACCCCCGGGCCCGCCCCGTCGGCCGCCGGGCCCGCCCCGTCGGCCGCCAGGCCCACCACCACCCCGAAATTCACGGCCACCGGGTACTTCCGGACGACCGAGTACGACGGTCACTGGTACTTCGTCACACCCCAGGGCGCGCCGTTCTTTGCCTCGGGCATCGACACCGTGACGGCGGATGGCGACACCGACCAGGTGACCGGGCAGTGCCCGTACTGTGAGGCGGTCGCCGCCCAGTACCCGAGCATCGCCGCCTGGGGAACCGCCACCCTGGCCCGGTTGCGCCAGTGGGGCTTCAACACGCTCGGCTCGTTCTCTGACGACACCACCCTCGGCGGCCAGATGCCGTTCGAGGTGCAGCTGTCCATGGCCAGCGGCAACGACTGGTTCGCCCCGTCATTCGTCACCAACGCCGATGAGGTGGCGGCGACGCAGGTGGCACCGCTGGCCGACAATCCCAACCTCATCGGGTACTTCACCGACACCGAGTTGAACTGGGGTCCGCCCGACACGCCCAACCACAAGACGCTCCTCGACTACTACCTGACCCTGCCGGCGGGCTCGCCCGGCCTGGCCGTGGCCAAGCGGTACATCGGCAACCCGGCCGGCTTCGTCTATGCCGTGGCCACCCGGTACTTTCAGGTGACGACGGCGGCCATCCGCATGTACGACCCCCACCACCTGATCCTCGGGGCCAAGGCCGAGGGGCAGGAGATCCAACCCCAGCTTCTGGAGGCGGCCCGCCACTACATCAACGTGTTCAGTGTGGAGGACTACCTCTACCGGGACAAGATCGACTCGGCCGTGGACCGGATCTGGCCCTACTACCTGCCCGTCGAGTCGAATCTGGCCGACCTGGAGCAGTACTTCGGAGGGCCGCTCCTCATCGGTGAGTACTCCTTCATCGCCGCCGGCCCCCAGGATCCCAACACGGTGCCGGGCATCTACTACGTGGCCCCCAACCAGCAGACCCGGGCCGACACCTACGAGAACAACTTCGCCCCGCTGTACGAGAACGCCCCCTGGCTGGTCGGCGACGACTGGTTCGAGTTTGTCGACGAACCACGCGGTGGTCGTACCGGTGACGGTGAGAACAACGAATTCGGGGTGGTGAACGTCGACAACCAGCCCTACACGGACATGACGTCGGCCATGGCCACCATGCACTCGATCACCGGTGCTCAACTCATCCAATCCGGATCCACCTGCGACGGCTGGGCGACCGGTCCCCACGGGGTCACCTGCACGGTCAAGGTTCCCCATAGGTCGTACCCGCCGCTGTTCGCCACCACCTCGCTGCCCGCGGGCCAGATCGACAAGGCCTACCTGAGCGGCGCCTATGCCGTGGGTGGGGTCCCGCCGTACACCTACCGGGTCATCAGCGGCTCCCTGCCCGCCGGGGTGACCCTCACCGCCACCGCCGGCACCATCTCCGGCACGCCCACGCATGACGGAACCTTCACCTTCACCGTGCGGGCCACCAGCGCCGCCGATCCCACCGGCCTCACCCGCCAGCTGACGCTGGTCATCGCTCCACCCCCCCTGGCCGTGGCGGCCACCAGCCTGCCCACGGCCGTCGTCGGTGTGGCCTACGCCAAGGCCCTGAAGGCGACGGGCGGCTACACCCCGTACTCCTGGTCGATCAGTGCGGGGCACCTCCCCGCGGGCATGACGCTCACCTCCGCCGGTGAGCTCAGCGGCAAGCCCACCACCGCCGGTACCTTTGCCATCACTGTCAGGGTCGAGGACGCCAGCCACCCCGCCCTGACGGCCACGGCCAAGCTGAGCCTGGTGGTCGACAGCCGCTGACGACACCGCCGCCCGGCCTCACCCGACGGCGTCGGGTGCCGTCCCGGTGTCCAGCGAGAACACCTCCATGGGCTCGTCGAACCCCTTGAGCAGGCGTCGGCCGGCCGGCCGGAAGGCCATCGTGTCGGCGGCCGATTCCGCCACCGCCGGGTTGACCAGGACCTCCCCGGGTACGGCCAGCTCGGCCAGCCGCGACGCCAGGTTGACCACGGTGCCGTAGTAGTCGCCGTGGCGGGAGATCACGTCACCGAAGGCCACTCCGGCCCGCGGTTCGATCCCCTCGGTGTAGGCCGCGGTGATGTCCCGGGCGATGGCGCACCCGGCCACGGCGTCGAGGGCCACGAACATGACCTCGTCACCGATGTGCTTCACGATGCGGCCGCCGTGTCCCGTGGCCACCTCGAACGCCTTGACTTCGAACTGACTGATCAGCTCGAGCAGCTTGGACGGTGAGGAGCGCCGCGACAGGGGGGTGAAACCCACCAGGTCCACGAACCCCACCGCCAGCCGGTACAAGGAGCGGTCGCCCCCCTCGGTCTGGGCCGCCCGCTGACGGACGATGGCGTCCCGCAGGAGGTGGGGGAAGATCGTCCCCATCGAGTCGCCCAGCTGCCGGGCGGCCCCGGTGGCCTCGGCCATGTTCCGGACCCACACCGAGATATCCACGTCGGGAAGGTCCAGGGTCGGTTCGACGGTCTGGACGTAGACGGCCACGGCCGCCTCGGCCACCCGGGTCAGCGAGGTGCCCAGCACCCGCAGCAGTTCGTCACCGTGCGCCCCCACCGGGTTGGTCCGGATGATGGAGGCCGTGAACTCCGCATCCCGTTCCGAGAACATCGGTGCGCCGGCGTCGGGGACATCCACCCCCAGGGTCCGCCACAGGTCGAGGACCGTCTCCACCGGGACGCCGATCCGGACCGCCAGGTCGGCGGGGGAGAATTCCGCCCCCTGGGTCAGCACCAGATCGGCGGCCAGGCCTACGGGATAGCCGGTCCGGTGGGCCTCTTCGATCTGGTCGTCCCGGGCCCCGAGCGACCGGAGCGCGGCATCGATGCCTTCGGAATCGGGACGCTCCACCATGCCCCGACGCTACCGGGGGACGTGGACGGATGACGGGAGCCCGGACCCCGTCCCCGGACCTGTGGCCGGGGTAGGGTCGGCGCTTGAGCCTGGCCATCACCTTCGGCGCCTACCTGGTCGGCGCGTCCGTCGGCTCGGCCGTCCACCGGGGCGGGCCGCGCCTCCGACGGGGCTGGCCGGTCTACCTCCGACTCCAGCTGGTGGCCACGGCGGCGCTGCTCGGCCTGGTGTCGGCCTGGCGCCTGACGGCCCCGCACCAGATCGTGGCACCCCTGGTGCTGGCGGCGGGGAGCGGGCTGATTCTCTGGGTGGCGTACCTCATGCGGGGAGCCCGCACCGGCGGTCTGGCCGAGCTGGAGGGGTGGGCCGTGTTCCCCAACGGGACGTTCTGGGTCCTGCCCGTGGCCGGGGCCCTCATCGGCCCGGCCGGGACGGTGATCGCCGCCCTCACCAATGCCGTCTATGCCGTGCCCAACGCGGCCTGCATCCACCTCATGCGCCGGGACGCCCCCATCCCCCAGCGCCGTTCCACCGGCTGGGCCGACCAGTCGATGGTCCTGGCGGTGGTGGTGGGTCTGATCCTGCACGCGGCCGGACCGGCCCCCGGTGGCACCGAGTGGGTGCTGAAGGTGGCCGGACCGGCGCTGGCGTTCGTCGGCGCCGCCCTCTACACCGGCTCGGTGTTCCATCCCCACAACGCCGCGGTGTCCCGGACCGGTGCCGACTACCGGCGGTGGATGATCCTCACCGTGGTGAGGATCGTGTACCTGGTGGTGCTGGCCCTGATCACCCGGTCCACCGCGGTGGCGGTGATCGCCGTGCTGTCGGCCTTCGGCCCCCCGGCTTTCAACCCTCCCCAGCAGGCCGTGCTGTATGGCTACCGGTCCGGTGTGGTCATGATCTCCGCCCGGTGGGGATGGGTCTTCCTCCCGGTGGGGCTGGTTCTGGCCGTGCTCATCCGCTGAGGGGGCGCCCGGGCGCGACCTTCCGGCGCGCCGGTCACGGCCTGCCGTAGCATGGCCGGCGTGCCCGCCGACATGATGTCTGCGGCCGTCTACCAGGGGGATGGCCGGATCGAGGTGGAACAGGTCCCGGTGCCCGACCCCGGACCCGGCGAGATGCTGATCGAGATCTCCGCCTGCGGCATCTGCGGCTCCGATCTGCACCTGGTCTTCGACGGGTACGCCTCGCCCGGTTCCATCCTGGGCCACGAATGGTCGGGTACCGTGGCCTCGCACCCCACCGACTCCGGGTGGACCGCCGGCGACCGGGTGGTGTTCTCACCCACCCCGGGGTGCGGGCGGTGCCGGCCCTGCCGGCGGGGCCGTCCCGCCGTCTGCCGGGACCGTCCCCCGTCCGATCTGCGGGACCAGCGCGGGGCCTTCGCCCAGTTCATCACCGTGGGCACCGGCAACGCCGTCCGCATCCCGGCCTCGCTCTCCAGTCGGTCCGCGGCCCTGGCGGAGCCCACGGCCATCGCCCTCCACGCCATCCGGCTCTCCGGTGCCCGACCCGGCGACCGGGTGCTGGTCACCGGGGGTGGACCGGTGGGTCTGCTGGTGACCGCCGTCCTCCGGGCCCAGGGCGTCGCCGACATCACGGTCAGCGAGCCGGTGGAGGCCCGCCGTCTCCGGGCCCTGGCCGTGGGGGCGGCCCGGGTCGTTCGGCCCGATGCGCTGGAGGCCCCCGGCCCGGGCACCACCGTGGAGCACCCCTTTGCCGTGGCCTTCGAGTGCTCGGGACGGGCCCGGGCCGCCGAGCAGGCCCTCGGCCAGCTGGACCGGGCCGGCACCCTGGTGTTCGTGGGCACCGGGCCCGAGCCGGTGGCCGTCAACCACAACCGGATGATCGTGTTGGAACTGGAGGCCGTGGGGGCCGTCAACTACGACGACGACGGCCTTGTGGCCGCCCTGGACCTCCTGGACGGGGGCTCGCTGCCCCTCGATCATCTGATCGAAGCCGACACCGTGCCCCTCGGCGAGCTGATGGAGACCATGCGACGATTGTCCCGGGGTGAGATCCCCGCCAAGGTACTGGTGCACCCGGAGGTGTCATGACCGCACGAACCGCGCGACCCCTGATCAACCATCTGGCCATCACCGTGGATGCCGCCATCCTCGACCGGGCCGGCCGGGCCTCGCTGCTCGACTTCTACGGACAGGTGTTCGGATGGGTGGAGGGGGACAACAGCACCGAACGGGGCAACCCCCTCATCATCTACACCGGGGAGATGCGCCAGTACCTGTATCTGCTGCCGTCCACCGGCGAGTACCTCCGGGCCCCCCACCTCGACCATCTGGGACTGGAGATCGCATCACGTGACGAGCTGGTGGAGATACTGGAGCGGGCCCGGGATTACCAGACCCGTGACGACCGGGTGGCCATCATCGATCTCGACGAGATGGTGACCCACGGCACCACCTCGGACTTCACCCTGACCAACGCCTACATCAGCTATCTGATCCCACTCCAGATCGAGTTGCAGCACATCACCGAACGTCCGGCGTCCTGAGTCCCCGACCCGGGGGGACCGCGTGCGGGTCAGCGGAAGTCGAAGGCCACCTTGATGGCGTCCGAGGTGTCCTGGGTGGCCAGCGCGGTGAAGGCCTCACGCCACTGGGGCAGTCGGAAGGTGTGGGTCAGCATCCCCGACAGATCGATCCGGCCGTCCGCCACCAGCTGCAAGAAGTGCTCCATGGCGTGCCGGCGCACCCCGTCGACCTCTTCCGTGCCGAAGGCGTTCGACCCCACCCACGAGATCTCCTTGAAGTACAGCGGCGACCACTCCCAGCGGGCCGGAGGGTTGACACCGCTCTTGACCAGGGTCCCCCGGGTGGCCAGCACCCGCACCGCCACCTCTGACGTCTCGGTGGTGCCCACGGTGTCGTAGACCACGTCGATGCGACCGGGGTGGGCCATGGGCAGGCCGTAGGGGGTGGGCTGGAGGACGCCCCCGGACCAGGCCACGGCGGCTTCGATGACCGACTGGGCCGGCTCCGAGTCCACCACCTCGGCTCCCAGGCTGCGGGCCAGGGCGGCCTGGGCCGGGTGGGCCGCCACCACCAGGACCTCCACATCGGGATGCAGGGCCCGCAGGATGGCCGTGGCTGTGGTGCCGAGGGCACCCGCCCCGTAGACCATGGCCCGGCCTCCGGGCGGCGGGGGATTGCGGGTCACCGAGTGCAGCGACACGGAGAAGGGGTCGGCCAGGACGGCGATCTCGTCGGGGATGTCGGCGGGGACGGGCAGGAGCATGGAGTGGTGGGCCGGGAAGTAGTCGGCGAATCCCCCCGGGGCGTCCTTGCAGGTTCCGGTGTGGATGCCCGGGGCCAGATGACCGTCGGTGAAGTGCCAGCACATGCTGAGGTCGCCCGAGGTGCAGGACGGGCACGGGGGATCGATGCCCCGCGGGACACACGAGAGCCAGGGGTTGAGGATGACCCGTTGGCCCACCTCGAGTCCCTCGGCCTGCGGGCCCAGTTCGGTCACCTCACCGACCACCTCGTGGCCCATGACCATGGGGAAGGAGAACAAGGTGGCCAGTGCGCTGTCGGTGTAGGAGTCGGTGAACTCGCCGAAGACCTGCTTGGCCTCGGAGCCGCAGATTCCGGTCAGCCGGGTCCGGGCCACGACCCAGTCGTCGCGGACCGGCCGGGGGATGTCGCTGTCCACCAGCCGCATCGGCACCCGGGCCAGCCCCTCCAGCAGCGGGTTGGACGGGTCAGGGGACTCCCACCCGTCCGACGGGACTCCCCACAGCAGTGCCTGCATCACCAACCCCCTGTTCGACATTCCGGTGCGGTGCCACGGTAGCCGTCACCCGGGCCCCGGTGAGGAGGTGGCGGGCCGGACGGCTCCAGCTCCAGCCGGTCACGAACCGCAACCGCCCGGCCTGCTGCTCCCACCCGGCGGCCCTCCAGAAACCCACGGCGGCGGACTCCGACTCCACCACGATGGCCTGCATCCGGGTGGCACCCCGCGCCGCCAGCCGGCGCTCGGCTTCTGTGACCAGCCGCCGGCCCAGCCCGGCGTGCCGCCGGTCCGGGTCCACCACCAGCCGGTAGACCGAGCCGCGCCAGCCGTCCCAGGCGGCGATCACCGAACCGCAGATGCCGCCGCCGTCCGACGCCACCAGCAGCGCGCCGGGGTCGTGGTCGAGAAGGTTCTCGAGGCTGGCGGCATCATCGGTGTGGGTCGGCTCCGCTCCGGACCGCAGCCACAGATCCAGGATGTCGGCGATGTCCCCGGTCCGGGCCGGGCGGACGGCGATGGGATCCACCGACCCACTGTAGGGATGTCGGACCGGTGGTGCCGGGTGGGTCGTGCGGACCCGCCCTCCGGGGCGGGCCCGGCACTACCGTGGCCGACATGGACCACGCCACCAGCGCCCTCGACCTCGCCGCCGCCATCCGGGCCCGGAAGGTGAGCCCACTCGAGGCCCTGGACCACTGCCTGGCCCGGGTGGACCGGGCCAACCCGGGCCTCAACGCGGTCATCTGGCGCAACGACGACCAGGCCCGGGCCGAGGCCCGGCAGCTGGGGGAGCGGATCGCCGCCGGGGTCGGGGACCTCCCCCCGTTCGCCGGGGTCCCCCTGCCCATCAAGGACCTCCTGCCCGTGGCCGGCCAACCGGTCACCTACGGGTCCCGGGGGGCCGCCGTGGGCCTCAGCCCGACCAGTGAGATGGTGGCCGATGCCCTGGCGGCGGCGGGGTTCATCCTCACCGGTCGCACCAACACCCCCGAGTTCGGCTCCATCACCGTCACCGAAAACAGCCGGTTCGGCCCGACCCGGAATCCGTTCGATCCCGACCACACCCCGGGAGGTTCCAGTGGAGGGGCCGCGGCGGCGGTGGCGTCCGGGATGTTTCCGGTGGCCCATGCCAGCGACGGTGGGGGTTCGATCAGGATTCCGGCGTCGTGCTGCGGCCTGGTCGGCCTCAAGCCCAGCCGGGGCCGGGTGCCCTCCGTCGTCCCGGGCTGGCAGGGCATGGCCACCGAAGGGGCGGTGACCCGGACGGTGGCGGACTCCGCCGCCGTGCTGGACGTGATCTGCGGGCCCGACCC
>Ga0182012_10001625_pt1 | contig 24409 bp, 21 predicted proteins | sample 612S2SmetaG_FD_120486 | JGI IMG/M metagenome (GOLD analysis project Ga0182012, IMG submission 120486) | Permafrost microbial communities from Stordalen Mire, Sweden - 612S2S metaG | ecosystem: Environmental > Terrestrial > Soil > Wetlands > Permafrost | place: Sweden: Stordalen | collected... | reverse complement strand
CCACTCGCGCAATTTTCGAAGACGGAGAGCTGCAGCTGACGATCGGCGGCAACGGGTCCGAAAGTACGCGTTAAGCGATCGACACTTGGCGACGGTCTCTGACCGGCCAACTCCGGACGGTCGGGTTGCTCGACTGCCAGCCACACAGCAGCCGTTCGATGCCTGCGGTAAGCTAACGTCGAAAATGAAAGCCCGGCAAGACACAGGGAGTGCACGATTGTGAGGGGACCGATTTCTATCCGACGTTACGGTCGCATAGCCAATAGCTTGAGCACACTATGACACCTCACCAACTCGTAGGATTGTTCACCCGTCTGTTCGCAATTTGGCTTTTCATATCGGGTACTCAGATGATTGGAGCCGGGATGTCGCTTCGCGATTCAGTGGGAAACGGAGCAGGTGCTGCCTACGTGATATCAATTGTTCTTTGCGCCATTGCGTTGATAGTTTGGCGCTATCCCTTAGTTATCGCTCGGAAACTGATCCCTGCCGCTCCAGATGATATCTCTAACAGTATTTCTGCTGCCGAAACCGCAAGCGTTGCATGCATTGTATTGGGCCTTTGGACGCTGGGGGGGGCTTTTCCTGCACTACTCAGGGACTTGGAGATCATCGCGGTATATCGCGCAAACTATCAACCACTCCAAAGTCTGGCGGGTCGCGATCTTTCACGGCTAATTGAGAGCGCTGTCGATGTGGTCGCGGCGTTAATCTTGACTTTTAGGCGCGATGGATCGCGGTATATCTCCTGCGAGCGAGCCCTACGGTGATCAAAGGCTAAGTGTTCTCTAACTGGCGGTTGGGGAGAATGCCAGTCTAATACCTGCAAGCGGACGCAGGCGACGGGTGGGAGAGGGTCGCTGGCGAAACTACAGTTAGAGGACGAGCGAGCGTCGGTGTTACGGTTATCAAGACTCGACTGGATTGTTGTTGCTGATATTGCAGTCTGCGCGCTGATGCCGACAGCGAATCTTCTCTTTGGGGCGGATAACCCGAGATTTGTAATGTGGGCTGTCCCTCTGGCGATTGTCACCTGGCCGATTCTGTTGTTGTGGATGTTCCGAGGCGGAGCTACGTCTCCCTTGTGGACCTGGCTACCTCCATTCTGGCCTTGGGGTCGTATGATCACGGCACGCTTTGGCCGGTGGTGTTTGGTGCTCGTGCTCATTGCGGGGTCGGTGCTAGGCGCCGCGTCATTGGTCGCAAGGTGGTGACACCCTCAAAAGCGTCGGCATGGCATGCGGCGGCGACCGCTGATCGCCGGTAAGCTGCCCTTCGCGGCTTGCCGCATGCTACGAGCCGGAAATCAAGGATGACGACGCAAACATTCCCACAACCGGGAATGACGCAGAGCGAGTGGACTCGACCGAGATATTCTGACGTCCGGTGGTTCGCGCGCGTCGGATTCGGGGCCGGCCGTCCGGCCCTGATGACCTGGATTACGCGTTCGTACCGCCGTCCACGGTCAGACTCGATCCAGTGATGTAGGAAGACTCTGGACTTGCGACAAAGGCAACGAGGGACGCCACCTCATCGACGGTGCCGTACCGATCCAAGCCAGTCACCGCCTTCTGCGGTACAGCCCAGTCGCCGGCAGCGGGGTTCAGGTCCGTATCAATCGGTCCTGGCTGAACACAGTTCACCGTAATGCCGCGCTTGCCCACTTCTCTCGAGAGACTCTGGGCAAATAGACGCACCGCACCCTTCGTTGCCGAATAGGCCACTAGCCCTGGCGTCAATACGCGCTCGCCCACGCAGGAGCCAATCATGATGATCCGGCCGCCGGTCTTCATATGCTTCAGAGCAGCTTGCGTCGCGGCCATGGTGCCCCGTATGTTTATGCCGATCACGCGATCGATTTCCGCCGCCGTCGTTTCCTCGAACGGCTTGGGGATCGCGGTACCCGCATTGTTCACAAGCACGTCAATCGTCCCGAATTTGGCGGCCGTTTGGTCCACGGCGCGAGCCACAGCTTCCACATCCTCCGCGTCGGCATGAATCGCCAAAGCCTTACCGCCGTTCTTCTCGATTTCCTTTACCACGGCGTTTGCGGCGTCCGCACCTTTGACGTACGTGATTGCCACTGTCGCACCTTCGGCCGCCAGCCGCTTTGCGATCGCTGCACCGATACCGCGCGACGCTCCGGTTACCAGAGCCACCTTCTTTGTCAGTCGTGCCATGTCTCATTTTCCTCAGTTATCGAATATCGAACTCTGAAACCCAGTCGCAGCTACGCGGCAGCAACCGGAAACTCCTCGGGTGGGTAAGAAGCGCTGACCCGAATCAACTTTTTGTTGACGAATTCCTGCATGCCGAGCTCAGCGAGCTCTCGTCCGTACCCGGAGTTCTTGATGCCCCCAAAGGGCAGGTCTGGAGCCGTCCAAGTTGCCTGGTTTATGAAAACCATACCGGTCGAAATCTGGCGCGCCACCCGTTTTCCTCGCTCGATGTCGCAAGTGAACACGGATCCACCGAGGCCAAACGGCGAGTCGTTTGCGAGTGCAATGGCACTTGTCTCATCCTTGACGCGAAAGAACATGGCCACGGGGCCAAAGAACTCTTGGTAGTAAGCGGGATTGCTCGCCTCGATGCCGTCGAGGATACTGGCCTCAATAAAGGCTCCCGCCCGCGCGAGCCGCTGCCCTCCCACGACGACGCGGGCGCCATGGCTCACGGCCGTCTGCACTTGCAGCAGCAATTCCTGGAGCGCACCTTCGGAACTCAAGGGTCCGAGGGTCGTCGCCGGGTCTAAGGGATCGCCCGCCTTGAGAAGCTCTAGGGAGGACTTGAACCGCCGCAGAAACTCGTCCGCGACAGCCTCCACAACGATGAACCGTTTAGCGGCAATACAGCATTGACCGGTATTATTCAGCCGGCCCCACACAGCCCACGATACCGCGCGATCAATATCGGCGTCCTCCAACACGATAAATGGGTCCGCGCCGCCAAGTTCCATCGTACTCTTCTTCAAGGACTTACCAGCCTGCGCGGCAACGATTGAGCCGGCCGCCTCGCTCCCGGTCAGCGCCACTGCTTTGATTCTGGGATCGGCGATCAGGCGGCCGATCTGCTCCTTGTTGACAAATAGATTTTTGTAGACCCCCTGAGGCGCCCCTGCCTCTAACAGAACGCGTTCGAACGCCTCCGCGCACTGGGGAACATTGGAGGCGTGCTTCACCAGCATGACATTGCCCAGTATGAGACTGGGTCCGGCCACTCGCGCGAGCTGGTAGTAGGGAAAGTTCCACGGCTCTACGCAGAACAGTACACCTAACGGTTCGCTCTCAACGAAAGCTTCGCCCTCTTCCACGATTAGTTTTTGAGCCGCCAGCATTTTTGGCCCGTTATCGGCGTAGTACTCGAGGATATCGGCGCTTAGGGCCACCTCAGCAACCGACTCGTTGATCAGCTTTCCCATCTCGAGCGTGATGTACCGCGCCAATTCCTCCGACTTCGACCGCATGATTTTCGCCGCGCGCCGCAAAACGTCAGCCCGGCGAGCCATTGGTTCGTTTCGCCAAGCACCCTGGAAGACCTGCTCTGCGCGAGCCACCGCAGTCTCCAGGGTCGCGTCACTATCGTCGGGATAAGTCTTTAAGACCGCGCCTGTATAGGGATTAATGCTTCGATATGCCATGGTGTCTCCTTGGGTCTTAATATTGTGTGGGTGCCGGCGTCAGGGCAGATCGCCGGTCAAAAACTGAGCTTCGCCATTGCCGAAGGTCCAATCTGCGGCGGAGTTTTCGACTATGCAGATCATTACGTCGGTCTTCGGCACCGAAGCGGAGCGGGCCAGCTCGTCAGTCATCTCTTGATACAGCCGCTTCTTCAGGATCTCCGGCCGCGCCTTACTGAACACCGTAATGATCAGCATTTTGTCGCTTCGCTGAATCCCAAGACCCGTGTCCTGCATGATGAATCTCGCCTTCGGGCGGGCCGTGTAAATCTGATAGCGATCCCGCTCGTTGATGTGGAATGCTTTGACAATCGCCCGATGGGCGGAGTCCAGCAAAGTCTTGATTTCTGCGTCGCTACGGCCTTCTAAGGCGTCAAAACGAACAAGCGGCATGTCGGCATTCTCCTCGAGTGGGGTTTGATTGGATTCCTCGGTGCTCTGCGAAAGCGCACCGGCTGAAAGCCCAAATGGCGCGAGCGCAACGAGCGTGGTCGCGCCCGCGCCGATGATAAAAGCCCGACGTGTGGTATCACCGCCGATGGCTTCCTGAGGCTCTTTTATGTCGTGGCTCACACGAGGCTCCGTAAAAATACGCTCCCGATTTCTTTTCGGTCAACTTCTTAGTCAGCGATCAAGCTCAACATCAGCCTACGAAAAAGACGCGCGTCGGTATTGACTCACCAGCCCCTCCTTTGGCATTCCATGCAGCCGGAGTCGAACGCCGCGAGATCATGGCGAAGGAATGGAAGTTCGGTTCGAGGCAAAGAGAAAAAGCAGCAACGGCAAATTCCTAATGCATGGCTTGCGGACTCGACAAGGCGCTGCTTTCCACGGAAACGGGGTTCGGCTGATCGCCGGGAAGCATCATGTGCCATGATTTGCCGGACTTGGCAAGTTCGTAGGCGTATTCGAACAGGTGCCGCATGTAATCAGTGTCGAACATGCCATTGTGCGGATAATTGAATTCGCCGCCGATATACGCCACGTTAAAGCCCTCATGCTCTTGGTTGGAGACCACTTCAAGGCGGTATAAATCGTTGATTCCTTGTGTATCGATCAACGCGGACAACGCCCGACGCGCCACGAAAGTGGTTCGGCGCGGCACGGAAGTCCACGAAGACTCGATTCGTCCATTACGAATCGCGTAAACGGATCGTTCACGCGCATTCACCGAATAATTATTCGTCACCACTCGCAGGAAAGACGGTGGAAACAGAAACACTTGGCTCAGCACACCGCCATCGACGTGCATCTCCTGATATTGCCGCCCGTTGACGGTGACATCGAGCATGACAGGAGGAAAGACACCGGGTATCGAAGCGGACGCCAACATTATCTTTCGAAACAATGGCAGACCCGCGGGATCACCGCACGAAGCAATCGCCCCCATGTTCCACACTACCGGCTGCCCAGCGTCCAGGTCGGTAGTTCCGATCAATAGGACGCGCCCACGCGCGTACTCCCTGGCAACGGCGGCGAGTATGTCCTTCGTGACATATTTTCCGATCAGCGATGCGAGCGCTGTGTCGTCGGCGAAAGCGTCGCTGGTCATCGCACGAATTAGAGTGCGAATCTTAAATACATCGCGAGGTCCTATCGAAACCGCGACACTCTGAAGCACGTCATTGTATTGATCTCCGAGGAACGCAAACGGCGCGATTAACGCTCCGGCACTGACACCCGTCACCACTTTGAATTGCGGTCGCGTGCCGGTAGCGGTCCAACCGACGAGGATGCCCGCGCCGAATGCCCCTGCGTCGCCGCCGCCGGAAATTGCAAGAAAAGCGGCGGGCGGTAATTTCGCGGGGTTCTTCCCCTGGGCGATGAGTGTCTCGCGTTCGCGTTCATCGGACGCAGCCGCATCGCGATACAATTGCGCTAAGTCCAGATTGGGCCAGAATCGAGATTCCGAGCACTTCGAGGGAAATGCCGACTGAGTAGCGTCGATCGGCACCGCCGCTCGACGCGGCAACCCAACGCAGCCGCCAAGAAGTGCGCCGAACATCAGTAGACCAGGGATGAATGTGCGCGACTGGAGCTTGCGGCGCAGGCTCCGCCAAGATCCAAGCCTAGCATTGTTTAACATCCACCATCACTTGGCGAAGCGCCGGACGATTCGCTTGCCGTTGCAGAGAGATCACCTGGGAGCCGAGGTATCGATGTACACCACCGGCTCTCAAGCCTCGGCGCCGGCAAGCGGCATGAAGGTTCTTCTGAGGCTTAAGGCTATGCACCGGCGCTGGGGCGGCTGGACACGGTGTCGTACCAGCGCTTCAGCGCCACCCGCTCCGGCGGCACGGATAGCTCGAGCGCATTGGCGGCGAAGTCCACCGTCACGAGAGCAGTGATATCCGCAGCAGAGTAGAGTTCACCGACGACGAAAGGCACCTGACCCAGCCGTTCGTTCATATCGGCGAAGAAATTCTTCACACGGAGCACGCTGCGGTCGACCAGAGCCGGAATCTGCTCATAGTCATGCGGCCCGGCGATGGCACGGCCCTTCAGCGCCGCGACTTTGTTGCGGATGCCTTCCATCACGGCCGCGAAGCCTTCCAGTTCGGCGCGCCGCTCCCACATCGCGATCAGGCCCTTTTCCTTGGGTGTCGTGCCGAGCAGTGGCTTTCTCGGATACGTTTCGTCGAGGTATCGCATGATCGCCGGGACTTCGCCTATGGCGGTACCGTCCTCCAATACCAAGGTCGGCACCACGCGGCGTGGATTGATGGCGCGATAGGCTTCGGAGTGCTGTTCGCCCTTGCCGAGGTCCACCGTGACCAGCTGTACCGTCATCCCTTTTTCGGCGAGAAAGATGCGCACGCGTCGGGAATTGGGCGAACCGGTAGAGTGGTAGAGCCTCAACGTATTGGATGACATGGTGTAGCCTCTTAAGATTTGAGCGAATGACAGCAAAGCGGCGTTCGTGACCGACGTCAGAGCTTCGAGCCGCCATCGACATGGACCGTGTCGCCCGTAATCCATCTCGCCTCCTCCGAGGCGAGAAAGGCGACGACGCCACCGATATCGTCCGGCTTCGCGATTCGCTTCAGCGCTTGCATATTGAGCGTAGTCTGGCGGCCCGCCTCTGTCTTCGTGAAATTCGACATGTCTGTCTCGACCACGCCGGGAGCAACGGCGTTGACGCGAATGCCTTTGGGGCCGAGCGCGACCGCAAAATATTTAACCAAAGTGGCGACGGCACCCTTGGTCGCTGCGTATGCCGAGAGATGCCCCACCGCCGCGTGCGCCGCAAGAGATGAGACCAGCGTGATGCTGCCGGCCTCGGACATGATGGGCAGCAGCTGTTGCACCAAAAAGTAAGGCGCACGCACGTTGACCGCGTACAGCTTGTCGAAATCCTCGACCGTCGTTTGCTCGATCGGAGCCGCGCTCGAAATTCCAGCATTCGCGACTAGAATATCCAGGCGCTCTGCGACCATGCCCCGGACCTGCTTCGCCAATTTATGGGGCCCATCCTTCGATGCCAAATCGGCCCTTACCTTTTCGGCACGGCCGCCTGCACGGCGAATTTCCGCCACCACGGCATCGGCTTCTTTCTCTGCGCGCGAGTAGTGAACGAGGACCTGCGCACCTGCCTTGCCGAGCGCGAGGGCGCTGGCGCGACCGATGCCGCGCGATGCACCGGTGACCAAGGCGGTTTTACCAGCAAGACTGTTCATGATTAGATCTCCTTCGGAAATGCCGGGTTGGAGGCGATTGAATTCATGTGCATCGGTTTCACTCGGACAAGAACATCGAGACGTGGCGGACGAACCGCTCCGGATACTGATACTGCGAGCCATGACTCGCGTCGGGGTACAGGATCAACTGTGCATTCGGGATATTCTGTTGCAGGATGAATGAGTTGATCGTGTAGATGATGACGTCGTGATGGCCGTTCACCACGAGCGTCGGCTGCGTGATGCGCTTCAGATACTCGTAGGAACCTTTGCGCTGCACGCCCCACTTGCCGATCGCTTCGATCTGCGCTGGCGCGACCGTCTCGTTCACATCAGGATCACGGCCCTTAACACGCGCCCGGAAGCGCTCGAGGAAGCGGCGGCCGGCCGCCTGGCTCGCCGCAGATGGGGTAAAGTGTACTTTGAGCCAAAGCTCCTCGGGCACATCGTATTTGCGGCCAAAGATTTCCTGTGCCTCGGGAGTGAGCGTAGCCATGCCTTCGCCACCACGCGGGCCGGTGCCCACCAGAACGAGGTTGCGCACGAGATCCGGCGCCTGAAGCGTGATTTCCTGGGCGACGAGGCCACCGATCGAAAAGCCCAGCACATCGACTGTCTTGAGTTGCAGCCCCTTGATGAATGCCACGGCGTCGGCGCCCATGTCCTCCATTGTGGTTGGTACGCGCCCCGATGTGCTCGAGACACCCGTATTGTCGAACAGAATGACCTCGCGGCCCTGCGCCAACCCATCGGTGACGGCCGGGTCCCAGTGGTCCATCGTGCCGGTGAAATGCTGATTGAAGACCAACGGCACGCCACCGGCCTTGCCGAATCGGCGATAGGCGAAGCGGATTCCTTTGGCTTCGACATACTGGGTCGGGGCGCTTTGGTGCGTATAGGTACTCATGAACTCAAACTCCTTTAAATGCTGCGGTTACGAAACATGAGTCCTCGGCCGGCCTTCTTCCCGCCATTAGCAGCCAAGATCGCATCCAGGTCTCGTTCGTCGATCAACTGGCTCTGACTGTAGTGAGAACTTGCGGTGCTCGCTTGCCAGTAGATAGCGCCTATGTGCACTGGGTGCGCTACCGAGCCATTGTGACCGGACGTCGGATCTGACGATTCCCGAGATGACTTTGCGGTCGGGCAGCGCCAGTGAGGACTTTCGCGTTTGCACGGCGCCACTCGTTAGGGCTCTGGCCCACTATCCGGCGAAATACTCTGCAGAAATGCGACTGATCGCTTAAGCCACACGCGACCGCGATCTGTGCGAGCGCTTCATCCGTGGTGCGCATCATCTCGCGCGCAAGCTCGACGCGTCTGCGGGTTATGAATTCAAACGGCGGTATTCCAACGCTCACCTTGAAAGCGCGGAAAAAGTGACTCGTGCTTAGGTTGACGAGGTTCGCCAAGTCCTTGGACTGAATATCCGTCCCTAGGTTTGTCTCTATGTAGTCAATGACGCGATTCGTTTGCCACATCGCGAGTCGACCGCGTGTCTGTGCGGTCCTGCCAGAGGTCGGCTGGCTCTGAGCGCGTAGCAAAGCGTACGCGCGAAACAGGTATTCGCGCGATGCGTTGCGATCGACCTCAAAAGAGGCCGCGGCACATTCGATGAGAGCCGCTATGGCGGGGGGCGTCTTGATCGCGGACGTGGCGTGGTCTGTTATGACGTTCTCGCGCGCGTGGCAGAACCCATGCTCGTCGCCGGCAGCTGGGCAAAAATATGTACGGCCTTGCTCCCGCGAATTCAAGACAATCATCAATGACATGAACCCTCCTGCAATCTCACGAATGTGCGCCCTGGTGCACCAAGGTCCGAGAGGCTGATTGCATTAATAAGGTAACGCGACGTGCGTCTGCGCGAGAGACCCGATCTACCTGAATTGATCCGGCTCTTTAGAGGGGGGCAAATCGGCGCGTACGAAGGATCTAGCTCCGGTACCGCGAAACAGGATCAGTCGTTGTCATCAGGAATAATCAGACGCCGGCCGAAGAGCTTCGCATCGACGGAGAACGCTCCGGGACCCAACACAGCGAGAACCACGGTAACGAAGATGGCGACGAGCGTGTAGCCCAGATCCGCTCCGTGGCTATGCACGAGATAGACAACCTCGATCAACGCGCTGACAGTGCCTGCGATAGGCGTGAGTGCTCCGATGACCATCAATAGCGAAAGCAAGCCCACACCGACGAAAGTCCAACTCGGCGACATTAACTGTTCCTGATTGAAGGTGGTCGTCAACAACGAAATGGTCGCGCACACTCTCAGAATGATCAGGGAGAACCCTGCCGCGCCACCGGGGAACATTGAGAATAGTCTCTGCACGTCGCCAGCATAAGGTGGCCGACTCACGAGACATAGGCTCGAAAGAGAGCTTTCGAAGGGGCTCTTTCGAGGGGGGTGGCTGTCCCGGGTTAGGTGTACCGTTTCAAACGTTGCTCGGCTCTGGAGAATACTTTCCGTCATTGAGGAATGTAGATGTCAACCGCTAGAATGCCCCATGATTATACGCGGACTGCAGTGGGCTCGAATGTCAGCGTTGACCGGCAAACCGATCGCGCTCGAGTTATTCGGTAGGGTTCGAAGCGCGCTCCAATTACTCACCATTGCCTTGATCGGCGCACTCGGCTGTCCACAATCAGCGCTTTCCTCGCCCACACTCTCGCAGATGTATCACACGGGCTGGACGGTGCGCGAGGGCGCACCGCGCACCATCAACGAAATCGCGCAAACGACGGATGGTTTCCTGTGGTTATCGACGGATAACGGCCTTTTCAGATTCGATGGGCAGTCGTTCGTTCGCTATCAGCCCACGTCCGGAGACCCGCTTCCCGGGACCCAAGTGAACGCTTTATTGCCGACCCCCGATGGTGGGCTATGGATCGGATACTTTCGAGTTGGGGCGAGCTTCCTGAAGCAGGGCCGAAATATCAACTACGGACAGCGCGAGGGCCTGGAGCGAGGGACGGTCCTGAGCTTCGCGATAGACGCCGACAACACAGTTTGGGCAGTGCTGAACTCAGGGCTCAAGCGACTAGAAGGATCCTCCTGGAAAACCGTCGCGAAGGAATGGCATTTCCCGTCAAATGCAAGTTCGGCAGCGAGCTTCGTCGACGAGAAAGGAACACTATGGATCGGTACTGCGGCAGGGATGTTGTATTTGCGAAAAGGAGAACATGTATTTCGGCCGGTCGCCGACCTGGCCGAGCCGATTCAGAATATCGTGCAAGCCCCCAATGGAACTCTATGGATCCGCTCGTCAACCGGTCTCGTTCGCGCACTCGATCCGTCCTCCGCCACACTGCGGCAGGACATCCCGCCGATCGGAATTCGAGCCAGAGCGATCGGCGCCGGTCGCGATGGCGGTCTCTGGATCATGACGGAGACGCAGGGGATTTTTCGTATCGAATCGCCTGAAAAAGCGGACGACCTCGCCGACAGCACGCAGCACTTCACAAAGCAAGACGGACTGACCGGAAACTTCAGCTTTATGGTGGTGGAGGATCGGGAGGGCAGCACCTGGGTCGCCACGACGAAAGGGCTCGATCAATTTCGACCCGCGGCGCTGACCGAGCTCAATCTACCGGCGGACGTCGCGGAACCTTCAGTGGCTGTGGTGGACCGGACCAGACTACTCGTTGGCGCCGCAACCGTCGAAGTACCGAGCGGCCGCATCATGGTTCCCCCACCCGTATCCGTGCAACACATCACAGCGACCTATCGAGATTCGACCGGTACGCTGTGGCTCGGTGGCAGAGACGGTCTGTGGACCTATGTCGACGGCCAGTTTACCCGATATCCTTTGCCGGACGGTCTAAGTGTTGAGCATCCAATCCAAGCCATGGCCATGGACCGTGCCGGCGGCCTTTGGGTGTCATTCGTGCGCAACGGCCTTTATCGACTGTTTCGACAAAGCTGGTCTCACGTCACGAACCAGCTGGCCGCGCCGGACAATTTGACCACGGCGATTACGGTCGACTCACGGGGACGTATCTGGTTTGCGTATGCGAAATCCAATCGGATACAAGTTTTGGACGGAGAAAGGCTCAACACTTTCCAGGATAGCGACGGACTGAACCTCGGCTACACGATGACAGTCACAGAAATCGATGGGCGAATTGTGATCGGCGGCGAGACTGGACTCGAAATTCTAGAGGGAAGCACGTTTCGTCAGTTGAGGTTGCTCAACGACGCGTCGGTCAGCCTCGTGTCGGGTGTGTTGCAGCAGCGAAACGGAGATGTCTGGGTCAATCAAGGCTCTGGCATTCTTCGTATCGACGCGCAGGATATCAGGAAGGCGGAGGCGGACCCGAACATTCAAATGCGTTTCACTCTGTTCGACTACCTCGACGGCGTGGATGACCTGTCTGCCCCCATACGACCGCGCCCCACTATTGTCGATGGGGGAGACGGTTACCTTTTTTTTGCGATGCGTACGAGCGTGTTGTTCATGGATACCTCTCATCCGCTGCGGAATTTGTTGAAGCCCGCGGTCGAAATTCTATCGTTATCGGGAGGCACCAAGGAGTATCTCGACCCAGTCGACGCTGTCTTGCTTCCGAATACCGATAAGGTGACTATTCGCTATACGGCCTCAAGCCTGCTGATACCTCAAAGAGTTCGATTTCGCTACCGGCTCGAGGGAATCGACGACGCATGGCAACCGGACAATGGAGCACGCGTGGCCGTATTCTCGAGATTGCCGCCCGGACACTTTGTCTTCCACGTGGCCGCAAGCAACAACGACGGCATTTGGAACGACAACGGCGGCGCGGTTAGTTTCACGATCCCACCGTCCTTTGTTCAAAGCCTGGGGTTCAAGACACTCTGCGCCGCGGTCGCCTTGGCTTTGCTATGGCTGGTTTACCGTATCAGATTGCGTCAGATCACGACCCAAGTGCGTCGCCGACTGTATGAGCGTCTCGAGGAGCGCGCGCGACTTGCTCGTGATCTTCACGATACGTTTTTCCAAGGCATTCAGGGACTATTGTTACGGTTCAACACGGGCACCGCACTCCTAAAGAGGGACGAGCCGGCCCGACCTATTTTTGAAGAAGCTTTGGAACAATCGGATCGCGTGATGTTGGAAGGACGGGAACTCATGCTCGACTTGCGTGCAGGGTCTATCAACACAACGGAGCTCGCGGACGCTTTGGCCCTTGCGGGTAACGATCTCAAAAAGGCCTATCCAGGTGACTTCCGGGTTGCCGTCACCGGCGGCCCTTTGCCTCTGCACCCCATTGTCTTCGACGAGATACATCGGTTGGGGCGAGAGGCACTTTCTAACGCTTTTCGGCACGGACGCGCAAAGAACATAGAAGCAGAGCTAAACTATGAGCGCAATCAATTCCGGGTTTGCATTCGCGATGACGGCATTGGAATCGACGCCGAGGTCCTGAGCCGGGGATCTCGAGCTGGTCATTTCGGCCTTCCCGGCATGCGCGAACGGGCGGCGAAAATCGGCGGTCATGTTGATATCTGGAGTCGGCCTGGCGCGGGAACCGAAATCGAGGTTCGCGTCCCGGCCGCCGCCGCCTATGTCCCGAAAGCGAAACGCAGTAGACTTGGCTGGCTACGCGCAGTAACGACGGATAGCGAGGATGCCTATGAATGAGGCGCCTGTGATACGAGTCCTTACCGTTGACGATCATCCACTCATGATGGCGGGCATCGCGGGCGAAATAAATGCGCAGCCCGACATGCGGGTCGTTGCGGAAGCCACCGACGGCAGTGAAGGGATCGCTCGTTTTAGGGAGCATCGCCCAGACGTTACGCTCATGGACATCCGCATGCCGAACGTCAATGGACTCGATGCAGTTTCGGCGATCATGAGAGAATTCCCTACCGCCCGAATCGTCATACTGACAACGGTCGGCGGCGATGTCCAAGCGCTTCGAGCTTTCAAAGCCGGAGCAGCCGGTTATCTGTTGAAGAATATGCTTCGCAAAGACTTGATCGACACCATACGCCTTGTTCACGCAGGAAAAAGACGTATTCCGCCAGAAATCGCCAAGGAGCTGGCCGAACATTCTATGGATGACGCTCTTACGACGAGGGAAATCGATGTTCTTCGCGGGGTGGCTCGGGGTAATTCCAACGGCGGAATCGCCTCTGAACTGAGCATTTCCGAGCACACCGTTAAAAACCACGTCAAGAGCATCCTCTCGAAACTCCGCGCCGCGGACCGTACGCATGCGGTAATGATCGCGCTCAAGCGCGGCTTTATCGATTTATGAGCGGGCTCGGTCCGGCCACGATCCTTAAGATATCCCACCGCGATCATGGCGCGAAGTCGTTACCGAACATCGGGCGACCGCTTCGCGATTCTTCGCGCGTTGCCTCATCTTGCAACACATCCCAGTGCTCGGCCAGCACCCCATTCGTGATGCGTACGATGTCGGCCGCGATCCAGTTTCGGGGCCTTCCGGTCCCCGAGAATCGACCGTGAATAATTACAAATTCATGATTTGACAGAACCAACCCGGGCTCGTATCGCAGCGTCACCGGCGCGCTCCTGATCAGATCAAAGAGACCATCGCGCCCAGGCGCTATATGAGCGCTGTGTTGAATATAGTGCGGCGACCAATATTTTTCAGCTGCTTCGTAGTCGCGTTTATTGAACAAGGTATCAAATGCCTTGAGTACTAACAGCCTGTTGGCCTCTTCGATCGGGCGACTCATTCGGCGGCTCCTGCGGTGTCTCTGTGCTGTCTGGATGAAAACATGCTACTCCCTAGATGCTGCCCGGTCCGGGAACCCGGGCCTGCCTGAGATGATCGGCCATCACGGCACTTCGCCCGATAGGCGCTCGGCCCGCTGTCAGGTCAGACCTGCGCCGCGCCGCCATCCACATACAGCTCGGCACCCGTGATGAAGCTGGCGTCCGAGGACGCGAGGAACGCGACGGCTTTGGCGATCTCCTCCGGGCGACCGAGACGCCCCATCGTGACGGTCGAGGCGAGAGCCTTCATGTCATTAGGATTGGCGAAGGCCTCGTTGAGCAGTGGGGTGTCGATCGGTCCCGGACTGACGACGTTGACTCGAATACCGCGTTCCTTGAGGTCCGTCGTCCACGTACGGGCGAAGGAGCGTACCGCCGCCTTGGTTGCGGAGTAGATGCTGAAGGCAGGGAACCCCTTGATATCGACGATGGAGCCGGTCAGGATGATCGTCCCGCCGTTGCGCAATAGTGGAAGCGCCTTCTGCGCCGTAAATACGAGAGCCTTGACGTTCAAGTTAAACACGGCATCGAAGTGCTCTTCGGTGATCGAGCCAAAGCTTACGAGTGGACCGCCTCCCGCATTGGCAAAGACAATATCGATGTGCTCCTTCTCTTTGCGAATCTGCGCGTAGATACGGTCGAGATCAGCCATCTTGGTGACGTCGCCTTGGATAGCAGTGACGCTTGATCCGATGGTGTCGACCGCGGCGTCAAGCTCGGGCTGGCGACGTCCGGTTATATACACATACGCACCCTGGTCCACGAATTGCTTCGCGGTGGCAAGGCCGATGCCCGTGCTGCCGCCGGTGATAAGGGCGATCTTGCCGTCGAGTTTCTTTGACATTGAATTCTCCGATGTTGCTGAAGGCGCCGCACGACATGCGACCTGGATCAAAGTTAAGGCTAATCAGAGATTTCGGATTTAACAGCCGCGCTCGTTTTGGCCGCTGATGCTGGCGGTTGACGTTCAAGCATTGTCCGCGCCCACGCCCGCTAGTCGACTAGACCGTTACCACAATTTTGCCGAACTGGCCGTTGTTCTCGAGATAACGGTGAACTTCTATCATGTCGTCGAACTTGAACGTGCGATCGATCACCGGCTTGAGGGCGCCGACGTCGATGCCTTTGAGGATGAATTCCACAGCGGCCTTTTGGCGCGCCGGATCACCGCTGGTCAGCCAAATATTGTGCCCCTTGATGGTCGGCATCTTGGCGATCATCTCGAGCACCGGCAACGGAGTGACACCCTCACTGAGCGCGCCGTAGATGTACACGGTTCCCTGGAAGGCTAGTGCCGCAATCAGCTTGGGAAAGTTCGGGCCCCCGACCGGATCGAAAGCGACGCGTGCACCTTTACCGTCGGTGATGCGCATTACTTCGACTACGAGATCCTGCTCTTCTGTCGCGATGACGTGCGCCGCCCCGGCGTCGAGCAGCTGCCGCCGCTTCTCTGAGGCGCGCGTCAACGCGATGGAAGTCGCGCCGGCGTAGTTCGCAATCTGAATTGCCGCCAGTCCAACGCTACTGGAGGCCGCCGGTACGATGACGAAATCGTCCTTGGTCACTTTGGCACTTTCGATGAGCGCGCCGTACGCCGTCACGAACATCATCCAGATGGACGCCGCCTCGGCGAACGAGAGCGATTTCGGATGCTTCACGACGGCGTAGTCCGGTGCGATGATGACTTCGCCGTACGTAAAATAGTCATTCATCGAGAAGGATGGGATTAGGTTGACGGCGTCGCCCGCTGCGAAGCCCTTGACTTCCTTACCCACGGTATCGACGATGCCCGCTGCCTCATACCCGAGACCGGCCGGAAACTTGACCGGTTCGATGTACGCGTCATTGCGCCACATAGACTCGGCACGATTGATGCCGATTGCCTTGACCTTGATGCGGACCTCTCGTGGTTCGGGGGCCCGGACCTCAGCGTCGATGAATTCGAGGACTTCCGGCCCTCCGGCTTTTGAAATCTTGATGGTGCGTGACATGAGAAGCTCCTGGATGGGGGGGGGTGGCATGGTGCTCACATCAGCTCCATGTAAATTGAATACCAATGCTCGAATTGTCATCGCGTGCGCGGAGCCGGCGGAAAAATGATCGTCTCTCGCACTCAAATGCCGTGGTTGACCGGACTGCACGAGCTCGGATCGACGTCGCGGTCGATTGCGCAAGAGACGCTTGCATCGCCGGATGATGATGTAATCCTTTCGGACATCGGACTATTATCGCGCCGTCGCGCTGATTCACTGGCAATTCGCGTCGCCGCACGCAACAATCATCGGCATCCCGTTCGGCCTCGGCGCGCATGAATCGGAGACGCGCGGCGCGGGAGAATCGCAGGGCATGTAAGAAGGATAACGGCGGGCGAGAGTAGGGACTATGCAGGCAGGTCTTCGACGAGCACTCACTGTCGTATCGTGTGCGGTCACCGCTTCCGGCGTCATCGCCGCGACGGACGATGCGTCGTTGGAAGAAATCGTGGTGACGGCGCAGAAGCGCTCCGAAAGGCTCCTGGACGTACCCGCGTCGGTAAGTGCCGTCACCGGCGACCGGCTGCAGTCACTGCAAGTGAATTCGCTGTCTGACTTGGCGAACTATGTTCCGGGGCTCTCGGTTGCGGCGGGTGGCGCACCGGGATTCAGGACGATCGTCCTGCGGGGTCTCAGCACGAGCTACTCCAACGCCACAACCGGCCCGTTGGTCGGTACCTATGTTGATGATCTATCGGTCGGAAACTCCACGGCGGGCGCGCGCGGGGCGATGTATGGGCTCGATTTGAATCCCTATGACGTCGACCACGTGGAGGTTATCAAGGGTCCGCAGGGGACGCTCTACGGCGCCAATACCATGGGCGGGTTGGTGAAGTACGTCCTGCGCAAGCCGGAATTGGCCAATTTTGGAGCACAAATGGGCGTCGACTCGGAAGACACAGACGGGAGCGGTAAGCCGAGCTGGGGTACGCACGGTGCAGTCAACCTGCCGATCCTCACCGACACGCTGGCCGTTCGAATAAGCGGGTTCTTCAAGAACGATGCCGGATATGTGGACAATGCCGCTCTCGGCACACAGGACGTCAACCATTCGACGGAGAGCGGCGGTCTGGCCACGCTTCTGTGGCAGGCGACCGATCGCCTGGCCGTGCGCGCGGCGATCCTGACGCAGGATATAGACGCGGCCAATATGACCGAAGTGACTCTCAACGGCGCCACGCTACAGCCGCTACATGGTCGCTTTACGACGAACAGCCTCTTCCCTCAACCGTACGAGCAGAGTTCTCGGATCTATTCTGTCAGCGTTGACGGGGACTTGGATTTCGCAACATTGACCAATTCGACAGGATGGTCGCGACTCAACAGCGCCGACAGCGAAGACTATACGGTTCCCTTCGGCGCCTATTGCGCTCCCGGCTCCCTATTCCCGGGGTGGGCAGGGTGTCCTACCTACCCACATGCAAACGCGCTCGCCCCCTTTTTTCTGTCCCTGCGCGTATCCAGATTCGTCGAAGAGTTCCGTCTGGCCTCACCCGCAGATCAGCGCGTCCAATGGATGCTCGGCGGCTATTATTCGAAGGAAGATAGTTCTTCGAGCCAGTACATTCCGACCTTCACGCCGTCCTACGTGCCGCTCCCCGCCGCGGATTTGCTTGCCTTGGATGTTTCGAACAGCACCTACAAGGAATCTGCTGGATTCGCCAACATCACCTACGAGTTCAACGAACGCTTCGACATCAGCGGCGGGGAACGCTACTCCGCTTATTCTCAAGGCGGGTGCACTCCCACTTCTGAAGGCCTCTTAGGAAGTGGACCCTCGCCGTGCACGACTCTGCCGTCCACGGGCGTTTCGGTGTGGATGGCGAGCGCTCGCTTTCATCTGAATCAGCAAGCCATGTTGTATGCGCGGGTGGCCACGGGCTATCGGCCGGGCGGCGGCTGCCCGACATGCGGTGATCCGAAGTTGGGCATTCCGGGCGTCGTCAATCCGGATAATACGACTAACTATGAGGCGGGATTCAAGGGCAGTTTTTTCGATCAGCGGCTGCAGATGGACATGGCGGCGTTTCACATCGACTGGAACCATATTCAATTGAATCAGCTAACACCTCAAGGCATCGTCTATGCCGGCAATGGCGGTACGGCGGTCAGCAATGGTTTTGAGCTAAGCGCCGCCTATCAATTCACGGAAGCTCTGCGGCTCAACGCAACGATCGGCTACACCAATGCGCATTTGACCCAGGATGCGCCTGGCGCCGACGGGAAGTCTGGCGATCAGCTCCCCGAATCCCCGCGTCTGACGGGCTCCGCGACAACCGACTACGGCCTCCCTCTCGATGGGCGCGAGACCATCCTGTTTGGGGCCGGTTATCGTTATCGGGACGCCATCGTGAATCAGTTCGCGCACACGCCTTTCGCCTCCATGGGAGGTTCAGCACCGATCGGTCCACAGAATATCGTCGATCTTTACACAGGAATGGCGATGCAAACCCTGAAGCTGCGACTCTACGCAAGGAATGTCTTCAACAATCAATCCTACACCGGCTTGCTTTTTATAAACAATCCGCAGGAGCCGAGGTTCGTGCCCGTACAGCCGCGGACGATCGGACTCAGCGCGGACTATCAATTCTGACGTTCGCCGAAATGGTCTGCCACAGTCGACCGATTGCCGCCGAGGCGGAGTCGGCGCGCCAACCCCACCGAGCGCCTCGACAAACAACACGCTGGCATTCATGCGCGAGCCGGTGACAGAACGTATTTATCGACTGCCGACAGTTTTTCTAGACCGATCACTTAAAATCTAGCGGTCCCAACAATTGACGAGTGATATGTCTCCCTGCGTGCGGGTGCCGCGCTGTCGTGCAGCGTCAAAGCGCCTTTGGTGTCTGCTCCGTCCCCAGCGCGAACAAATATTGCTGTAGAGCAGCGGGGTGTTGACAACTCCCTCAATGCAACATAACTGCGATTCAGATCAGAAAGACAAATGCCGAGATTGTTTCGATATCTTGATGGTTAGACCTGTGCGTGTTGTTAACCGCGCTTGAGGATGTGCCCTGTGGTTGGTTCGGCGCGTGACGGCGTGGCGGCGTGGTAGACAGCCCTATAGCTGACTGTCGTGATCGTCCGTTTGGGGTCGATGACGGACCGACGAGCCCATCGAAAACGACTCCGACCTAGGCGCGGCTCGAGGCGTTCGATCAAATGAACGGTTGCGCCCATATCGAGGCTGTGGCAACTGGGCGATACGCGAGGTCGCGTCCTAGGGCAACACAGGACGACGCCAGACAACGAAAAGTGGAGCGGGCGATGGGAATCGAACCCACACGGGCGGCGCGTTCGGGGCTTGAGAACAAGCGCTTTGGCGCGAATGCCGAAGCCAAGTGTGATTAGCGTGTGAATTTTCGCGGTATGTGGGGCAACGCAGCGCAAATGAAGGGAAACATCCAAGCGCAGGACATACGGAATCCGACGCAACTGCGTCGCTATTCTTCTGTGTAGCCAGCCTCCAGTTGATGTCGAGCCGCCAGAATCAACATCACGTTTCAGCGGACACCCAACGATATTTGGCCACGTAGCCGAAGCGGCCCCGCGACAGTGCATCGGGTACCGGCGCCGAACGCCACAAATAGGCGTCCTGTAGCAAAGATGTCACGCCGCTGGCATGCGTTTCAAAAAAATGTGAGCTAAAATCAGGCACAGCCTCAGGCCAAACAACAACCAAGCGCGGGATACCCAATGAAGGCAATGTCACATTGGACTGTCGTACTGACGTTGGCGGTCATCCTAGTAACGGTGGCCGTTATACCGAATTTCGTTCGGGCGCAGCCCCTGACCACGCTGCACAGTTTCCTCTATAGAAAGCGCGGAGCCGAACCTGTAGCGGGGCTGATACAGGCCACCAATGGGGACTTCTACGGGACAACCGCAATCGGTGGAGAAAATAGCAATTCTTCTTACGGTTGTTCGCAGGGGTGCGGTACGGTCTTCAAAATCACGCCTGACGGCGGACTGACGCTCCTTTACAGCTTCTGCTCCCAAACCGATTGTACGGACGGCTCAGAACCGTTCGCTGGAGTGATCCAAGGTACTGACGGGGACTTATATGGGACAACATTCGCGCAGGTTGCGATCAACAGTCGGCAGCAGCAGTATGGTACGGCTTTCAGCCTGTCGGTTGGCCTCAACCCGTTTGTGGAAATACAGACCACGTCCGGTAGGGTGGATGCAGCAGTCAAGATTTTGGGCAATAATCTGACGGGTGCAACGAGCGTGACGTTCAACGGGACCGTGGCGAAATTCACAGTCATTTCGCAGTTCGAAATCAAGACGACGGTCCCAGAGGGCGCAACCACTGGGTTCGTGCAAGTGGAGACACCGAGTGGCGCGCTCACCAGCAACGTGGTGTACACAGTAAAACCGTGATCCTCTAACCCACTCGCACGGAACCACAAAACCGCCATTCGGGGGGATTTTTTCATCGGAAAACCCGGAGCACGATCAGGCCGCCACGCCAGGCTTGATCTCCTCCGCGTTCCGAACAGGGTGTGGCGATGCTCTCGTCAGTACTATCAACCGAGCGCGCGGTCGCCGTGAACATAGAAATCGTGAGGGCTTTCGTGCGGATGCGGGGTGTGCTTGCTGCAAACAGGGCGCTCGCAAGGCGTTTCGCCGAACTTGAGGCCCGGATCGGCCGGCTCGACAAGAAAACTGCGAGACAGGACGAAGCCATCGCCGCAATCATGTCCGCGATCCGCGATCTAATGAATCCACCCATACGACGCACGCGCGGTATAGGCTTCACCGCAAAGTTCGACGAGTAGCCCCTGCGTCTCCTACGCAGCTCTCGCTAGTTGCCCTCGCCGCGTCACTAGATCGGCCGATAGCCCTCGCGTGTTAAGCTGTTGCGATCCTGACATTTCGTACTCGTAAGATCCTGCGCCACATTGACGCCCCGCATGTCGCCTTCGCTCGCTCCTGATCGATACTCTGCGTGGGTGCTTTGATCCCATCGGGCAAGGCGGTCTTCTTGAGCTACGCCTCGGAAGACGCGGTTGCGGCCGAGAGGGTCTGCGCCGCGCTTCGTTCAGCCGGAATCGAAGTCTGGTTCGACAAGAGCGAGTTGCGCGGCGGGGACGCTTGGGACGCCTCGATCCGGCAGCAAATCAAAACCTGCACCCTGTTCGTCCCGGTGATTTCGCGCACCACGCAAGCGCGCGACGAGGGCTACTTCCGCCTCGAGTGGAAGCTCGCCGTGGACCGGTCGCACCTGATCGCCGCCGATCGCGCCTTCCTACTGCCCGTGGTGATCGACGAAACCGTGGAGGCGGCGGCGAGGGTGCCGGACCGCTTTCGCGAAGTGCAGTGGACGCGACTCCCGGGTGGTGAGACACCGCCGGCGTTCGCGGAACGGGTCGCGTGTTTGCTCACGGCGGAACCGGCCGGGACAACGCCGGCCGGCGCACATGCGTCCGCTGCGCCGACGACTCAAAAGTCGCACACATCCTCAGCCGCGCGCTCGAAGGCAGCGCTGCTCGCGACGATCTCCGCGCTCGTCTTGGCGCTCGCCTACTTCGTCGCCGACCGGTGGGTGCTTTCCCGGCACGGGGCGCAGAACGGGGCGGCACCGGCGTCTACAGCCGAGCGGGCCGCTGCGACCACGCCAAGGGCCGCCACCTCACCCGTCCCCGCCTTCAACCCGCCGCCGCATTCCATCGCGGTGCTGCCCTTCACGAACATGAGCGGCGACGAGGACCAGGAATACTTCTCCGACGGGCTCACGGAGGAACTCCTCAACTCGCTCGCCGATATCAACGGTCTCCAGGTGGCGGCGCGCACCTCGGCCTTTTCGTTCAAGGGCACGAACACCAACGTCGGTACGATCGCGCGCACACTGAATGTGGGCGCAGTCCTGGAAGGCAGTGTGCGGCGCTCGGGGCACACGATCCGGATCACCGCGCAGTTGATCAACGCGGTCACCGGCTTCGACACATGGTCGAAGACTTATGATCGGGATACCGGGGATGTACTGAAGCTGCAGACCGAGATTGCGACCTCGGTCGCGAGCGCGCTGCAAGTCACGCTCCTTGGGGACGTCGCGGCCAAAGTGGAACTCGGCGGCACGGCTAACCCGGCCGCCTTCGATGCCTACTTGCGCGGAGCAAAGGCGGCTAGCTCCGATCGCGACACCGAGGATCTTAGCGCCGCGATCGCGGCGTACACGGAAGCGCTCCGCTTGGATCCCCACTATGCGCTCGCGTTTGCCGCCCGCTCAAAAGCCTTCGGCGACATCGCGGGGCAGGCCGATAACGCCGCAGCAGTCGTTGAAGGCTATGACAAGGCGCTTGCTGATGCCCGTCAGGCGCTGGCGCTTGCTCCGGATCTCCCCCACGCCCACCTCGCGCTGGCACTCGTATTGGATGAAACCCTCCACTTCGGGCGGGCTAATGACGAATATCAGCGCGCACTGGCGCTGGCGTCGGGCAGCGCGATGGTCTTACGCGTAAGCGGCGCATTTGCGGCGCTCATGGGGCGCTTCGATGCGGGGCTTGCGGCCATTCGCCGCGCCGTCGTGCTCGACCCTCTTTCGCGGGCTACCGATACTTCGCTTGGTCAGGCGCTGTACTACGCCCGCCGATATCAGGAGGCGGTGGGGGCGTTCGCAGAAGCTATCACACTCGATCCGGGCTTCAAGCAGAGCTACGGGCATCGTGGGCTTGCCTTTTACGGGCTCGGAGATCTTCACCGCGCGCGTGCCTCATGCGAGACAAAGCCGGACTTCTGGGTTAGCCAACAATGCCTTGCTGTGGTTTACGACAAGCTGGGACGCCATGCCGATGCAGAGTCCATACTCTCGAAACTGAAGGCAGCGCAGGGTGATACGGTGGCCTACCAGTACGCCACGATCTATGCCCAGTGGGGTGACAGGGCCAAGGCGCTCGAATGGCTAGAAATGGCGTGGAGGACACGGGACCCTGGGCTCGTCTATCTCAAGACCGATCCGCTCATGGATCCCTTGCGCCAAGAGCCGCGGTTTCAGGCGATCCTGCGGGAGCTGACGTTTCCGGATTGAGGGCGATCGAAGAGTGGAGCGGGCGATGGGAATCGAACCCACGGCTCAAGCTTGGGAAGCTTGGGTATTACCATTATACGACGCCCGCTTCATGCCGATTTAATCATCCTCTCCCGCGCCAGGCAAGGCCGCTCCAATCAGGCGGCCGGCAGCCCCCGCGTGGCCCCCTGGGCTCACGATTCGTAGACCCACTTCCCTCCCAGCATGGTGCGCTGGACTTTGATCCCGAGCCACAATTCTGCCGGAGTGGCGAGAGGGTCCTGCTCGAGGACCGTCAGGTCGGCGAGTTTCCCGGGCGCGATCGATCCTTTCTGGTGCTCCTCGAAGGAGGCGTAGGCGCCGTTCACGGTCATGGAATGAAGCGCCTCGTTCACCGTGATGCGCTGCTGCTCGCCCCAGACATGGCCGGTGGGGTCGCGGCGCGTGGTCTCGGAGTAAAGCCAGAGCATCGGATCGGGAGGGCTCGCCGTGTAGTCCGACGAGGACGGCGGCCGCAGGCCCGCGTCGATGAAGGATCGGTACGCGAACATGCGGGCGGCCCGATCGTCGCCGTAGAAATGCAGGATGTCGCCATGAAAATTCACGTATCCCGCGAACGGAATGGGAATCGCACCCACGGCACGCATGCGGGCGATGAGGGCGGGCGTCACCACCGTGCAATGCTCGATGCGAAAGCGCGGATCGCGCCGCGGGAACTCGCGGTTGAGATCCTCGTACACGCCGAGGATGCGATCGATGGCGCGCTCACCGTTGGCATGAGTTGCGAGTTGAAAGCCCGCGAGCCAGGCCTTGCGCGAGTGCTGGTACAGACTCTCGCGCGTACCGAGCTCGACCCCCGTGTAGTCCGGCATGCCGATGTAAGGATCGGCCAGCCATGCCGTTCGCTCCGAGATGGAGCCGTCGGCATACTGCTTCACGCCGCCGATGCGCACCATGTCATCGCCGAATCCTGTGTGCACGCCTGCCTCGATGTAGCGATCCAGGTAGTCGACGCCCATGTGGCAATAGGCCCGGTACTTCAGGTCGCCTGAGTCTCGGGCATCCTGATAGGCCTGCAACCCCGACGGACTGGTGTCGGCCTCGCACACGGACGTGATGCCGTGGCTGGCGTAGAGCTTCGAGATCAGGGCGACGGCGCGGCGATGGTCGTCACGGGTCAGATCGTCCGGAACCTTGGCGAGCACAACCTCGAGCGCCTTATCCGCCACCCGGCCATTGAGTTCGCCGTTCGCGTCGCGCTCGAAACGACCGCCCGCCGGGTCGGACAT